>Ga0111539_10000517_pt1 | contig 48951 bp, 38 predicted proteins | sample RhiMethybrSRZTD1_FD_79667 | JGI IMG/M metagenome (GOLD analysis project Ga0111539, IMG submission 79667) | Populus rhizosphere microbial communities from Tennessee, USA - Rhizosphere MetaG P. TD hybrid SRZTD1 (version 2) (version 2) | ecosystem: Host-associated > Plants > Roots > Rhizosphere >... | reverse complement strand
GCACGCCTGGCGTGCCCGTTCCCGTGAACGTGACGTGGCCGACCTCCGTGTAGCTGCCGAGGTGCGTCGCATTCCCGGAGCCGGTGAAGTCGCTCTGATTGGGGGCGAACTGCGCGGTGCCGTGGGCGTGATACGCCCTCGCCTGCGCCGGCGCGTGAGACGCGAACAGCAGTGTCGCGACGGTGAGTGCTGGAACGGTGAAGAGACGAGCGAGAGGAGAGAACATCGATGGACTCGGATTCCGTCTGCGTGGTAGGTGGACGTGGGGGGGTGGGCTCGCAGACGCATCGCCCAGACCTCACGCCCGTTCGTGCGACATTTGCAGCGGAAACCCCTCACGTGGGCGGTGGGTTTGTGCGTGCACTGGTCCAGTGCCGCTCGACCAGATCCAATCCAGGGCGGTGCGTATTCGCGGTCACCCTGTTTCGGCGAGCTCCGCGTAGAGCCAGGACTTCGCGAAGGTCCAGTGACGTTCTGCGGTCGCCAGCGAGATGCCGAGCGACGCCGCGACTTCCGGCATCGTCAAGCCGGCGAAGAACCTCAGCTTCACGACCTGTGCCTTCGGCGGATAGCTCGCGGCGAGCTTGTCGAGCGCGCCGTCCAGGGCCAGGAAGTCCACGGCGGGCCCCTCGTCGACGACACACTCGGAATCGAGATCCACGCGCCGTTGCCCGCCGCCGTGCTTCAGCCGTTGCTTGCGGCGCGCGTTCTCGACCAGGATGCGGCGCATCGCTTCGCCGGCCGCGGCGAAGAAGTGCCCGCGGCTGTTCCACAACGACGGCGTGCCGCCGGTGAGCCGCAGGAACGCTTCGTGCACCAGCGCGGTGGCCTGCAACGTCTGGCCGGGTCGCTCGCGCGCGAGCTTGTCGCCGGCCAGGCGGCGCAGCTCCGCGTAGACGTGCTGCAGCAGCTGCTCGGTGGCCGACGCATCGCCGGTGCCGATCTGCTCGAGGATCCGCGTGACGTCGCTCATGAACAGCACGATACCCGATCGGCGCGCTCCGACGTTCGCGCGTCACGGCTCGACGCCATCGACGAGATGCGGTGGGGATCGAGTGTCCCGGCTACTTCTCGGCGCGCTCGAGCAGGTCCCAGAACCCGTCCTCCTCGCGCAGGACGGCGAACACGGGTTCGTTGCGGAGCCGTTCGCGGTTCGCGGCCGGCCGCAGATACCCGCGTTGCAGCAGCTGCTCGAGCAGAGCCATCGCGCGCTTGCAGTAGGTGCCGCGTGCGGGCGCGCCCTCCCCGCTCGCGGCCTGGCACAGCACGACGACGCCGTGATGCAGCGTCGCGTCCGGCGTCGTCGCCTCGCCGATGACGCGGTCCAGCTCGGCCATCGCGCGTTCGTTGTCGGCGCCGATCAGCACCTCGAACCGTGCGAGCCGAACGAGCGGACCCGGAGCGCCATCGCAGAGCGCGAGGCAGCGGTCGACGTCGAGCAGCGCTTCGTCGATGCGCCCGACGAGACGCAGCGCCTGATAGCGACCCTCGTAGCTGTTGCGCAGGAAGGCGCGCGCCGTGGCCAGGTCGGGCTGCGCCGCCAGCACGGCGGTCAACCGGTCGACGGCCTTGCCATACCACGCGAGCGACTCGGCCGGCTGCTGGCGCTGGACCAGGACCGCATTGCCGAAGTTGCAGTAGCTGCCGCCGAGCTCCACCGCATACGGCACGACCTGCGGGTGCGCTTTCGCCAGTTCTTCGCGCATGCGCACGGCCGCCAGCAGCTCGGCTTCGCCGGCGTCGAGCTTGCCGGCGTCGAGCAACAGGTTGCCGAGGCCGTTGTGCGAGGAGGCGAGATCCTGCGCGTGGCTCGGCACGTCGGGGAAGTCCGCGACGAGCCGTTCCTGGATTGCCTGCGCCGCTCGGAAGTGCGTCTCGGACGCCGTCGCGTCGACGCCGTGCAGGAAGACACCGAGGTTGCTGTGGCTGCGGGCCAGCTCGACGCGATACGACGGCACGGTGGGGAAATCGGCGGCGAGGGCGATCTGCTGGCGCAGCGCCTCCATGACCTGCTCCTGAGCGGCCGCCGCGTCGCCGTTCTCCATCAGGGCGGTGCCGAGATTGTTGTGGCACCGCGCCAGCTCCTGGCGGTAGTCGGCGTTGTCGGGCACGTCGTGGACCAGCGTGGTCACGAGCTCGAGCGCGCGTCGATACGCCGCGACTGCCTCCGGCTTGTCGCCCTGACGGCGCAGCGTCGAGCCGAGGTTGCCGAGACACATCGCGAGCTCGCGCTGCCGCTCCGGGTCGGGGTGGCTCTGTGCGAGCCGTTCGAGCATCGCCCGTGCTTGCCGAACCTCGAGCAGCGCGCGGTCGACGAGACCCTGATTCTGCCACAGCGTTGCCAGGTTGAGGTGGCTGCCGGCGACGCTGTGCAGGTACTCGGGCTCGTCGGGGAACTCCGCGGCAAGCTGCGCCGAGGTCTCGAGCGAGCAACGTTCCATCGCCGCGGCATCCTCCCAGTGGCCGCGCTCGTGCAACACGATGCTGAGGTTCGTGCACGCCTTGGCGGCGCACAGCCGGTACTTCGCCTGCTGCGGGAACTGCTGGCCGAGCTGCGTGTAGCCGGCCAGCGCCGTACGGAACGCATCGTGCGCCGCGTCGCGTTCCTGGAGCCGCAGGTGCAGGAGCCCGACGCGGAACGCACCTTCGGCGCGGATCGCGCGGCTCTCCTCGCTGTCGCCCTTCAACGCCGCGAACCGTTCGTAGCGGGTGAGCACCGCGCGCAGGTACTCGCGGTCCTTTGCCGTGAGCTGGACCTGGCGCGCGAGCAAGCGCTCGAACATGCCGTCGGTCAGCGCCGCCAGCGCGTCCAGCGCCTGCGTCGTCGCGGCTGTCGCCTCCGCGCGCGCGAGCTCCTTGTCGTCGCTCTCGCGCTTCGCGGCGATCGCGAGCCACACGCTGACCACCGTGGCACCGACCATCAACACGAGGAACAGGGCTGCGACCTGGAGCTTGGTGCGGTGCTTGCGCGCGAACTTGCGCAGCCGGTATGCCGCCGACGGCGGGCAGGCCAGCACGGGATCGTGCGCGAGGAAGCGCTGCACGTCCTGCGCGAGTTCGACGGCCGTCGCGTAGCGCCGGTTGCGGTCCTTCTCGAGCGCCTTCATGACGATCCAGTCGAGGTCGCCGCGAACCATGCCGACGAGCCGCGCGGGCCCGAGGCATCGCCGCGCCGAGATCGTCGCGATCGTCGTGCTGGACTCGCCGAGCCGCGTGCTCGGCTTCGGCGTCTCTTCGTCCGTGATCGCGCGCAGGATGTCGCTGTAGGAAGACTGCTCGAGGCGCTGGCGCGACAGCGGCGTGGTGCCCGTGAGCAGCTCGTAGAGCAGCACGCCGAGCGAGTAGATGTCGCTGCGCGTGTCGACGCCCAAGGCACTCCTCGCCGCCTGCTCCGGGCTCATGTACTCGAACGTGCCGACGAAACCGCCGTGCTGCGTGAGCGCAGTGTGGTCGGTGAGCTTCGGCTTGACGGCCTTTGCGATGCCGAAGTCGATCACCTTCGGCACCACGCGGCCGTGCTGCATCGCGACCAACACGTTCGAGGGCTTGATGTCGCGATGGATGACTCCCTTCTGATGCGCGTGTTGGATCGCCTCGCAGACCGGGATGAAGAGCTCGAGCCGCTGCCGCAGCGCGAGTCGCTGCTCGTCGCAGTACTTCGTGATCGGCACGCCCTCGAACAGGTCCATCGCGAAGAACGGCCGGCCGCGGCCGTCGGTGCCGCCGTCGAGCACGCGCGCGATGTTCGGGTGGTCCATCAGCGCGAGCGCCTGCCGCTCGGCCTCGAAGCGCGCGATGACCTGCTGCGAGTCCATGCCCGCCTTGATGAGCTTCAGCGCGACCTGTCGCTGCACCGGCTCGAGTTGTGCGGCACGCCACACGGTGCCCATGCCGCCTTCGCCGAGTTGCTCCACGAGCCGAAACGCGCCGATGCACTGTCCCGCGCCATCCGCGGCAAGCGGCGCCGCAGCGACCGGGTCGGGCAAATACGCCGCCTGCTCCAGGAAGTTGCTGTCGTGCGCGTCGAGCATCTTCTGCAGACGGCGCAGCAACTCCGCATCACCGGCACACGCCTGGGCGAGATATGCCGCGCGTTCCGCCGGTTTGTCCATGCGGAGACACTCGAAGAACATGGTCTCCAGGGACGAGGGGCTGCTCATGAACCGTCGAGGGCGTGGGCGAGGCGCGTGCGCAATGGCACGCGATTGCGACGACGGAGGATGATACTCGCTAACACGCGAAGACGGCGCTCGCTCGAGCCGGGCCCACGCCCATGCGCACTTGCGAGCCGTCCCAACCCGCGAGGTGCGGCCGGGTCCCGTCGATGTCGCCGAGCCGTGCGGCTAGCCCTCGCACGACACCGTCGGGCATACGGAGCCTCAGCGCTTGCCGGTGCCGTCGAGCACGAACTCACCGACGTTGCTCGACAAGGTGCCGGCGTCGCTGATGGTCACGCCTTGCGCGTAGATGCGGATGCCGGCCAGGAACGTGGTGTCGCGGAACCGCGTCGAGAACACGCCGTCCGTCGCGAAGCCCCAGTCGAGCACGAGCGCCTGGTCGAGCATCGGCGGCAACTCGGTGACGTAGTGCTGTAGATCGGGCGACAGCGACACGAGCACGACACCGAGGAACGACGGCTGCTCCTGCATGACGTGGAACTCGACCATCGCCGACCGCAACACCACGGCGATGCGCGGGTCGCCGGCGGCGGCAGGTTGCGCCGCGAAAGCCGGGCTGGCGAAGGCGAACACGAGCGGGATCAGCGAGTGGGCAGGTTTCATGGTTTGGCTCCTTGTCGGGTCAGCAGACTTGGCAACCGCTCACCCCTGACTAGTCACGCCGCGCCGCGTGTTCGCGGGGCAGCGTCGGGGAATTTCGGCGTATTGCATCCCGCGGTCATGTCGGTTCCCTTCAGGGAAGCGGACGCGGCCACAGGACGCCTTCACCACCAGCTTTTCACTTCTGCGGTCGTGGCACTGCGATGCGAACGGCCTCGCCTTCGCGTTCGCCGACCGTGAACGTCGCCGAACCCTCGGACTCGCCGAACTTCGCGACGACGGTGTAGTTGCCGGGCTCGAGACAGGTCTCCGCGGTGCACGGCTTGCCCTCCTCGCGGCCAGCCCACGCGTTCGCCACGCGGTCAGCGCCACGCAGGATGCGCAGCGAGCCCCAGGGCCGCTCGATCTTCGCCGGCAGCTCGATGTCGAACCGCTGTCGCACGCCAGCGCGCAGACGCACCGAGACCTGCGTGGTCTCACCCGCGCGGATCTCGAACGGGAGCGACTGCGCGGCCTGGGTCTTCCCGGCTGCGAACAGCCGGTAGCTCCCGACCGGCAGCATCTCGCTCGTGCCCGCGCCGTTCTGGACGTGCAGGCTGAAACTCCGTTGTGCGCCGTCGATCGAGAACCACGCGCCCTCGGCAGAGCCCTCGACCACCTCGACACGTATGTCACCGCCGGCTGCGAGCCGGACCGTGCCGACGTCCCATCGCGCGTTCGCCTCGAGCCTGCGGCGTTCGAACGACACCTGCGGCCACGATCTGCTCTCGACACTCAGGTGCCACTCACCTGGCGAAACCGGACCGATCTCGAAGTACCCGGCCGAGTCGGTGCTCTTCTCGACGATGTCACTCGACCCGCCGCCGCTGGCCCAGGCGCGTGCTGCGGCGGGCCGACCGTCGGGGTCCAACACGAGGCCGGCGATGTAGACCGTCTTCGCCGCGCGTCGTTTCACGCGAAGGTCGAGCTCGACCGCGTGCGGGTCGAGGTCCTCGAAGTGCGCGTCCGCGATCTCGTCGCCGTCCAGCCTGATGGTCAGCTTGCCCTCGGGCACGTTCGCGATCGCGAAGGCGCCTTCCTGGTCCGTGAACGTGTAGCCCTGCCCGTTCGGCGATGGGGACCAGCGCACGTTGACGCTGGGCATGCCGTGCCCGGCCTCGTCGCGCACCTTGCCTCTGGCCACGAACCCGCACACGAGCGTCAGCTCGCACGTCGTCACGACACCGCCCGGCAGCATCTGCACGCGCGTTTGTGCCTTGCCCTTGGCTTCGGCGTCGACCTTCACGTCGATCTCACCGTCCGGAAGGCCTGCGATCTCGAAGGTGCCGTCGGGGTCGATCACCTCGTCCCAGTCGAGCTTGCCCTGCTCCGCGCTGATCAGCACGTCGCCCCACGGGCGGCCGTCGGCGTCGCGCAGCGTGCCGCGCAGCGTGTTGCCGCGAGCGAACGCTATCTCGACCACCGCGGGCATGTCCGCGGTCACCTGGCACGTGCCCGACCACGGGACCAGGCCGCTGGCCCGCGCTCGGAGCGATTGCTCGCCGAGTGGGATGCCGATCGCGCGGAAACGCCCTTCTGCATCCGTGCGCGGTCGCGCCGGCCGTGGCGGGGCGTCGCCGACCCACGATGCGCTGCCCTCGTAGCGGCCGATGTCGACGCGCACGTTGGCGAGCGGTTTGCCGTCGGGATCGAGCGCTTGGCCTTCGACGATCCCGCCGGCAGCGCCGAGCTCCAGCCGCACCTCGGCCTTGCCGTCGTGCGGCATGAGCTGTTGCGCCTTCGAGGCGCCGTGGCCGAGCGCGCGTGCGCCGATGCTGTAGTAATCCGCGGCGGCGCGAACGGTGAAGCGGCCATTCCCGTCGGTAGTCGCGACGACGCTCGATTCGAGCTCGACATCGGCCCCGGGCACCGGCACACCGAGAGCGCTGACCACGATTCCCGTGATCGTCACGCCTACGGGCATCACGAACTCGACCTCGGTTTCCTTGCCCGCGACGACATACGCCTTCTCGTACCAGTGACCACGGTCGGCGATCAGCCCCGTGCGGCCCGCGCGCATGGACGGAAACCGCGCGATGCCTTCGGCATCCGTGCGGCGTCGTTTGGCGTCGACCGAGGGCGCCGATGAGCTCCTCGGGATCTCGTTCTTGCGGAACGCAGTCACCATCACGTCGGCTGCCGGCGAGCGGTCGTCGCCGTAGCGCAGCCGGACGACCAGATCGCCACGGCCCACTGCCCCCGGCGTGGTGAGCGCTTCGCGCTGCGCCGTTTCGCTCTGCGCCCGTTCTGAAGTCGTGCCGACACCGCTGGTCGCCGGAACAGCACCTGCACCCGAACGCGCGGACTCACCCGACGCAGCGTCCGGTTGCAGATCGCTGGTCGGCCAGAAGAGGTAGAGGCAGAACAGCGCCACCACGAGCGCCGACACCATCGCGACCTTCTGCCTGGCCGTCGTCACGAGAGCCTCCGAGTCCGAGATGCATACGCGAGGCTCCTGTCGCCCGCCAGCCCCCGCGGTTGCTCGAGGGGCCGCGAAGTGATGCCGGCGCGGAGCGCCGCCTACCGGCTGGTCGCTTCGCGGCGGGCAAGCCGACTCAGAATTCCATCGCCTCGATCGTCGTACCGGAGCCTCCGAGGATCACCAGCATGCCGTCGGGCAGCACGACCGCGGAGTGACCGACACGCGTCGTTGTCATCGCGCCGAGGTCCGACCACGTGTTGGTCGCCGGCAAAAAGCGCGCGATCGCATCGAGCGTCACGGCAGCCGACACCAGTCCCTCGGCGCCGCCACAGACGATCACGGTGCCGTCCGGCAGCTTCGCCGCGGCGTGTCCCGTGCGCTGACGGCTCATCGTCGTGGCAGTCCAGCTGTTCGTCGTCGGGTCGTAGAGGTCGGCGTTCGCGATCGACGTCGCGTTCGCAGCCCCCAGCAGGTCGGGAACGAGCACGCCACCGCTCAGCAGAACCCGCCCGTCGTTCAGCGTGATCTGGTTGTCGTGGTGGTAGGCGCGACCGATCGGCATGTTTGGCGCGTTCGACCACGAGTTGGTTGCCGGGTTGTAGAGCTGCGCCTTGTTGGTCGACGTCAGCGCGATCGGGATCCCGAACAGGATCGTCACTTCGATGCCGCCCGCGATCATCATGCGGCCGTTGTTGAGCCGCGTCAGCGACGGCACCAGGCGCCGGCCGCCGATCACCGGCGCGGCCGCCCACGTGTCGGTGGCCGGGGTGTAGAGCTCCACCGTGTTGAGCGCGTTGGTGATCGCCGTCGTGAGGTCGGTGAAGTTCGTCGTGCCGCCGACGACCATCACGCGGCCATCGGGCAGCGTCGCCGCGGTGTGACCGGCGCGCAGACCGAGCATCGGCGCCGCCGGCGTGAAGGTGTTGGCCACCGGATCGTAGATCTCGCACGACGCGATCACGGCGCCGGTGCCGTCGAGGCCGCCGCACATCAGCAGCCGCCCGTCGTTCAGCGTCGCGGCGCCGTGCAGCGCGCGCGGGGTGATCGGCGCGGGGCCCGCCTGCGTGTTCAGGTCGCGGAAGCCGAAGAACTCGCTGGTTGCCCCGTTGATCAGCAGGAAGTCGCCGAGGCCCGCGTTGCGGTTGGGCGTCCGCACCACGTTCGCGGCGGCGCGCGGCGCCTGCAGCGCATACGGCAGCAACGCACTGGTCGCCGGCATCACGTGCTGCGTGGTGACCGGGTTGCTGAGTTCGTCGAAGAACGTCGTCGCGCCGAACAGCGTCGCGCACTGCCAGTAGAACACGACGCCCTGGAACGCGACGCCGCTCGGGATCGCGACCGAGATCGAGCCGGTGCCGGTCGGGCTCGTCAGCTGCACCGACCAGACGCCGAGCAGGTCGGGGTCGACCGCGAGCGAGCGTGGATCGCTCGGATCGATCAACGCGAGCGGCGTCGGACCATCGCCCGCGCTGACCATGCCGAGCAGGAACGCGTTCGGGTTCGCGTTCCGGATCTGCAGGCTCAGGGTGCTGCCGAGCGTGCCGGGCGTGATCTTGTCGAAGTCGAAGTCGCCTTGGGCACGCAGCGACGTGGCGGTGGCGATCAGACAGGAAACGGCGAGGAGGTGGCGCAAGGAAGTGCTGGGGAGGTGGTGCTTGCCCCTTGTAGCGCCCGGCGTGCGGGGGGACAGCTCCCTCGTCTTGGCGCCGGTCGCATCGGCGCTGCCGCTGGTTGTCGACGTCCTGCCGTTCGCCGTCGACGGTGCGCCGCACAGCGCCGGTAGTCTGTGGGGGCCGGCCATCTCCCCGCGGCGCGCGACGTCGCGAAGAGTCACCGGCGCGTGCTTCACGCGAGGCCGGCTTCGTTCAGCGCCCGTTGCAACAGGTCGTCGATGCCCAGCTCGGGTGCCCATCGCCGCAGGTAGGCGCGATCGAGCCGGCTCGCCTGGAGCCTCAGCACGCCCTGCACGTCCCGCCATTGCCGCTCCGAGACCTCGCCGCCCTTGCGGAACCACTCCAGCTTCGTCAACGCGCAGTCCTCGGCCGTGGCAACGCGCACGCCGCACCCCGGCGCGATTTCCACTCGCACCGCACGCGCGAGTTCCTCGCGGCTGAACGGCCGGTCGCGCAACGGGAACAGATCGAGCTTCAGTCCGGTGCTGCGGTGCACGATGTTGCTGGCGATGCGCTGCCGCAGGCAAACGCGCAGCAACTCGACGTCGGCGAGAAACTGTGCCTGCAGCGCCGCCGCGAGCGGCCCGAGACGCTGCGGCGCCAGATCGACGACCAGGTCCACGTCCTGCGTGGTCCGCACTTCCCCATGCACGAGCGAAGCCACTGAGCCGCCGACCAGATAGGCAATGCCGAGCTGGTCGAGCACCGACGTCAGTGCAGCGACCGCTTCGGCGAAGGGCGGCAGCGTCACGCGACCTCGCCGACGTCGAAACCGTAGAGACGCTGCACGACGTCACGGCCGAGCGTCAGCGCCAGCCGCCGCATCCGTACCTCCTCGGGATCCGCATCCGGATGGCGCATGCGGATGCCGGCCTCGACGAACAGATTGGCGGACGAGTAGAGGTCGTCGAGCAGCGCGAACTTCTGCGCTGGCGTCATCGCGCGCCAGATCTCCATCTGTCGCTGTTCGGCTTCCAGCGTCGTGTCGGCAGCTAGCGGTCGTTCGGGCAGCACATGCGAAGGCTAACGCGCGGCGCCGACGAAAGCAGGGGCGGAGGATCAGCACGCGGCTCGCAGCGCAGCGAGCAGATCATCGACGCGATCCAACCGTTGGACACGCGAGCATCCTCGGCGAAATGGCGATCGTCGCAGGCTGTGTCCGCGCCGCTGGCGCAGGGCGCCGATTACTTGCCGACGGTGATGGCGATGCCGTTGCTCGCGGCGAGACCCGTAGATGCTGCATGGTGAGGGCCGAGGGTGGTTCGGGCGAGGTCGCGAAGTCAGCGCCATACTTCCCTGCGTGGCTGCAACGCTCGCGACGGACGGCGTTTGCACAGTGGCGCCGATACCGTGGGGCGTTACGGTTGTCGTGTCCTTGGCTACATCGCCCGCATGAGTCGCCTCGCTCGCATCGCATCGTTCGCCATCGTTTCGCTGCTGTCCACCGCGTGCTCGGACTCGTCGCACACGACGGCGGTGGTCCAGCCGATCCCGACGCGCCTCGTCGTGACCGCGAGCACTACGCAGTTGGATCCGAGCCACGAGGTTTACTCGTTCGATCCGCGCGCCGTCGCGGCGGAACGTGTCGACGCGTACTACCGCCTGACCACGCCGGCTGGCATGCCGCTGCAGTTCGACGTCGGCACGTGGACGGACGGCGCGCAGGGACTGGCCATGATCCTGCTCGACCACGTTATGGACGGCGGAGTCGTGCCGATCGGCGATCCGTTCTCGCTGACTCGCGCGGGCTCGTCGTGACCGGGAACGGCTTGACCACGGATGGCGAGTGGATCAGCGCGATGGGCGACGGCCTCGCGCGCTTTTCCGTGCACGGCCAGATCGAGCGGCCGCAGCGGCTCGTCGTGCGCGGCGAGGGAACGGGCGTCACGTTGATCGACGTCGTGATCGGCGAGGCGAGCGCGATCAACCGGCCCGCGCCTGTCGAGCCGGAGACAACCGGCGTGTTGTCGCGCACGACGATCTACTCGAGCAACTCGGTGCAGTTCGGGTTGCCGACGATCGCGGTGTCCGGCGACCGCACGAGCATCGTCTGTTACGAAGGCAATCGGAACTGGCTGGACGCGACGCGCCGCTACGAGCTGCGACTGCAGCACGACCGGCTGACTGGTGCCATCACCGGCGGCGCGTCCGTCGAGACCTCGCCGGACACGGGCGTCTGGCGCGATCACGAGGTGGTCGCGCTCTACAACGTGCTCGGCGTCGTGCGCAGCGAAGCGACCGGCGTCACGATGAAGCTGAGCTTCGATCGCGGCGCGACGTTCAACCAGGACGTGCAGGTGCTGTCGGGCACGTCGACGAGCCGCCTCGTGCAGGCCGCGATGGCAAGCGACTACTCGCTCGCGATCGGTGCGTGGCGCACGCGCAACGACCAGAGCGCGCTCGAGTTCGTGCTCGTCGAAGCACATCCGTCGGCGTTCGACAGTTCCGGCTCGCCGACGTTGTTTCAGTTCGGCGCGCCGCAGGTGCTCCACTCGGTGTCGCCGTCGGCAATCCCGCTGCTCACGGGCATCACGTGGTCGGCCGGCGGCGACCTGATCGTCGGTTACGGCTCGAACCAATTCGGGTTCTCGAGGGTCCGCTGCGCCGTGCGCAGATACGGCGAGCAGATCGTGGACACGCAGGCGGCTGTCGAACGCGTGTTCATGCTCGATCCGACGGTCGCCGTCGTCGGGCAGGGCGCGTCGCTGCGCGTGTTCTGCGCGTACGAGGGGGTCCTCGGCATCACGCTGCTCGCCAGCAGCGACGGCGGCGCGACCTTCCCTTCCCGGACGGTGGTGGGGCGGCCCGGCGACCACATGCCCACGCTGTTCGCGCGCGAGTCCGGTGGACCGACGCGCGTCGACCTGCTGTATCTCGCGCCGCGCGCCACGGGCATGGAGCTGCACCACGCGTTCTGGAGCGACTGGGCGACAAGCGCCCGCGTCGAGCAGGCGCTGACGCGTGCTTCGTGGCAGCAGGTTCCGACGGGCGGCCCGCCGAGCCTGGGGATGCCGGCGACGTCGTATCGCGCGACCGGGATCGGATGGTTCGGCTACGACGCGGCGCTCGACGGCGAGCAGATCGTCGTCGTCTACGACGAGGTCACGATGGACGCAGTGTGGTTCATGGACCTGCTGCTGAACCAGAGCCTCATGGTCGGCGCCCCGGCGTCCGGCCTGCCGCCGAGCTACAGCCCCGCCAATCCGCCGCCGCTCGCGCCGGGCCTGACGTTGCCGATGCCCGCGCCCGAAGCCTGGCACGCGCACCAGCTGAAGTTGCTGCGGTTGCAGTGACGCGAGCGCTGCGAGCGTCTGTCTAGGACGCCATCCGACGCTTGACCGCGGCGGGTCAGCGCGCGAAGACGTATCGCATGCGCTCCCGTCTCGCCGCGTCGCTGTTGCTCCTTTTCGCCTCTTGTCAGGGTCCGGACTCCGCGCGGTCCGACGGTGCACCCGACGCACGCCGTTGGGAGCTCGATCGCATCGGCGGCACTGCCGTGGTGCAGCTCTACGCCGACGGCTTCGACGAGCTCGCGAAGAACGACAAGCTGCTCGCGTTCCACCTCACGCAGGCCGCGGTCGCGGGGCGCGACATCACGCTCGACCAGCGTTTCGCCCTCAACCTGCCGATCCGCTACGTGCTCGAATCGCTGTGGCTCACGCGCGAAGCGCTGCCGCCGGCCGTGCGCGCCGAGGTCGAGCGCTACACGAAGCTGTTCTGGGTCCACAACGGCATCCATCACAACCTGAGCACGAAGAAGGAGCTGTTGGCCCTCGACCACGCGCAGTTCTTCGCCGCGATGAAGACGGCGGCCGAGCACGGCCAGCCGATCCCGCCCGAGCGCCTCGCGCCGGCGAAGGACCTCGAGCAGATCTTCGCCGTGCTGACCGATCCGCACCGCGACGTCTCGGTGACCGACAAGAGCCCCGAGGGCGGCGCCGATCCCGTCGCGGCGAGCTGCAACAACCTCTACGTCGGCTGCACGACTGCCGACTTCGAGGGCTTCAAGGAGCGCTACGGCCTCAACTCGCGCGCCGTCAAGGAAGGTGGCAAGGTCGTCGAACAGGTTTACCGCTGCGGCGACGGCAAGACGATTCCGCCGGGCCTCTACGCGCGCGAGATCGCGGCGGTCAACACGCACCTTCGCGACGCGCTGGCGGTCGCACCGCCTGCGACGCAGAAGGCTCTCGAACACCTGATCCGCTACAACGAGACCGGCGAAGAAGCGGACTGGCGCGCGTTCAACATCGCCTGGGTGCAGGATCGCGCCTCGGTCGTCGATTTCGCGCTCGGCTTCATCGAGGTCTACCTCGACGTGCGCGGCATCAAGGGCTCGTGGCAAGCCGTGATCAGCTTCCGCAACGAGCAGAAGACCCGCGCGATCGAAGCGCTCGCGCAGCAGACGCAGTGGTTCGAGGACCGCCAGCCGTGGGAGCCACGCTTCAAGAAGGCCGAGGTCAAGGGCATCTCGGCGCGCGCGATCTCGGTCATAACCGAGACCGGCGACTGCGGGCCCATCACGCCGGTCGGCGTGAACCTGCCGAACGAAGCCGACATCCGCCAACAGTACGGCAGCAAGTCGGTCAATCTCGCCAACGTCGTCGAGGCATACGACAAGACGTCGGGTCGCGGCGCGGCGGGCGAGTTCGCGTTCACGCCCGAAGAAGCGGCGCGCGCCGGCCGCTACGCCGCGGCGATGGACGACCTGCACACGAACCTGCACGAGGTCGTCGGCCACGCGTCGGGCCAGGTGCTGCCCGAGGTCAAGAACCCGGCGCAGATGCTCGGCACGTACTACTCGACGCTCGAAGAGGGCCGCGCCGACCTGGTCGGTCTGTACTGGATCGCCGATGCGAAGTTGAAGGAGATGGGACTCGTGCCCGACGACGACGCGGTGCTCGCGAAGTACGAGGCCTACGCGCGCAACGCGCTCGTGCAGCTCCGGCGCGTGCCGGAGGGCGGCAAGATCGAAGAGGACCACATGCGCAATCGCCAGCTCGTCGTGCACTGGCTGATCGGCAACGGCGGCGGCGTCGCCGTGCAGCAGCGCGACGGCAAGACCTACTACACCGTGACGTCGATCGCGGCGTTCCGCGAGGGCTGTGGGCGCCTGCTCGCCGAGGTGATGCGCATCAAGGCGACCGGCGACTTCAAGGCCGGCAAGACGCTCGTCGAGACGTATGGCACCAAGGTCGATCCGGCGCTGCGGCGGCAGGTCGTCGAGCGGCTCGCGGTGCTGAAGCTGCCGTCCGTGACGGGCTTCGTACAGCCCGAGCTGCGGCCCGTGCGCAACGCGGCGGGGGACATCGTCGACGTCGAGGTGTGGTATCCGTGCGATCTCGCCGACCAGATGCTGCGCTGGAGCGGGCGCAAGTGAGGGACGCGCCGTCGGCGATGCACGCGGCGTGCCCGCACCGATCGCGCGCGAGATCGGCGGCAGTGGTCGCGGATGACGCCGCGATGCCGATCGCGGTAAGGTCGCGGTAAGGTCGAGGTGCGCACGCACGCGCCGTTCGGGCTTGGCGAGGGATGTGACGGCCAGCGAGGGATCTTGCCCCGCGCGGTCCTGCGCGTGCGAAGTGAAGGGCGAAAGTCCTACCCACTCTGCGCCGGAGTTTCCGTAGGGCTGCTGTCGATGTAGTGCCGCCCTCTGCGCACCACGACGCCCTCGATGACCGACACACTCACGTCGCCCGGACTCTCGATCGACCGCCTCTACGCCGACTTCGTCAACCCGCATTGGGTGCGGCTGATCAAGTCGCTCGAGCTCGACCGCCGCTTCGTCAAGGCGCAGGGCGCCGAGCTCGTCACCGACGACGGCGAGGTCTACCTCGACCTGCTCGGCGGCTACGGGGTCTACAACGTCGGCCACAACCACCCCGACATCGCTGCGGCACTCGTCGACGAGATCACGAGCCTGCGCCCCTCGATGCTGCAGAGCCACATCCCGGCGCTCGCCGGCCAACTCGCGCAGCGGCTCGTTCGCCACGCAGGCGGGCGCATCGGCAAGGCCTGCTTCATGAACTCGGGCAGCGAGGGCGTCGAGACCGCGATCAAGTTCGCGCGCACGTTCACGCGCCGCGACCGCGTGCTCGCGGCCGAAGGCGGCTTCCACGGGCTCACGGTCGGCGCTCTCTCGCTGATGAGCAACGAGTGGTGGCGGAGGGGCTTCGGAACGCTCATGCCCGGCGTGGGCATGGTGCCGTTCGGCGACCTGCAAGCGCTCGAGCGCGAGCTGAAGACGCAGCAGTATGCGGCCTTCGTCGTCGAGCCGATCCAGGGCGAGAGCGGCGTGCAACTCCCGCCCGAAGGTTATCTCGCGAGCGCGTCACGCTTGTGCGACCTCCACGGCACGCTGTTCGTGCTCGACGAGGTCCAGACCGGCCTCTACCGCACGGGTCGCTTCCTGGCTGCGCATCATTTCGGCGTCGAGCCGGACCTCGTCGTGCTGGCCAAGGCGCTGAGCGGCGGCTTCTCGCCCGTGTCCGCCGTGCTGATGCGCGACGACGTGTGCAAGTCCGTCTACTCGTCCGCCGAGCGCAGCTTCGTGCACGCGTCGACGTTCGGCGAGAACGCGCTCTCGATGCGCGCGGGTCTGGCCACGCTGGACGTGCTCGAGCGCGACCGGCTCGGCGAGCGGGGCCTGGACCTCGGCGAGAAGCTGCGCGCGCGTCTGCGCGCCGCCGTGGCCGACTCGGAAATGGTCAAGGAGGTGCGTGGGCTCGGCATGTTCAACGCGATCGAGTTCGGCGCGCCACGCTCGATCACGATGAAGTTGCTGATGGGCGGCTTCGCCCGGCTGCACCCGGGGTTGTTCGGCCAGATGTGCGTGCGTTCGCTGTTCCTCGACTCGCGGATCCTGACCCAGATGGCGGGCCACAACTACCTCGCGCTGAAGCTGCTGCTGCCGCTCGTCGCCACCGAGCCGCAGATCGACCGCGCGGTCGCCGGCGTGAAAGCACTCCTCGACACGATGAACAGCGAGAAGATCGCGTTCTGGGGTCAGGGCCTGAAGATCGGTGCCAAGCTGCTCGCCGGCTGAGGTCCGGGGCTCGGCACCCCGCGCTCTCGCTGCGCGGTCAGAAGTTGAGCGTGTAGGACTGTGACAACACGAATGGCCCCGGCACGGCAAACACGCCGAGCCCGCAGGTGTTGAACACGATCGCCTGCGTCGAGAGCTGGTAGATGCCGCTGCAGGGCACGCCGGGCAGGGGCGGAATGGTGACCGACGCCGAGTAGAAGCCGGCGGTGCTCGCGAACATCGTGAAGTTCACGGGGATGCCGCACGGTGGCGACAGGTCCATGTCGAACGACTGGTTGGTGAGGCCGCACGCTGTGTTGGGGATCGGCGGCAGGCACGCATTGCTCGGGCCGGGCAGCTGGCACGACAGGCATGGACAGAAGTTGAAGAAGGCGATCGCGATCGTGCCGAACGGCGCCGTCAGTGCGAGGTTCAGCGTGACGTTCCCGTTCGGGAAGCACAGCGACACACACGACGTCGCACCCGAGCCCAGCGAGTTGATCGTGTAGTCGTTGATGCCGACGACACCGGTCGTCTGGGCGAGCACCGGAGCGATGGCGAAAGAAGCGGCCAGCAGGGAGGCGAGGCGAGTGGGCATGTGGATCCTCAGGGCAAGGCGGCGGGATGCTAACCGGGCGCGTTGGACGGCAGCGTCTCCATTCCGGACACGCGCCCGTTGAACAAAGGGCGGACGATCGGCGGCAACGACGCCCGCGTTCTGGCACACCGAGTGCCGTGCGGGCGAGCGAAATCTGCCGGCGATGGAATTGCCGCGCCTTACGCGAAGCGGGAAGTGCCGCCACCGCGTGAGGGGAACGGAGTGCTTTCGTCGCACGGAGGGGCGTTGCGGCGCGGGCGATCGTCTGCTCGTCAGCCACCGCCTCTTCGCCAACCACGCAGACCGTTCCGAATCGCATGCTCCGCTCGCTCGCCCGTTCCCTTCCCCTCGTCTTGTCGCTCCCGGTCGCGTCCGCGCCGGCGCAATCGACGCCGTCAGGCCACATCGACCCGAACACGTGGGTCTCCGCACCGCTCGGCACGTTCGGCAACGTCGCGTACGTGCGCTACGAAGCGATGTTCGCCGGCGTCACCGCCAACAACCGCCCGTATCGCGTGCCGTGCCAGATCATCGCGCCGGCCCAGCCGGCGCAGGGGTCCGGCCTGTTGTTGTTCGACTGGCTCGTGCCGAGCACGATCCCGACCGCGGTCGGCCAGGAACAGGCCGATGCGCGCTACATCCTGACCGATGCGTTCTTGTTCGGGCGTGGCATCGCGTATGCGACGGTGCGCTGCCAGGCCGAGGCCATCGGCACCAGCTCGCCGGTCGCGGACCCGACGCGGCCGTGGTCCGACGCATTGCTCGACACGTCGTCCGAGTTCATCGTGTCGGCAGGTGACGAGTTCGACATCGTCGTGAGCTGGCTCGCGGCGTTGCGCACGGACCAGCTCGCGCTGCAGGCGCTCGGCGAAGTCGAACGGCGCGCCGCGTTCGCCTACTCGGCGGCGGGTTATCGCCTGCGCGGCCTGCTGCGCAAGCAGGAGGGCACAGGCCAGTTCGACTTCTCGCTCGTCGGCGGCACCGGCAACGGCTACGCGCACCCGAAGGGCAACGGCCTCGCGTTCGTGGGCAACGAGCGCGCACCGCTGGCCGGCGCGGGGCTCGAGATCGACTTCCAGACGGAGACCGAGGTCGTGGCGCTGGGTGGGCACAAGACGCGGCACGAAGAAGCGAACTACCGCGACTACCAGTTCGCCGGCGCCTCGCACCTGCGCCAGCTCGATGCCTACGAGTTCGGGCTCGCGGACCCGGAGACCGCGAATCCGGCGGACTGGGTCGCGTTCGTGCGCGCCCTCTTCGTCGCCGGCGACAACTGGTGCGACGGGATCCAGCCGCCTGCCAGCATCTGGCTCGGCGCGCCGAACGATCCGCAGATCGCGCGCGACAGCAACGGCAACGCGCTCGTGACGTATGTCGGCGGCCTGCCCTACGGCGGCACCGGCCACCGGCTGCCTGCCGTCGCGGTCGGCGAGAACCGCTACATCCCGTTCGACCCCATCTACAACACCGGGCCGTGGCTCGGCTGGTTGCGCGCGCTGTCGGGCTCGTTTGTCGACCTCACGGGCAACTTCACGAGCCACGCCGGCTACGTCGCGGCGATCACGCTGCACGCCGTATGGCTGCAGGGGGCCGGTTACCTGCTGCAGGAGGACGTCGACGCGATCATCCTGGACGCGACGTTGTCGAGCATCGGCAGCTGACGCAGGCCAGCTTCGACCGGGGGCGGTTTCGGCATCGGGTTCGAGGGCCCCGATTGCCGATGCAGTAGCGAAGCCATGAAGACCGCCACCAAGAGGCCCGTCCGGAAGAGCGCGAAGAAACCGACCCCGCGCAAGGTCAGCACGCGGCCCGCCGCGAAGTTGCGCACCGTGAGCAGGAAGACCTCCCTGCGCGGCGGCCACCTGGTCGTCGACGGCACCAACGTGATCTGCGGCGCGCAGGACCGCACGCGCTTCGACCTGCTGCTGAGTCTGGTCGTCGCCGCTGCCGCCGATGGCACGGACGTGCTCTGCATCTTCGACGCGACGACGCCGCACCGGCTGGGCACCAGCCCCGAGCGCGATCTCTACCGGTGGCTGCTGACGGAGAAGGCGCGCCACTTCGTGCAGTGCCCGGGCCGCACCGAGGCCGACCTGCTGATCCTCGCCGAGGCCGAGCGCATGCACTGTCCCGTCGTGTCCAACGACTTCTTCCGCGACCGCGAGGAGCGCTACCCATGGGTGCGCGACAAGGGCCGCGTGTTGCGCCATCAGCCGATCCGCGACGTGCTCTACCTCGGCGATCGCGCGCTGCCGGTCGAGAGCGACTTCGGCGAACTGCGGCGGCAGGTCGAGCAGTTGTTCGCGTAGCGTGCGGAGCCGCCGACTGCTCTGCCGCGATGCGCTTCTTCGCCGTCGTGCCGGTCACTTCTGCGTCTCGAAGGACCACTGGAGTCGCAACTGCGCCGCGGCGTGCGTCTGCAAGCTACCGGCCGAAAGTGGGGGACGGCCTCACCTGGACTCAGCGATAGCCGCGGGCCTGCAGCGCGAACAGCTGTGCGTAGAGGCCGCCCTTGCTGACCAGCTCGTCGTGCGAGCCGAGCTCGACGATCCTGCCGTGGTCGAGCACCGCGATGCGATCGGCCATGCGCACCGTGGAGAAGCGGTGTGAGATCAGGAACGCGATCTTGTCGGCGGCGAGCGTGCGCAGCTGTTCGAACAGCTCCGCCTCGGCGCGCGCGTCGATCGCGGCGGACGGCTCGTCGAGGATCAGCACCTCGGCGCGTTCGCGCATGAACGCACGCGCGAGCGCGAGCTTCTGCCACTGTCCGCCCGACAGCTCCTGCCCCTCCTCGAACCAGCCGCCGAGCATCGCGTCGTAGCCGCCCTTCAGCTTCTGCACGACGGAGACGGCGCCACCCTTCTCCGCGGCGCGCTCGATGAGCGGCATGTCGTCGAAGTGCGCGGTGTCGCCGACGCCGATGTTCTCCTTCACGATCAGCTGGTAGCGCGCGAAGTCCTGGAACACCGCCGAGAAACGCGCGCGCAGCTCGCTCGGCTCGAGATCGCGGATGTCGACGCCGCCATACAGGATCTCGCCCGACGTCGGCTCGTACAAACGCAGCAGCAGCTTCACGAGCGTCGTCTTGCCCGAGCCGTTCTCGCCGACGAGCGCGATCTTCTCCCCGGCTTTCACGTCGAGCGAGACGTCGTCGAGCACGACGGTGTCGGTGCCCGGATACTTGAACGTCACGCGACGGAGCTGGAGCGACGGCGCCTTGGCCTCGATGCGCGCGGGCGGGGAGATGCGCGGACGCTCGCCGCTCGCGTCGGTGTCGAGATACGCGAACAGGTTCGCCATGTAGAGCGCGTCCTCGTAGATCGAGCCGAGCGCGGTGAGCACCGACGCGAACGCGGTCTGTCCTTGGCGGAAGACCGTGAGATACAGCGTGACGTCGCCGAGCGTGAGCGTTCCGAGCGACGCGGTGTCGGCGACCCACGCGTAGCAGCCGTAGAACGCGGCGACGGACACGAGGCCGAGCAAGGTGCCCCACGCGGCCTTCTGGCGCGCGAGCTTGAGATCCTCGGCGACGACCTGGTCGAACAGCGTGAAGTAGCGGCCGAGCACGAGCGGCCCGAGGCGAAACAGCTTCACCTCCTTCACGGTGCTGTCGCGCGTGAGGATCCACTCGAGGTAGTTGAGGCGGCGGTGTTCGGGCGCGCGCCACGACAGGATGCGATAGCCGCGCGTCGCGAAGCGCACCTCGGCGACGAACGAGGGGATCGACGCGCCCGCGAGCACCGCGATGGACCACGGCGCGAGGTGGATCAGCAGCGCGCCGTAGGTCAGGAGCGTGAGCGAGTACTGCACCACGCCGAACACCTGCGTGACGAGGTGCAGCGGGCGCACGTCGGCCTCGCGACGCGCGTTCTGCATCTTGTCGTAGAGCGCGCTGTCCTCGAAGTGCCGGACCTCCAGCTCGAGCGCCTTGGCGAGCACCTCTTGCGCGAGGTCGCGCTTCAGCTCCTGGCCGATGCGCGTGCTCACGAGCGCGCTCAGGCGCGCGAGCACGGTTTGTGCGACGACGAAGGCGAGCTCGATCGCGACGTAGCCGAGCACGCGTTCGCGATCCGCGGCGTCGTGCGTCGCGACCGCGCGCACGATGCCGTCGATGATCAGTTTGGCGACCCACGCGATGCCCGCGGGCACCAGCGCCTGCACGAGGGTGATCAGCGCGAGCACCAAGGTGAGGGACGCGGCGGCGCGCCACAACAGGCGGAACGTGCGCGGCACGTGGCGGAACATCGTGACGGCGTTCGCGAGGCGCGCGCGCCACGGCAGCTTCGCCTTCGCGTCGTCGTTGGGAAGCGGGCGCATCGGCACACGTTGTAGCGTGCGCAACAGCGTGCGCCACGTCGTCGGCACGCGTGGCGATCGGCCTCGTGTCGAGGAGGGCTACACGCTGGCTCCCGACGGCGGTACCGTGCAGCATCTGGCGGCTTCCGCCGTACTTGCACGACGAACACCTGGAACATCCACGACGCGCAACCATGAATCCACTGCATCGACTGGCCGAGCAGAAGATCGAGGAGGCGGTGCGCGAAGGCCTGTTCGACAACCTGCCGGGCCGCGGCAGGCCGCTCGAACTCGAGGATCTGTCGCGCGTGCCGCCGGAGCTGCGCGCGTCGTGGATCCTGCTGAAGACGCACGGCTTCCTGCCGCCGGAGCTGGAGGCGCGCAAGGAGTGGCTGCGGCTCGAGGACCTGCTCGCAGCCTGCACCGATCCCGGCGAGCGGGACGAGCACGCGCGGCACGCGCGGCAGGCGTGGCTGCGGTATCGCTTGCTGCTGGAGCAGCGCGGCGGTGGCCAGGGCTGGATCGACTACCGCGACGAGCTGCTGCAACGGCTCGGGCGTTGAGCCGCGCTGTGCTGTGCGCAACGCGGTGAGTTCGCCCGCCCGCGCGGCGCGTCAGCGCAGCGGGATGCGCAGCACGTTCGACGTCGCAACCGGCCAGTTCTGCGAAGCCTCGAGGACCAGCCACTGCGCGAAGAAGGTCTGGCCGGTGAGCGACGGCGTGTTCGGCAGCGGGAGCGGCACCTGCACGGAGCCGTACGCGACGGGATAGATCTGCTGCGCGAGACCGGTCGTCAGGACCTGGAAGCTCGGCGTCAGCGCGAGATGGAAGTTCCACAGTGCCGGCGACCCGCTCACCGCGGTGTCCCACATGAGGAACGTCGGCGTGCCGTGTGTGGCTCCCGTGAGCCCGAGCCGGAACCACGCTTCGCCGAGGCGCGGGGCCCACGGTGCGGTCGCGACCAGCGTGCCGCTGGACGTCGTATCGCCTCGGCCGAGCGACGTCGCGAATGCGCCGTTCTGCGAGCCGAGCAGCGGCCGATCGAACGGCTGCACACCCGCCGCGACGCGCGGATCGGTGAGCGTGCGCAGCACCGCGACGAGCGCGTCGACTTCGGCCTGCGTGTAGTTGCGCGGCCCGGTGTTCGGCGCCTGGTTCGCGTGGAAGTCGCCACCGCGGTTGTAGAGCTGCACGGCGTCGGCGAGCGTTTCGGCGCTGCCGTTGTGGAAGTACGGAGCCGTCAGCTCGACGTTGCGCAGACTCGCGACACGGAAGCTTGCCGCATCTGCGGGCAATTGCGTCACGTTCTGGCGGCCGCGATCCTCCTGGAGCGGGCGCACGCCGGTGTTGTGGAACACCAGCCGGATCGGGGTTGGCGAGCCGAAGTAGCCCGACAAGGCCGTCGTCATCGCGCCGGCGATCGGGCCCTCCTGCAGCACGCGGTTCTCGAAGTCGCCGTGGCACGCCTTGCAAGCGACGGCGCCGTTCGCGGTCGAGTTGAAGAGCGTCAGTCCCTGCTGCTCCTGCGTGGTCAGCGTCGCCTGGCTGTGCAGCACGAGATCCCACTTCGACTGGTCGGAGTTGAGCGTGCGCAGGTAGCACGCGATCGCGTCGACGATGCGCTGCTGGGTCACGCCGGCGGTGCCGAAAGCGGTCTGGAACAGCGCGGGATATGTCTGCGACGCGACGAAGTTCTGCAGGCGCGGCGGCAGGTTGCTCGCGAACACGAGCGGCACGGCGTTGGTGACCCGCGTGATCACGTCGTTCCACGTGCGGCCGAAATGCCCCATCTCGACGACGTTGAACAGCGGCGCGGGCACGAGCTGTTCGAGCGACTGTTTGCTGCCGTCGTACGTGAGATGCGTGTGGTAGCCCGAGTTGATCACTGTCGGCGCGCGCCGACCGGTGATCGCTGGTCCGAAGCCGCGCCCCGGGAGCGGCCACAACGCGCCGTCCGGCATGACCGTCGTGATGCCCGGCGATCCTCGCTGGTCGTCGGCCGTGAACAGAATGCCGTCGGCGCCGGGGTTGCGCGCGGTCGAGGTGCGCGGGTCGACGCCGCCACGCACGAAGTCGTGGCACGTTGCGCACGCGACCGTGCCCGTCGACGACAGCTGTTCTTCGAAGAAGAGCGTCATGCCGAGCAACTCCTTGCCGGGAGTGTGAGGATTGCTCGGCGGCGCGGGTGGCGGCGGGAAGTTCGTCTGGGCCACGGCAGCGGCAATCAAGAACGACAACGCACCAAGGCAACGCAGCATGGGAACTCCTTCAGTGTTCACGAAGTCTGAGAGAGCGGACGTGAGGCCGCGAGGGCTGCGACTCACGCCGCGAAATCGTAGCAAGCGGCGATCCCAGTGTGGGTGTGGCGGACTCGCTCGGGTGCGAGAGGGAGTAGTGTCAGCCCACCGTCGCCGCGCCGTCGATGTGCCGCCGGTGCGTCTGTTCCCCGACGGGTCACGAAGTAGATCGCACCCGCTGTCCGCGTCGACGCCGCAGCGCGTTCGCGATCAACGGCGGACACGCGCACCCCCTGGTTGCACACGAGCATCGTGGAGAACCTCGTGTTCGCTCGCAACCCGGATCGCTTCCCCGGCGACTTCGCCTTCACCCTTGTCCCCGAAGGAGCTTGGGAACACGAGGTCACAATGCTGTGACCTCGTGTTGGGGCGCCCGGCGGTACCTGCCAATCGCTGTCACCGAGATCAGCATGGTGCGAGGTTGCAGCTACCATCGCGATCCCTCCCATGCACACTCTCGCCCGCCCTGCGTCCGTCCTCCTCGCTTCGTTCGTCACGGCACTGCTGTCCGCGCAAGTCACCGACGAGGCGCGGCGCGAGCTCGATCACGTGTTCGACCGCCCCTCGGGCACGCCCATCAAGGACGAGCAGAAGTTGAAGCTCGGGGCGTGGCTGAAATCGCACGACGGCACGGACCTCGGCGACCTCGGCTATGCGAAGGCGCTGCAGCTCTACCTCGACCGCGACTACCCCGGCGCCGTGACCCAGCTCGACGCGTTCTTCGGCAAGCACACGACGATCGCCAACGAGGAGCACCGCAACATGGCGGGCCGCGTCTTCCTCAATGCGGTCAGCACCGAGGTGCGCGCCGAGCAGCCGCGCACCGACGAGCTCACGCGCTGGTGCGAAGGCATGACGCGGCTCTACCGCGACACCGCGATGCTCGACCGCATGGCGAAGACGCTGCTCGGGCGCGTCAAGGACCCGGCACCGCTGCGCGTCGCGATGGCGAAGGGCGTGTTCGCGTCGGACCTGACCGTCGCGCAGAAGGACGCATTCCTGCAGAGCCTCTACGCCGGCGGCGCGGTGCCCGCGGCAGCAGCCGTCCCCGCCGCTCAGGTGCTGCGCGCCGTGCCGGCCGCACCGCCGATCGACCCGAGCAAGGTCGTGCAGCCCGGGCAGGCGGTCGAGCCGTTCGCGTTCGATCGCGTGATCAACGGCCCCGCGGCCTTCGATCTCGCGTCGTGCCGCGGCAAGGTCGTCGTGATCGACTTCTTCGCGTCGTGGTGCGGGCCGTGCCGCCGCGCGCTGCCGTCGATGATCGAGCTGCAGAAGGACCATCCGGGCGACGTGCAGGTGATCGGAGTGACGCGCTACTACGGGCGCGGCACCGACTTCTCGGCAGAAGGTGCGACGGTGGACACCGGCAAGAGCGCCGCGGGACTCGATCGCGAACAGGAGGCGGCGCTGTATCCGCCGCTCGTGAAGCTGTTCGGCGTCAACTATCCGATCGTCTTCGCGGCGGACCAGGAGCTCGCGCGCCAGCGCTTCGGTGTCACCGGCATTCCTGCGGTGTTCGTCCTCGGCCGCGACGGCACGCTGGTCGGGAGCGTCACCGGCGCAGGCGACGCGCAGCACGAGCAGGTGCTGGCGCTCGTCGAGAAGGCCCGCAAGTAGCTGGCGCCGCCACCGGCGTCCTGCTGGACCGTTCCGACGAGCACCCCGACTGGATACACTGGCCGAATTGAACGATCCGAAGCCAGTCACACCGCGACGGCACGTCACGGGGCGGCTCGTCCGCCCCGGCGGCGACCTGGACGAGTTCGACCGCGAGTTCTGGGCGTCGATGACCGGGGAACAGCGGGTCGAGGCACTGTGGGGGATGACGTTGGATGCAATCGCCATCAAAGGCAGCAATCCGGATGACCAACCGAGACTTCAGAGATCTGTTGGCCGCCTTCTCCGCCCGTGACGTGCGGTTCCTCGTGGTCGGTGGCTACGCGGTCACCTTCCACGCGCGGCCTCGGTTCACGAAGGACCTCGACGTCTGGATCGATCCGACTCCCGACAACGCCCGCCGCGTGTACGAGGCACTGGCCGCGTTCGGCTCGCCGTTGGCCGCGCACGGTGTCAGGGTGGAGGACTTCGCAACTCCCGGGACTGTCTACCAGATCGGCGTTCCGCCGAATCGGATCGACGTACTGACCGCGGCCGAGGGGCTGCAGTTCACCGCGTGCTGGGGCCGACGCGTGCTTGCGAAGTTTGCCGATGTCGGGATCGCCTATCTGTCGCGCGAGGATCTGATCGTCAACAAGAAGCAGGTGGGGCGCCCACAGGATCTCGAGGACGTGCGCGCATTGGAGCAGGCTCCATGAGCCGTTCTTTGGCTGCAGCCTCGTGCGCCTCGGCAACCGACCCGACATCGGCACGACGAGAAGGGCTTCCGTTGCGTTCAGGACCCTCGCTGACGCGCGGCGGTTGACGCCGCCTTGCCCGCCGCCGAGAAACCACGCCATCAACACGCACCGACACCGCCGCCGCGACCGCCGCAGCACCGAAGCGACGCTCGAACAGGCGTTCGCCGCGCTCGACCGCGGCGAACGCGAGCTGGCGCGCAAGCTGTCGCTGCGCGCGCGCACGGACGGCGGCATGAACGTGCGTGTGCTGTACGATCACGCGGAGTTGATGCTGGCACTCGGCGACCTCGACGAAGCCGAGGACGCGCTGCGCGCGGCCATCGCGCTGGCGCCGAACTACGCCGATGCGTTCGCGGCGCTGGCGGCGCTGCAGGCGCAGCGCGGCAAGTGGCCCACGGCCGCCCGGCTGCAGCGCAAGGTCGTCGAGCTGAAGCCGCACGACGAACGCGCCGCGGCGAGCCTGCGCGAGTACGAGGCCGCGGCCGCCGCCGAGCCGGCGCCGGCCGAGCCCGCCGGCGAAGCACCGCCAGAGCTCTGGAACCTCAGCGCGCGCGCCCGGGTGCTCGACGTCGCCGCGCTGCTCACGGAGCTGATTGCCCATGGCCACGCGACTGCGCCGCTGCTCACCGCGGCCGAATGCGCCGAGCTGCGGCAGACATGCGCCGCCGACGCGCCGGGCCTCGACCGCGTCGAAACGCTGGACGCCGCGCGCTGGCGCCACTTCCTGATCCCGCCGCCGCTGCCGATCGCGGCGCTGCGCGCGGCCTTGTTCGCGCCGGCCGCGGCGCTGGCCAACGCGCAGTGCCGGCAGCTCGGCGACGAGCCGCGCTTCCCGGACAGCTGGCCGCGCTGGCGCGGCGGCGCGGCCGGCCGTTCGACTTCGCGATGGGTCGACCTGGCGTCAGGCGAGACGCGCGCCGACCGCACCGACGATCGCCGCAACTTCCCGCTGCGCGCCGTCATCGACCTCGGCCCCGGCGACGCGGCCGAGACCGTGGCCGTGCTCGACCAGCGGCCCGGCCGCAGGGTTCGCGCGTCGCGCGCGAGGTCGCGTGCCGGCGACGTCGTGTTCTGCTGCTGGCGCGAACGGCTGTGCGCGGTCGCTGGCGTGTTCGGCCTGCAACTCGTGCGCTACCAGCTCGGGCCGGTGCCGGCGCAGCGGCAGCTGCTCGACCTCGACTTCGACGGCCGGTAGTTCGCCGGTGCGGTGACTGTCCCGCAAGGGTTGGCTCCAAGTCGCTGCGCGAGCGAAGATCCAGGCATGCGCCGAGTCAATTGCTTGCGTTGCGAGGGGCCGATGGAGCCAGGATTCCTGGTCGACGACGCCATCCACAAGAGCGATGTGCAGCGGTGGGTCGCCGGAAAGCCGGCGTGGGGCTGGCACGGTAGCTTGAAGGGACCGCTCGTAGGGTACGAAGTGATCACGTTCCGTTGCGCCGAGTGCGGTCTGCTCGAGATGTACGTGCCCGAGATTCGCACCAAGAAGCGCTCCCGATCGCGCTGACGTTGCCGGGGCCGCTGGTGCGTCCCTCGTCGACCCGTCAGCTCGCGGCAAAGCCGCTTGCAGCCGGCTCGCAAGGGGACTTCGCGCAACCGACCGCGAGCCGAGCAAGCTCGGCTCCTGGCCGGTTGGTGCTCAGTTCCCTCGTCGACCCGTCAGCTCGCGGCAAAGCCGCTTGCAGCCGGCTCGCAAGGGGACTTCGCGCAACCGACCGCGAGCCGAGCAAGCTCGGCTCTTGGCCGGTTGGTGCTCAGTTGTAGGTGTAGGTCGTGTTCACGATGCAACCGCCCGGCGTCGTGATGACGACAGGCTGCTGGCCCGGCGTGCCCGGGGGCGTGTTCATCGTGATCGCGGTCGCGGCCACGCTGAGGATCGACGCGGCGGCGCCGCCGATCGTCACGGTCGTGCCTGCGGCGAATCCGGTGCCCTGCACGACGAACAACGCGCCGCCGGCGGCGGGACCGCTGCCGAGCACCGTGCCCGTCACGGTGGGCTGCGGATTGAGTGGCGACGTCACGCCCTGGAAGTCGAGGTTGACGACGGCGAGCTGCGAGCCGCAGGCGAGCCCCGTGGGGAACGGGAACACGATCTGCGTCGCCGACACGCTGGTCGTCGCCGTCGGCACGTTGTTCACGAGCAGAACGCAGCCGGGCCGGAAGTTGGTGCCGGTGACGGTGACCGGCATGCCCGCCGCGGCGCTGAGCGGCGCCACGCTCGTGATCGTCGGCGGCGCGCCGAACGCCACCTCGACGTCGATCGCGTTCGTGACGCCGAGGCCGAGCGGGCTCAGCGACGACAGCGTCACGGCCTGCAGCGTGAAGTCGAGCGGCGACGTGATCACGCCGGCCGGCAGCGCGATCGTGTATGGCGTCCCCGCGGCCGGCAGCAGCGCAGGGAACAGGCCGAACGTGTCCGCGAGCACGAGCTCCGTCGGGCCCCACGGCAGCACCGGGAAGCACGTTTCGCCGAAGCCGAGCTGCGTGCCAGGGGCGCCGGGCTGCGGCAGCAGCGACACGAACAGCACGTAGGGCGCGCCGGGCCCGAACGCCGGCGGATTGGCGATGCCGATGCTGATGGGCTGGTGTGTCGCGAGGCGCACCGTGCGCAGCAAGCCGCCAGTGGCACCGTCGACGGTCAGCGTGTCGGCGCCGAACGAGCCGGCGTAGCACGGGTGCGACAGCGGATTCGACGTCCACTGCCACGACAGGATCTCGGCCAGCTCGGTGAAGCCGTTGCCCGTCGCCGCGCAGAAGCCGACATACGCGGTGCCGTTCACCAGGTTGGCGCCCGACACCGGCGTGTTGTTCGCGTAGAGACCGCCAGTCTGCAGACTGTATGCGCGCGAGATGGACGGCGTCGCGGCGCCGTCGACGAACACTTCGATCGTGCCCGGCACGTAGCGCACACGCAGCGTGTGCACCTGGCCGTTGCTGAGGATCGCCGCCGGCGTGTTGCGCGCGATCGAGTACTGCTCGTTCTCGTGATTGCCCTGCGAGCCGCGCGTGTGGATCGTCAGCTCGTTCGCGCTCGTGTCGCCGAGGAAGGCGTCCTGCCATGTGTCGAGCTCGATCGCGATCGAGTTGCGGATGCCAATGGAGCTGCTCGCCCCGTTGCCGTAGCCCATGCCCCACACGGTGCCGCCCGACGTCGCGGCGCCGTTCGGGTCGTCGTGGATGACGAGAGCGATGCCCTCTCCTTTGTTGCCGGCCGGCGGCGTGATGCGGAACGTGAACGTCGTGTCGAAGCCGGCGACGACGGGCACGACCGACTGTCGCCACGCCCAACCGGTCTGGTTGTTCGTGTTCGCCGTGAGCCGCAGCACGGTGCCGCTCTGCGCCGCGTTGCCGAGCAGCGTGAGTCCGGCGGTGCTGCTGAAGTCAGGGTAGTTGAAGCTCTGCGCGGTGAGACCGGCCGCGACGAGCGCGGGCGCAAGCAACGCAGCGATACGGGGGAGCAGGATCATGGGTGTGGTCCCGTGGTGGGCCGGGAATGGTAGCCACACGAGCCGGCGATCCAACCGGCCTGCGGCATCGCGCGCGTTGCGCGCACGAGGGCGGATGCCATCGAGGCGAGGCCAAAGCCGCCCGGTTCGCCGCCGGCGGCTCGTGGCGACCGGCTGTTGCGGTGCGACGTGGTGCTCCGTTCCGCGGCAAGGCGCTTGCCCCTACGCTGGCAAGTGAGCATGGACGCGCTGTCGCCGATCCGCACCGAATACCACCGCTACCGCCGTCTCGTCGAACAGGCGCTCGAGCAGGTCGCCGACGCCGACCTCGACCGCCGGCCGGACGCCGACGGCAACTCGATCGCAATCCTGCTCGGCCACCTCGCCGGCAACTTGCGCTCGCGCTTCACCGACTTCCTGACCAGCGACGGTGAGAAACCCTGGCGGCGCCGCGACGCCGAGTTCGAGCCGAGCGGCAAGGACCGTGCGGCGCTGCTCGCCGACTGGCACGCCGCGTGGGTGATCCTCGAGCGCGCGCTCGACGAGGTTGCGGCCGCGGGACCAGCGGGTCTCGAGCGCACGATCGCGATCCGGCGCCAGCCGCTGACCGTGCACGAAGCGCTGCTGCGCTCGGTCGCGCACGTCGCCTACCACGCCGGCCAGGTGGTGCAGCTCGCGCGCACGTTCGCGGGCCCGCGCTGGCGCTCGCTCTCGATTCCACGCGGCGGTTCGGCGGCGTATCTCGCGAACCCGACCAAGGAGCAGGATCCCGACGGCGCGAGGTGACGCACCCGTTCTCGCGCCGACTGCGGTGCGCGCCGCGAGGATATCCGGGCGTTCCGAGCAGGGCATCGAAGCGGTCGAACACGTCAGCGCGGATCGAGCACCGGCAGCGCGAGCGCCGTGGCGACGACCGGATCGTCTTCCTTCATCGACGCGCCGAAGCCGGTGCATGCACCGTCCCGGCGCTGGCGCGCCGCGACGAGCGCGCGCAACGCCGGGCCGACCTGCCCGTCCGCCGGACGCTGCAGCGTGCGCCACGTGCAGACCAGCGCGCTGGCCCAGTAGAGCCGCAGCGACGGCTCGAACTCCGGCAGCAGACCCGGCACCGTGTCGCGGGCACGACCGTCGAGCCACGCGACGGCGGCGCGCACGCGCGGCGAGGCGGCGTCGTGGCCGCACGCGACCAGCGCGCGCACACCGTCGGCGGTCGCCGGGCCATAGCTGCGCGGCCTGCCGGTCGCGTCGACGCCGCCCTTGCCGCCGAGCACGCCGCCGCCGGGACAGCCGTGGAACCCGCCGTCGCCGCCGTCCTCGTGGAGGCGCTGGCAGCGCTCGACGAACGACCGCGCGTCGGCGAGCACCGGGTCGTTCGTGGCGACGCCGGCCGCGCGCAGCGCCTCGACCACCGCGGTCGTGATCGACAGCGTCACGAAGTCGGCGCCGGCCGGCTTCCGCGGTGGGCCGTCGCCGAGGCCGAAACCGCCGAACACCGCGTCGCTCCTCTCCCAGCCGTTCGCGCACGAGAACTGCAGCGTGCGCAGTTGCGCGACGCGTACCGCCGCGATCGCCTGCCAGCCGTTCGGCTGCAGCAGCGCGAGCGCGTGCAGATGCAACGCGGCCGTGTAACACGGGTAGTCGATGGCCAACTCGCGGCGCGTGTCGATCGGCAGCGCGAGCGCCTGCAGCGCGCGGTCGATCGCCGCCGCGTGGCCGGCGCGATCCGCGGCGGACAGGCGTGCGGTCGCGAGCAGCGCGGCTGCGGTCAGCGACTCGCCGCGGCGCAGCGTGCCGTAGACGTCGGAGTGCACGAGGCCGTCCGGTCCCTGCTGCGCCCAGAGGTAGCCGAGTGCCTGCTCGAGCGCCGTCGTGGGCTCGCCGGCGCCGCAAGCGCCAGCGCACAACAGCAGCAACACGCCGCGGCGCGGCGCGACGTGCGTCATCGTTCGCTCATCGGCACGAGCTTGTCGGGCACGAGCAGCGTCATCACCGAACACGCCGTGCAGAACACGCGGTCGGTGATGCAGTGGTGCCCCTGCCAGCTGCCGTCGCGGTTCTGCGAGCGCTGCAGGCCGTTCGTGATCACCGGATACCACTTCGCGTAGTGCTCGTCGCGCTCGATGAACAACGCCTGCGTCGCGAACAGCGCGCCGAGGAACTCTTCGCCGCCCGTGCGGCCGCCGACGTCCTGGTCGAACTTCATGTCCGCGATCACCGCCGCGGCGCGTTGCACCTCCTTGCGCGCACCGAGGCCCTCGCCGTGCAGCACGCGCACGGCGCCCGCCTGCGTGACGAAGCGCTCGGCGCGGCCCCACTTCGCCTCGCGGAACACGCCGCTCTCGCGCTCGAGGCAGTCTTCGAGCAGGTAGCGCACCGCCTTCCGCGGCGACGCCGCCTCGATCGCGATGCCGGCGCCGCTCGCCTGCTTCAACGCGAGCCACGCGCAGATCGTCGTCAGCATCGGCTCGTAGCTCGTCTCCCACTCGCCGTTCTCCTTCTGCAGCCCCGCGATCGTGCGGACCATCGCCGACAGCTCCCGCTGGCGGACCTCGTCCTCGTGTTTGTCGAGACCGAGCGCGAGCGATTGCGCGTAGAGCAGCGTGACGAAGTAGAGGTCGGCATTGACGCCGAGCTTGGTCTGCAGCAGCGTGCCGCGGTCGAGCGAGCTCTGCTCGTTGAAATGCTGCGTGCGTCGCGCCAGCCAGTCGAAGCCGCGCCGCACGGCGGTGCAGTGCGGTCCGCGCGTCGGCGTGCTGCCGTGCGCCATCAGGCAGAGCGTCGCGACGCTCGTGTTGCCGACTTCACCCTTCGCGCCCGGCTCGCGTCCCCACGAGCCGTCGTTGTTCTGGGCGCGCAGCAGCCAGCCGAGTCCGAGCTCGGCGCTCGCGCGCGCTTCCTTGGAGACCGTGTCGCCGCACACCGGCGCCATTGCCGGCGCCGTGAACAATGCCGCGATCAGTGCCCACCACGATCGGCCGATCGTGCTGCGCATGCCTCACCTCTGCATCGATCCGTTTTGCGTGCCGGGGGTGGGGCACGCTCCGGCAGTCTACCCGCCGCGCGCTTGGCGGGGGCCGCGGCGCCGCGGTGCGGCCGGTCACGCGAGAGCTCGAGCTGCCGCGGCGTGACGCGACGCGTCGACGGCGGCGTCGCCGCGTCACCGTTCACGACGTTGGTTGCCCGCAGCGCGAAGCCCACGACGGCATGCGAGTTGCGTGGCAGCGCGGCTGTCGACGACGTGCCCCGCGAGCGTCACGAGCGTCGGTGCAGGCTGCGTCGGATCGGGCGGCACGCTGGCGCTGAGCGCGCTGTCGCTGCCCTGGCTCGGCACGACGTTCCGCTCGCGCGCGACCGGACTCTCGGTGAACTCGCTCGCGGTCGAGGTGCTCGGACTCGCGTCGGTCGCGGTGCCGATGCCGGCGATCCTGCCGCAGGGCGTCGCCGGTTGCGTGCTGACGACTTCGCCCGACCTGCTGATCGTCCACGTGCCGAGCGGCGGTGTGGTCGAGCTCGCGATGCCGCTCCCGAACACGGTCGCGTTCGCGGGGTTCTCGTTCAGTCAGCAGGTCGCCGCGCTGGAGCTGGGGCCGACGCTCGACATCCAAGCACTCCTGGGCAGCAACACCCTGCGGCTGGTCGAAGGGTTCTTCTGACCGCCGCGTGCCGACGCCTCACTTCGCCGGCAGCATGGCACGTCGGCTTCGTGAGGCGAAATGCGAGATTTCCGCGTACAACGGCGTCTCCCGGGCATCTCCGCACCGATGACCAGCACGGACGTCGAACTGCTGCACCGCTACCTCGAGCGCCAGGACACGGGCGCGCTCGACGAACTGTTCGGCCGTCACTACGCCGCCGTGTATCGGGTCGTGCGCAAACTCGTGCACGACGAGTTCGACGCCAACGACATCGCCCAGGCGACCTTCCTGGCGGCCGTGCGGTCGGGGCGGCGCGCGGCGCCGCCGCAGTCGTTCCGGGCCTGGCTGCTGGCGATCGCCATCAACGAGGTGCGGCAGTTCGCGCGCGCGCGGCGCCGTCGACGCATCGACTGGCTGGCCGAAGCGTGCCTGCCCGACCCCGCCGGCAGCGCTGCCGATGTGGCGGCGCGACGCGAGTTCGAGCGCGCGCTCGAGGACGCGATCCACCTGTTGCCGCCGCGGCTCAAGGAACCACTCGTGCTGCACTACTACGAGAGCCTGCCGCTCGGCGCGGTCGGCGAGATCCTCGCGCTGCCGCGCAGCACCGTGCAGACACGCGTCGCGGCGGCGGTCGATCGGCTGCGGCGCGCGTTCCGCCGGCGCGGGCACGCCGCGTTGCTGCCGCTGCTCGATCTGCGCCTCGCACCGCCCGGTTCGGCGGTCGCGGCAACCGGCGTGTTCGCGCGCCTTTTCGCAGGAGTCATGGCCATGAACGGCAAGCAGTTCGCCGCCGTCGTCGTCGCCGCGTTCGCACTCGCGCTCGGCACGGTCGGCGTCGTCGGGTCGATGCTCGCGCCGCGTGATCCCGCGCTCGCGACGCCGGTCGCGGCGGTGTCGCTGCCGGCGCGCAGGGAGGTCGCGGCCCCGGCACCGGACGGCGTCACGGAGTCCGCGCTGGCCGGCGAACGGCAAGCCGTCGCGCCGCCGTTGCCGATGGTTTTCGGCCAGGTCGTCGACGCCGCGCGCGGCGCGCCGGTTGCCGACGCCGAGGTCACGCTGTTCGAGTTCGCGACGGCGACCACGGCGACGTTGCGCACCGACGGCGACGGCCGCTACGCGTTCGCCGGCTCGCGCGGCAGCGCGGGTCTGTTCCAGCTCGTGATCACGAAGTCTGGCTTCGGCCGCCTCGCCGCGGCCGAGGTGGTCACGGCGCTGCAGCCGCGGCGCGACGTGCTCGCTGCGGGTCTCTCGATCCGCGGCCGCGTCGTCGAGGCGGCCGGCGGCCGGCCGGTGCCGGCGTTCTCCGTGCTCGCGGCGCGGCTGCCGTTCCAGAACGCCAGCGAATGGGACTCGGCCGTCTCGCTGCACCGCCAGGCGATCCCGGAGCCACTGCGCACCGACGCCGCGATCGAAGTCGCCGACGCCGACGGCTCGTTCTGTCTGCGCGACCTCGCGCACGGCAGCTACGTGCTCGTGATCGCCGCACCGGACCGACAGCCGCTGTTCTGGAACGGCGGCGGCCGCAGCTACGACCGGTATCGCGGCATCGAGGCTGCGCCCGAGGACGAGGCGACGCCGGTCGAGATCGTCTTGCCACCTGTCGGCCACGCGTTCGTCGAGGTCGTCGGCCGCGCGGACGGCGCCCCGTTGCGCAGCGCCCGCGTGCGCAACCGGGTCCGCGTCGACCACGGCGAGTTCGTGTTCAACATCGCGCACGCGAGCGGCAATGCCGGCAACCGCTTCGAGCTGCCGATGGCGCTCGACGAGCGTGGCAAGCTCGACGACGTCGACTGCCTCGTCACCGCGGACGGCTACGCGGCGAGCACGATATCCTGCAGCGGCCAGGACGACGGCGAGACGTTCGTGGTCGCGCTCGGCCGGGCGGCGACCGTGCACGGCCGCGTGTGCGTCGCCGCCGGCCGGCCGCTCGCGAATGCGACGGTGCTGATCGAATGCGACAGCAACGGCCGCCTGGTCGGCAACGCCTGCACCGACGCCGATGGCCGCTATCGCATCGACGGTCTCGACGCACCGAGCGCCACGACGCTGCACTGCCTGGCGCCAGGGCTGTCGAGCGTGCTCGCGACGTTGCCGCTGCAGCTCGCGGACGGCGAGACACGCGAGCTCGACATCTTCGCCGGCGCCGCGGCGTCGGCCGCTCTGCACGGCACGGTGTCGGTGCGCGGCGTGCCGCAGCGCGGTGCACTCGTGATTCTCGATGCGCCAACGCGGGCGGAGGTCCGCTGCGAGACGCGCGCCGACGGCACGTTCGCGTTCGCGGGTTTGCAACCCGGCCGCTACGAGCTCACGGTCGTTCTCGACGCGGGCAGCATCCACAACCTGCGCGTCGATCGCATCGTCGAGGTCGGCACGAACGCGCAGCGGATCGACTTCGATTTCGGAAGGCGCGTCACCGGGTCGATCCGCGACGTGAGCCGGTCCCCGGCGCCGGCCGGCGCGCGCGAACCGGACTTCGAAGTCGTCGCCTCGCTCGTCGGCGCCGAAGGCGCGTCGGATCGCGCCGACGTGCGCGCGGACGGAACGTTCGAGCTCCTGGTCGCCGCCCCCGGTTGCTACGAACTGTCGATCGACGGCGGCGAGGACTGGGTGACGGTCGCGCCGGTGCCGATCGACCTGCGCGAGCGCGATGCGATCGACGGCCTCGAGCTGCAGGTGGCGCGCGACATGCGCGACGCGCGCATCGAGCTGCACTTCGTCGACCAGTCGAGCGGGTTGCCCGTGTCCGGCGAGCTGCGCTACACGCACGGGCGCTCGCAGACCAGCGCGACCGTCGAGGACGGGCTGTACGTCGAAGAGCAGGGCAGCCTCGGCGTCTACCGCTGCCACATGTCGAGCGACACGCACCGGCCGGTGGTGTTCGAGGTGCAGGTGCTGCCGGGGCAGAAGAAGGTCGAGCGGCGCATCGCGCTCGCGCCCTCGGTCGACGTCGTCGTGATCCACGTAGCGCCCGGCGGTGCCGCGCACCGCGCCGGCATGCGGGCCGGCGACGTGCTGCGCCGGTATGGCGGCGTCGCGATCCACAGCGTCGCAGGCCTGCGCGCCGCGATCGCCGCCGCGACCGGTGTCGTCACGATCGTCGTCGCGCGCGCCGGGGTCGAGAGCGCGCTCGTGGTCGACGCCGGCGAGCTCGGCGTCGAGATCGAGAACGCGCGCTGACACCGCGAATGGGCACGGGACTGCCAGGACGGCGTTCATGGCAGCGGCTCGCCTGGCGAGGGCGTTGACGCGAGTGCCGGCGTGGGAGATCGTGCCGCCATCGGTTCCGCGCGGTGCGGAACTGCGGCTCGAGGAGCCTACGCGCATGCCTGTCTCCCGGTTCGCCGGTCTCCTGCATTGGTTCGCTGCCGTGATGCTCGGCGCGATGCTCGCAGCGCAGAACAACGTCTGGCCACCCGGGGTCACCGCCGAGATCGAGGCGACGATCGGGCGCGGCCGCGAATGGCTGGTGCACACGCAGCAGGACGACGGCAGCTGGCGCAGCTCGGGCGGCTACGGCGGCTATCCGGTCGCGATGACGGCGATGGCCGGCATGGCGCTGGTCAGCGGCGGTTCGACGCCGACGCGCGGCCGCCACTTCGGCTCGGTGCGCGGTGCGATCCGCTACCTGAAGAAGCACGCCGATCCTGCGACCGGCCTCATCGCCAGCGCCGAGGACGATCGTCCGATGTATGCGCACGGCTTCGCGACGCTGTTCCTCGCTTCGGTGTTCGGCATGGAAGAGGACAGCCGCGAGCAGGAGATCCTGAAGCGCATTCTCGACCGCGCGGTGGGGCTGATCGAGTCGTCGCAAGCTGCGTCCGGCGGCTGGAACTACACGCCGTCGAGTGGGTACGACGAAGGCAGCATCACGATCACGCAGGTGCAGGCACTGCGCGCATGCCGCATGGCTGGCATCCTCGTCAGCAAGGGCACGATCGACCGCGCCGTCGAGTATCTGCGGAAGTGCCGGAACGCCGATGGCGGCATCTGCTATCGGCTCGGCCAGCCCGGTCCGAGCCGCCCGGCGATCACGGCCGCGGGCGTCGCCGTGCTCTACAGCGCCGGCGTCTACGACGACAAGGAGTTCGCCGAAGGCGCCGTGCAGTTCTGCAAGCGGTCGATCCAGGTGGCGGCGACGGGCCAGCACCACTTCTACACGCACCACTACTGGGGTCAGGTGCTGTGGCAGCGCGGCGGGGCAGAGTGGAGCGACTACTACCGTCAGCTCGCGCAATGGCTGCAAAAGCGCCAGCTGCCCGACGGCAGCTGGGACAGCGACGGCGTCGGTCCGGTGTATGGGACTGCGGTCGCGCTGACGCTGCTGCAGCTGCCATACGCATTCGTTCCCATCTACCAGCGCTGATCGCGGCGTGCGCCCGGGCCGCATGGTCGGCCCGCGCGCCGCGCGGCGATCGGCAAGCTGATGGCAGAGTCGACGAAGAACGGCGTGCTGCAGTTCTTCGAGACGCTGCAACCGAGCTCGCGTGCGCGGCGGCTGCACTACTAGGACAACGAGCGGCGCGCCGTCGACGGCCCGTTCGCCGAATCGAAGGAGCTCGTCGGCGGCTTCTGCATGATGCAGATGGGCTCGATCGACCAGGTCAGCGAGTGGGCGAACCGCTACGCGCGCATCATCGGCGGCACCTGTGAGATCGACGTGCGCCCCGTCGCGGAGCCGGACGCCGATGACCCGTCGCGAGGTGCACGATGAACGCTCCGTCGCGCGGAGCGCGCATCGGCGCGCGTGTCACGACGTGGCTGGCCGTCGCGTTCATGCTGTTCAGCAGCACGATCAAGTTCCTGCCGGTCGACGCCGTGCCCGAATCGTTCGAGGAGCTCGGGTTGCCGTTGGGTCTGCGCTACGTGATCGCCGTGCTCGAGCTCGGCTGCACGCTGGTCTACGCGGTGCCGCGCACGCGCTCGCTCGGCGCGATCCTGCTGACCGGTTACCTCGGCGGCGCGATCGTCACGCATCTGCGCGTAGGCGATCCGCTGCTGACGCACACGCTGTTCCCGATCTGGGTCGGCATATTCGTGTGGACCGGCGTGCTGCTGCGCGACGTGGCGTTGCGGGACGCACTGCTCGCGCCGCTGCGCACGCGCTCCTCGTGACGATCGTCCTGCGCGACTTCGACGGCCTAGGTTGGCACCAGGTGGCGACCATGCCGGACAAGCGGACGCCTCACCATTGCGGGAGTGTGACGCGTGCGAACGGCTGGGATATGTTGGCCCGGAACGGGTCGCTGCGCCGCCAATCCGCGGCACGACCGTTGCCAGCGCGCGCGACCTTCACGAGGAAACCCCGATGCGAACGCTCTCTTGTGTCCTTCTGGCGCTGCACTGCGCCGCCCTCGCCGCGGCCCAAGACCCGGGAGCGGCCCGGGTCGACCGCGACGCGGCGATCCGCCACTACGCCGCCGTCGAGCAGGAGCTGCGGCTCGCGCCCGCGCCGGCCGACGCCGCGGTCGCGGCGCGGCGGGCGTTCGCCATCGACGCGTTGCGCGACTACCGCGAACGCGGCGACTTCGGCATCAATCGCGACTACGACGGCTCGCGCGTGCCGCTGTTCGTCGACGCAGACGGCCGCCGCTGCGCGGTTGCGTGGCTGCTCGATTGCACCGGCAACGGCGACCTGACGCTGGCGATCCGGCGCCGGTGCAACCAGGCCTGGGTCGCCGAGCTGGCCGCCGATCCCGCGCTGCAGGCGTGGCTCGCCGCGAACGGCCTGTCCGCGGAGGAAGCCGCCCGCATCCAGGCGCCTGGATCCGGCGGGGTCACGACCGAGCCGCCGCCGCAACCGGAGCCGGCGGAACCGCCGCCGACAGCGCCCGCCGGCGGGCCGAAGCCGAACGTGCCACCGACGACGACGCCCGGCGCCGGCCAGAAGGGCTCACTCGCGCCCGCGGCGCAGACCGGCGCGATGACGGGCAACCGGCGCGGCATCCTCATGGATTCCGCGGAGCAGGCCACGTGGCGGGGCTGGTGGGAATGGAACCGCGGCGTGTTCGAGCTGCCGCAGCGCATCGATGTCGGCGCCGCGCGGACGGCGTCGAACCCACAGCTGACGGCGGCGCAGGCGCTGCTGAATACGCTGTCGTCGTCGCCGCACGCGCAGTTGCGCGCGGCCGCGGTGCAAGCGTTGGGGCGGATCGGCGCCAGTCCCGACGAGCTCACGAAGCACCTCGACGACGACGCGCGCGAGGTCCGGCTCGCGACGCTGCTCGCGCTCGGCGGCGCCGGGACCGCGGCGCACGCGCACGTTCTCGGCAAACGAGCCGAGGCGCCGCAGCAGGGGGAGACGCTCGCGGTCGCGCTGGCCGCCATCGCGGTGATCGACGAGGGTCCCGTGCAGCGTGCGCTGACCGCGACCGTGACGGGATTCCTGACCGACGGCCGTCCGAGCGTGCACCCGTCGGCCGCGCTCGCGGCGTGCAGCAGCGCCGACGACGCCGTGCGCACCGCGGCGCGCGCGGCACTCGCGGCCGCGACGACGTCCATCGAGCGCGCGAGCGCCGTGTCGCTGCTCGGCCTGCACCCGGATGCCGACGACGTCGCGACGCTGACGAAGCTCGCGAACGACCGCGGCGTCGAAGTGCGCCGTTCCGCCGCGCTCGCGCTCGGCCGCAGCAAGCACGCGCTTGCACTGCCCGCGCTGCAGACCGCGTTCGAGCTCGAGCACGACAACGTCACGCGCGGCCTGCAACTGCTCGCGATCGGCGACCACGGCGGCGATGCGGCGCGCGCGTTCCTGGTCAAGGTGATGACCGACGGAACCAAGCTGCTGCGTGGTCAGGCAGCGCTGGCGCTCGGGCTGTGGGGCCGCGGCCGCGATGGCGGCGACGCCGGTGAGCGCATCACCGCGGCGTTCGCGAACGAGCGCAACAGCGACATGAAGGGCGCCTACCTGCTCGCGCTCGGTCTGCTGCGCCACGCGGGGGCGCGCGACCTGCTCGCCGGCGAGTTGCGCGACGGCGCGTCGTCGCCGACGCGCGGCGCCGCCGCGGCGGCGCTGGGACTGCTCGGCGATCGCACGACGCTGCCGGCGCTGCAGAAGGCCGCCGTCGACGACAGCTGCCCGTGGGCGCGGCAACAGGCCGTGCGCGCGATGGCGTGCCTCGGCAACGACGCGATCGACGCGTTGATCGCGTCGATGAAGAGCGACAAGGACGCCACCGTGCAGCGCGCCGCAGCGTTCGCGCTGGGTGGTCTCGCCGATCCTCGCGTGCCCCCGGCGCTGCTCGCGTTCGCGGCCGACGAAACGGCACCGGCCACGGCCCGCGCGGGCGGAGCACTCGGCCTGGGCCGCCAATTCCGCCGGCACGAACCGCGGCTCCCGGCCCTGCGGTTCCAGCACAACTACCTGCTGATGCCGTCCGTCGCCGCGTGGGCGTTCGGACAGGAGCTGTGAGCGCGGCTTTGTGCTCGTGACGTTCCCGTTGTGAGGCATCGCATCGCCCGGCGCCGGCACGAGAGGCCATGGCGCTGCGCTTGCAGGAACGCCGGTTTCGCCCTCACCCGAGCCCTTCCACGGCCGGCGCGGGCGCGGCCGCCGCGGATTTCCGGTGCGGCTTTCCGCCGGCCGCGACGCTACACTGCTCCGCCCTTTCTCCGTACCACCGACCCAAACCATGCAAGTCCTGATCCTCTGTACCTGCCTGCTCGGCGCCGTTGTCACGACGCCGGCGGCTCCGACCTCGTCCTCCGCTGCGCAGGACCCCGAGAAGCCCGCCGGCATCCCCGAGTGCAAGGAGATGCAGAAGACCAAGTCCGGCCTCGAGTGGGGTTTCCTGAAGAAGGGGCGCGAGGAGCCCGCCCCCGCTGCCGACGACGTCGTCGAGGTGCACTACACGGGTTGGCTCACGGACGGCACCAAGTTCGACAGCTCGCGCGACCGCGGTCAGCCGGCTTCGTTCCCCGTGAACGGAGTCATCAAGGGCTGGACCGAAGGGCTCCAGCTCATGACGCCGGGCGCGCGCTGCAAGTTCGTGATCCCCGGTGAGCTCGCCTACGGCGCCGATGGGCGTCCGCCGAAGATCCCCGCGAATGCGACGCTCGTCTTCGACGTCGAGCTGCTGAAGGTCACGGCGATGCCGAAGTTCCGGCCCGCCACCGCGACTGCGCAGAAGACGCTCGCGAGCGGAGTCAAATACGAGGTCGTGAAGGTGGGCACGGGTGCCCAGTGCACCGAGCAGAATGGCGTTGCCATTCGTTTCGCGATCTGGGACCAGGAGGGCCAACTGCTCGAGTGCTCGGAGAAGCAGAACAACTTCCGCATCAGCGGCCTCGCCACGAAGCTCGATTTTCCCTTCCTCAACGACCTCATCGTCACGTGCAAGGTCGGCGACGTGCTGCGCGTCGAAGTGCCGCAGAAGGAGTTCCCCAACGCGCAGAAGAACACCGTGTGGGAGCTCGAGCTCGTCACCATCGCGGACGTGCCGGCCTTCCGCGCGCTGAACGCCGAGAAGATCGTGACCACGCAGAGCGGCCTCCAGTACGAGGTGATCGATCAGGGCACGGGCGAATCGCCGAAGGCGACCGACACGGTCAAGGTCAACTACACGGGCTGGCTCACGGACGGCACGCTGTTCGACAGCTCGCACGCGCGCAGCCAACCGGCCGAGTTCCCGCTGAACCGCGTCATCAAGGGATGGACCGAGGGCGTGCAGCTCATGAAGAAGGGCGGCAAGTTCCTGTTCTCGATCCCGGGCAGTCTCGCCTACGGCGCGTCTGGCTCGCCGCCCAAGATCCCGGCCAACGCCACGCTCGTGTTCCTCGTCGAACTGATCGACGTGAAGCAGCAGTAGCGCCGCGCCGTTGCCCGGCCAGCCGCAGCACTCCGCGCGCGACCCGCGCGACCCTTGACGCCATTCACTTGGCATGGCAAAGTGGAAAAACATCCGGTGCCCGGCTGTCGCGAGCACCAACTCCGCCCCGCAGCTCATGACCCAGGCCCCGCCCGCGACGACCATCGCTCCCCCTGCCACCGTGCTCGAAGCACGGTCGGTGTTCCGCTTCCGCAGCGTCGACGGCCGCGAAGTGCCGATCGTACGCGACGTGACCTTCTCGCTGCAGAAGGGCGAGTTCGCGACGATCATGGGCCCCTCGGGCTCGGGCAAGTCGACGCTGCTGCACCTGCTCGCGGGCCTCGATCGGCCGTCGGCGGGGGAGGTGTTCGTGGCCGGGCAGGACCTCGGCAAGGGCGACGAAGAGCATCGCGCGGCGATCCGGCGCAGGGCGATCGGCTTCATCTTCCAGTTCTTCCACCTGCTGCCCGACCTCACGGTCGAGGAGAACGTCACGCTGCCGCTGCGCATCGCGGGGCAGAGCCCGCGGCGGCACACCGGCCGGATCCAGAGCCTGCTCGAGCTGCTCGGCGTCGACAAGCTCAGGAAGCGCTTGCCGTCCGCGTTGTCGGGTGGCGAGATGCAGCGTGTCTCGGTCGCGCGCGCGCTCGCGACGCAACCGCCGCTGCTGCTGGCCGACGAACCGACGGGCAACCTGTCCAGCAAGGCCGGCGAGGAAGTCATCGCGCTGCTGCGTTCGGCGCGCGAGCAATTGGGCACGTCGATCCTGCTCGTCACGCACAACCCGCGCGATGCGGCGGCGGGGGATCGTGTGCTGTTCCTGCACGACGGTGCGTTGCGTCCGTCGGCCGAGCTCAAGGGGGGCCCCTTCGGTGTCTCTGACGTCTTTCATCGTCTCCAAGAACTGGGCATCTAGCAGCCTGCGGCTGCTGTTGACGCTCACGGGTATCGCGCTCGGCGTCGCGATCGTCGTGGCCATCTACGTGATGGATCACAACACGATCCAGAGCCGGTTGCTGCTGCAGGATCCGCAGCGCGGCCGCGTCGATCTCGAGGTGCAGGCCGTCGACAAGACCGCGACGACGGCGCAGGTCCTGGCCGACCTGCGCGGCCGGCCCGGCGTGCAGGACGTCGCGAGCTGGCGCGAGGCGCGCGCGCGTGTCGAGCACGGCGGCCAAGAGCTCGACCTCGCCGTGTTCGGCCTCGGTCCGTTGCCCGCGGGGCCGCTCACGCACTACAGCATCCATCGCGGCCGCGATCTGGGCCCCGGTGACGACGGGTTGGCGACGCCGGGCATTCTGCTGGGTGGCGAAGCTGCGCGTCTGCTCGGCGTCGACGTTGGCGCGCGTCTTCGCCTCGTCGAACCGGCGGTCCGGCGCGTCGAGTGTCGCGACGGCAAGCTCGTGCCGCTGCCGGTGCCCGAGAACGAGACGCGCTTCTCGGTCGAGGTGTCGGTCGCGGGCGTGCTCGAACCCGATCGCCTCGGCAAACGCAACTTCGGCCAGATGGCCGTCTGCGGCCTCGAGGTCGCGCAGCAGCTGCAGGCGCGCGGCGACAACCTCTATCACCTGCTGCGGCAGGAGGGCGCCGATCTCGATCGGCTGCGTGTCGAGCTCGGTGCGAAATACACGGTCGTCGACATGCGTGGCGCGCTGATCGGCGAAGGCGCGGACGAACGGGCGTTCCGCAACGGACTCAAGGTGCTCGGTGGGCTCGCGCTGCTGCTCGGCATGTTCGTCGTGTTCCAGACGCTGTCGCACTCGCTCGTGGCTCGCGTGCGCCAGCTCGGCCTCCTGCGCTGTCTCGGCGCGGGGTCGGGCGCGATCACGCGCATCTTCCTGTTCGATGCGATCCTGCTCGGCGCCGTCGGCTCGGCGCTCGGAGTCGGCCTCGGCCTGCTGCTCGCGAAGCTGCTGCAGCACTACCGTGTGAGCTCGCTGGGGTCCGACAAGCCGTGGACCACGTTCGAGATCCCGCTGTTCCCGGTCGTGTGGACCGCGGTGTTGGGCGTGCTGTTCACGCTGGCGGGCGCCGTGTTCCCGCTCGTGAGGGCGCGCCAGGTTCCGGCGATCGAGATCCTGCAGGCGCGTGGTCTCGCGCCCGGCAAGGGAGACCGTGTCGATCTGCTGCGCTCGATCAACCTGTGGATGTTCGGCCTGCTCGTGCTGGCGCTGCCGCTCGCGTATCTCGCGATGACTCCGCTCGTCGTCGAAGAGGCGGCCGAGACGCGCATCGTGCTGCTCGAGCTGGCCGGCATGCTCGGCCTGTTCGGCAGCGTGCTGCTGCTCGCGCCGGGCATCACGTCGATCCTGGGCCGTTTGATCCTGCTGCCGCTCCGGCTGTTCATGCCGATGGCGGGCTGGCTCGTCGCCAAGGTCATCGCGCGTTCCGCGGGCCGCGTTTCCGCGGCGGTGTGCGGTCTCTCGGCCGTGCTGCTCGCGCTGCTGGGGCTCAAGAGCGTGACCGCGTCGCTGCACGCCGAAGCGACGGCGTTCGCCGACGTCGCGCTGTCGCAGCGGCTCTTCCTGCGCTCGACGCCCGTCGTGCCCGACCTGGCGCGCCAGCTTGCGACCGTGCCGGGCGTGCAGCAGGTCGAAGCGTTCGAAGGCGAAGAACGCGGCGGCGGCTTCCTGCTGCGCGGGCTGGACGTGCAGAGCGCTCAGGGCCGCGACGGACCGCTCGAAGGCGACCAGCCGCTCGTGCTGCGCTACGTGGATCCGCGCGTGCGCACGCTCGTCGCAAGCCAACGTCTCGCGAAGGCGAGGTCGTGGGCGCGCGGCAACCTCGTGTCGCTGCGCGACCGCAACGGCGTGCCGGTCGCCTACGAGGTGCTGCTGATCAGCGACCGGGCCGGCTTCGATGCGGACGAACGCGCGTTCGCGATCACGTCGCCGCACTGGATGCACCGCGACTTCTGCATCCCCGACGCGTGTGTCGAGCACATCACGCTGCGGCTCCAGCCCGGTGCGGACGTGGACGCGATCGGCGCCGCGGCGCGGCACATCCTGCCGAGCCTGCCGATGTGCAAGACCGGGCAGTGGATCGCCGACTACATGCAGCGCGACGTCGGCCGTGACTTCGGGCTGTTCGACCTGCTGCTGCTCCTGATGCTCGTGCTCGCGGGCGTCGGACTCCTGAACGGGATGACGATCGCCGCGCTGGGCCGCATGCGCGAGCTCGGCGTGTTGCGCGCGCTCGGCCTCGACCGCAATGCACTGCGTGGCAGCTTCCTGCTCGAGGGCGTCGTCACCGCGTTGCTCGCGAGCCTGCTGTCGCTGGGTCTCGCCGCGCCGATGGCGCTCGTGCTCGTGCGCGGCATGAACCACGTCGCGCGACTCGATGCGCCCGTGACGCTGCCGTGGGACTGGTTCGTCGGCGTGCCGTTCGCGGCGCTCGCCACGGCGCTGCTCGCGTCGATCGTGCCGGCGCTCAGGGCGCTGCGGCAAAGTCCGAGCGAGTCCGTTCGCTACGAATAGCCATCACATCGCCGCTGGAATGCCCGGTCCGAGGCGGGTACGACGGACCCAAATGAAGCAGCGTTCTCCCTGGCAGCGCACCCATACCTGCGGCGAACTGACGGTCGCACACGTCGATCAGGAAGTCGTCCTGAACGGCTGGATCGAGAACCACCGCCACCACGGCCAGCTCGTCTTCCTCGACCTGCGCGACCGCTACGGCGTGACCCAGATCGTCGTCGACCAGGAAGCGAAGGGCACCGCCGCGGGCACGTTCGACACCGTGCGCCGTCTCGGCGCCGAGGACGTGATCTCCGTGCGCGGGCGCGTGCGCGCGCGCGACGCCGACAAGGTCAACAAGAACCGCGAGACCGGGGCGATCGAGCTCGTCGCCCTCTCGGTCACGGTGCTCAGCGAGGCCGAGACGCCGCCGTTCGAAGTGCACGACAAGGCCGAGGCCAACGAGGAGCTGCGTATGCAGTATCGCTATCTCGACCTGCGCCGGCGGCCGCTGCAGGAGGCCCTGATCAAGCGCGCGCGGTTCGTCACGTCGGTCCGCAACTACATGCAGCAGAACCGCTTCATCGACATCGAGACGCCGATCCTCACGAAGAGCACGCCCGAAGGCGCGCGCGACTACCTCGTGCCGAGCCGCGTGCATCCGGGCAAGTTCTTCGCGCTGCCGCAGAGCCCGCAGATCTTCAAGCAGCTCTGCATGGTCGCCGGCCTCGACCGCTACTACCAGATCGCGCGCTGCTTCCGCGACGAGGACCTGCGCGCGGACCGGCAGCCCGAGTTCACGCAGATCGACCTCGAGATGTCGTTCGTCGAAGAGCACGACGTGCTCGACATGGTCGAAGGCATGGTCGTGCAGTGCCTGCGCGAGGGCTTCGACATCGAGCTGCCGCAGCCGTTCCCGCGCTTCGACTACTTCGAGGCGATGGAGAAGTATGGCTGCGACAAGCCCGACCTGCGTTTTGGCATGACGCTGATCGACTGCACCGAGCTCGCGCGGCGCAGCAGCTTCAAGGTGTTCCAGGGAGCCGTCGAGGTGGGGGGCATCGTGAAGGGGCTCTGTGTCGCTGGTGCGGCCGAGAAGTTCTCGCGCAAGGGCATCGACGAGCTCACGGCGTTCGTGAACGGACTCGGCGCCAAGGGTCTCGCGTGGGCGAAGGTCACGGCGGCCGGCGTCGAGGGCTCGATCGCGAAGTTCTACGAAGGCGACAAGGCCAAGGAGCTGGTCGCGCACATGGCAGCGAAGCCCGGCGACCTGCTGCTGTTCGTGGCCGACCAGAAGAAGGTCGTGCACAAGGCACTCGGCGACCTGCGGCTCAAGCTCGGCACGACGCTGGGTCTGCGCGACCCGAAGGTGTTCCGCTGCTGCTGGGTGCTGAACTTCCCGATGTTCGAGTGGAACGACGAGAAGGGCCGCTGGCAGTTCGCGCACAACCCGTTCAGCGCGCCCGTCAATTGGGACATCGCTGACTTCTCGGTCGACACCGAGAAGATCCGCAGCCGCGCCTACGACTTCGTCATGAACGGGTGGGAGCTCGGCTCGGGCAGCATCCGCATCCATCGCCCCGCGCTGCAGGCCAAGGTGTTCGAGTTCCTCGGCATCAGCAAGGAGCTGCAACGCGCGAACTTCGGCTTCCTGCTCGACTCGTACAAGTATGGCGGTCCGCCGCACGGTGGCATCGCGCTCGGCGTCGACCGCATGGTGGCGTTGGCACTCGGTCGCGAGGGCATCCGCGACGTGATCGCGTTCCCGAAGACCTCGATGGCGTTCGATCTCATGGCCGACGCGCCCGGTGGCGTGTCGCCCGAGCAGATGGCGGAGCTGCAGATCGCGAGCACGGCGAAGAAGGTGCTGTAGGAGGCGCGCTGGCGCAACGCTGTCCTCGGTGGCCTCAGAGAATCGTCGACATCGCGCGGCGCAAGTCACCGCGGAACGCGCGAAACGCGGCAAGGCCGTCGAGTGCTGCGAGACTGCTCCGTTGGATCAGTTCCACACGAAGCTGTTGGATCCGAGCGCCGCGTGCACCTTGCCCTGTGATCGAGGCCAACACCTTTGCGATCCAACCCTGGACCAGTCTCTTTGCCTCGCCGGGCGGCATGCTCTCGGGACCAGGAGGTGTGTCCTTGACCTCGAGGACGTCGACCAACGCCTTCTGGTCGGCGATGAGCCAAGATTCGAATTCACGGACGGCGACGCCGATGATGCGCGGCAGATCGAGGTCAGCGGTCCACTCCTCGAGGTCCCGCTTTCGTTTCTCCTGGCCGTCCTCGTCAACGAGGACAACAGCGAGCTGAGGTCGTCGCGCTGGACTGGCGAAGGTCAGCAGCCGACGCAACGTGCGCTTGTGCAGCAGATCACTGCCTCGATGTAGACGCGGCCCGACTCGCAATGGAGAAATGAAGCCGACTGCTGCGCGTGGGATTCCGTGATCCTGCTCGATGAGCCTGGCTACCAGGTGATGCGCCGCCCCGAGCAACTCCTGTTGCAGGAGTTCACCAGGTTCCGGTAGCCAAGGATCTTCACCGCGATCTTCCCCGGGGCCTTCCGCATAGAGAACGATGCGCGTCGGCATCAGCGTCCCGGCACACCGCCAAGCCCACCGGACAGCCAGAGGTCGCCCATGGAATTGTCGTACTCCTCCAACGCCTTCAGCCATCTCGGGTCATCGAGCGGCGGTGCTTCGACACGGGTCTCGCCGGTTTCTTTGGAGCGGCTGAAGAAGCGCACCTCGGCTGGCTCGACGAACTCCAGCAAGCCGGCCGAGTGTGTCGCGAGCAGGATCTGGATCGCCCTTGGTCCGATCTCGCCCTTCGACAACTTTCGGAGGACACCGATCAGTCTCCCCATCAGGTAGGGATGCAGGCCACGCTCCGGCTCTTCGATGGCCACGACATCATGCGGCGCCTGATAGGGGAGCAGGAGGAAGGTGAGCAGCAGCATGGATCCATCCGACACCTGCTGCGGCTGGTACCAGAGCTTCGGCTCCCAGCGATCCTGGAAGAGGATCCAGTGATTGCCGTCGGATTGCGGGCGCACGTTCACGTCCGCGAACATAGGCACCAGATCGCAGAACTGCTGAGCTACCTGCCCCTGCTCGGCGCGGGTCAGGGTTGCAAAGACGTTGGCCAGACCAAAACCGTTTGGACTCAGCGATCGCATCTCGCTGACTCGGTTGGTCTCCCGCACGGCGTTCAGATCGAGCTGCAGCACTTGGGATGCTGGGAACTTCGTCGACTTGCTGAATCTGCCACGTTGGTCGAGCACTCGGCTCTCGGTGGAGTTGTCGTCCATCGTCACCGTGACGCGCACCTCTGATTTCGCTCTCCGCATCCATCGATCGTCGGAGCCGAACTCGGCATGGAGCGCGGAGAACACGCTGCTCTTGCCCGAACTGTTGGCGCCAACAAACACCGTGAGCGGCTCGAGGCTCAGCGTCACCGCACGCAGGCAGCGGAAGTTCTCGATTAGCAACTGCCGGATCATTGTGCGCGCAAGACTATCACGCCCAGCCGTTGTCGCGCATGCGCATCGCGAGAGCGGAGGTTTCAGGCTCCGAACTGCCGCAGATGGTGGTCGAGGTGCTTCCACTGCAGCGTGTCCCACTCGGTGGCCAGCAGCGCACCGAAGAACGGGTGTGGCTTCTGCGTGAGTCCGGCTGGTCCACCTTGGCCGAAGTGGCGCACGAGGTCTTGCAGCGCGGACTTCTCGGTGGCGATGTCGCGCGTCTTCTCGATCTTGAACTCGGGCGCGGTCGGCAGGTTCTTCTTCATGCGGCCCGGCGCCAGCATCTTCCACTTGGCGATGCGCCCGAACAGGATGCCGAACAGGCTGCGCTTCAGCTGCAGTTCACCCGTCGCGACGCGCAACGGCTGCTGGCAGTGCGCGAGCATCTGCGGCAGCGACATCTTGCCCCATTGGGGCTTCGCGTCATGGCGCAGGCGATCGATGCGGGCGAGCATGGCGGCCAGGCCTTCGCGCTGGAACAGCGAAGTGGGCGCATCTGACGTATCGAGCATGAAGTCAGTGTGGTGAGCTGCCTCCAGCGTTGCAAGCGCTTGCCGTGTGGATCGGGGACAGAGGACGCCGCTACGGCAATTCCTGATTATCTTGCGACGCG
>Ga0111539_10000516_pt1 | contig 49025 bp, 45 predicted proteins | sample RhiMethybrSRZTD1_FD_79667 | JGI IMG/M metagenome (GOLD analysis project Ga0111539, IMG submission 79667) | Populus rhizosphere microbial communities from Tennessee, USA - Rhizosphere MetaG P. TD hybrid SRZTD1 (version 2) (version 2) | ecosystem: Host-associated > Plants > Roots > Rhizosphere >... | reverse complement strand
GCCGTGATCGGCGGAGCGATCGGGTCACAGGTCGGCGACGATTCCCACCGCGCTGTTGCGATCGTCATCGGCTCGGTGCTCGGGGCGGTTGTCGGGCGTGAGATCGGCAAGGATCTGGACGACCGCGATCGCGCCTGTGTCGGCCATTCGCTGGAGCTGGTGCAGATCGGCCAGAGAGTCCGCTGGACCAATGTTCAGACAGGCGTCGGCTACCTGCTGACTCCGGTCGCCGCGGCTGCGGGCGACGCGTCCAACTGTCGTCGTTTCAAGCTGAAAACGACCTCCGGCAGCAAGGCGCGCACTTCCGAGCGACTGGCCTGCCGCAGCGGCGAGGGAACCTGGGCGATCAAATGATGGAGTCGGGCTGAAGCCCGACCTACTGTAGGTCGGACTTCAGTCCGACAGACTGCTAAGCTCCGGCCATTCCCCGCGGTTTGCCGGAGCTTCCCGTGTCCCTCTACGGCCTGCTGATCTTTTCCTCGATCTACCTGCTCGCAGTGGCAACGCCGGGTCCCGGCGTCGCCGCGGTCATCGCCCGTTCGCTGGCGCGCGGCACGCAGGGCGCGATCGCGTTCATCGCCGGCTTCCTGATCGGCGATCTCATCTGGTTCGCAGTGGCGGCGACCGGCCTGGCCGCGCTGGCGCAGACGGCGCAGCTGGTGTTCGTCGTCATCAAGTACGCCGGCGCCCTTTATCTGCTCTACCTGGCATACCGCCTGTGGACGGCGCCGCCGGCCAAAGTGGACGACGAAGCAGCCCCGATCGATACCGGGCAGAAGCCGTTCCAGCTGTTCCTCGGCAGCCTGGCGCTCACGCTCGCGAATCCGAAAACCGCGATCTTCTTCCTCGCGCTGCTGCCGACGGTTGTCCGGCTCGAAGACCTGACGGTCGCCGGCTTCCTGGAAATCGTCGCGGTGATTTCGGTCGGCCTGCCGCTCGTGCTCGGCGGCTACGTGCTGCTCGCCGCTCGCGCCCGCAAGGTGTTCAAGAGCGAGCGCGCCGTGCGCACGATCAACCGCAGCACCGGCGCCGCCATGGCTTGCGCCGCTGTCGCGGTCGCTACGCGGTAAGAAAAAAATATCTCTCGCCAAGACGCCAAGGTGAGAATTCGGAAATCCTAAATTCTGAATTCTTCCTTGGCGTCTTGGCGTGCTTGGCGAGAGCCATTCTTTATTCTTCTATTTCCCTCCGCAGCGACCTCTGCAACAGCCTTCTGGGAGTGGCAGATTCCAGCGTGAGTTTGCGGAGAAGATGAAGACAAGACCCGGAAATATCTCTCGCCAAGATCGCCAAGACGCCAAGGAAGACAAAGCATGATCCGCCGACGCGCAGCTTCGACAGCTTCCCGGCGGCTGCGCTCGAGTGCTCGCTGTCCCGCGTCTTGTAGGTCGGGCTTCAGCCCGACGAGAGTCGCGCTAAAGCGCGATCTACACCCTGCGATCGGTCGGGGTGTCCTGCGGATGGGTCTCGCGCTGATTCGCGGCGCCTTCTTCGTCGTCGCCGTGCAACCCGAGCACGTCCAGCAACGTGTCGCGGCGGTCTGCCAGCGCGACGCCGAGCGCGGCGAGATCGATGGTCGTGGTCTGGACTTGCGGGAACAGTTCCTGCTCTTCCTTCGCCACGTGCTCGCCGATCTGTTGTGCGAGCAGCGCAACTGCGTCGCGAAATCCTGCGGCGTCCGACGTCATGGACTCGATGCGCACGATCGTTTCCTTTGCCTGTGCGTGCTCGCGCGCCGCGTCCGCCAGCAAGGGCGACTCGGAGACGTCGTCCGTCAGGGCTCTGCTGACGGCCGGGTAGAACAATTCCTCTTCAATCTGCGTATGGACGCGCAGCATCTTGCAGATGCGCCGTGCGAGCGGATCGAGCTGCTGCGGCGCTGAGCGCGCGAACTCCGCGAACAGTTCTTCGGCGAGGCGGTGATCGCGACGGAGCACGCTCAGTGCGTCGGGGGCGATATCGTCGGCGTCTTCGGTGATGCTCACAGCTGCAGTAAAGCATCTGGCGGCCGTGACAGTTCCATCGCGACGGTGCGATATCATGCGCGCATGAACGCACCCCGACTCTCGAAGTATCTGCGCGGCATCCGCTGCTTCGCCTGCGAAACCAGTCACGACCCGCGGACCTTGCTCGGCGTCTGCCAGCGCTGCGGCATGCCGCTGCGCGTTGACTATGACCTCGGCGCAATCCGCCTGAAACTGGCCGACGTTGCCGCGCGCACGCCGACGCTCTGGCGTTACCGCGAACTGCTGCCGCTCGAAGAGGGCGACGAGACCTCGCTCGGCGAGGGGTTTACGCCGCTCCTCGCCGTTGCAGAGAACGTCTGGGTGAAGGATGAGGCGCGCAATCCCACCGGCTCGTTCAAGGCCCGCGGCATGGCGCTGGCCGTCTCGATGGCGAAGCACCTGGGCGCGACCAAGTTCGCGGCGCCGTCCGCCGGCAACGCAGCTGGTGCCTTGGCCGCCTACGGTGCTCGTGCAGGGCTGCCGGTCATCGTCGCGATGCCGGAGGACACGCCGAAGCCGTTCTTCGACGAATGCGCGCTGTACGGCGCGACGATCCACCGCGTCCAGGGCACGATTGCCGATGCGGGCAAGTTCCTGCGCGAGCACGGTCCGAAAGACGCCTACGACGTCTCGACTCTGCGCGAGCCGTATCGCATCGAAGGCAAGAAGACGATGGCGTACGAGCTGGTCGAGCAGCTCGGCGGTGAGGTGCCGGACGTCGTGCTGTATCCGACCGGTGGCGGCACCGGCCTGGTCGGCATGTGGAAAGCGTTCGACGAGATGGCCGCGCTCGGCTGGATTCCGCGCGACCGGCGGCCGCGCTTCGTTTCAGTGCAGGCCGCGGGCTGTGCCCCCGTTGCAAAAGCCTTCCACGAGGGCGCGGAGCGCACCGAGCCATGGCAGAACGCGAAAACTCGTGCTTACGGTTTAAGGGTTCCGGCTCCGCTCGGCGGCTTCATCTGTCTGCGCGCCTTGCGCGAGACCAACGGCACGGCGGTTGCGATCGAGGAAGCGGAGATGCAGCGCGCGACGCAGGAGCTCGCTGCCGGGTCGGGCATCGACGTGTGTCCCGAGGGAGGGGCTGCATGGGCGGCGCTGACTCAGCTGCGCAACAGCGGGTTCGTGCGCCCCGCCGACAAGGTGATCGTGTTCAACACCGGCACGGGGCTCAAATATCGCTGATCAGACAGGGCGGATCAGAGGCTGCTGACCCAGCGCAGCAGGCCGTTGAGATCCATGCCACCGGTCTGCCGCGCGACTTCGCGGCCGTGGCGAAAGGCGATCAGCGTCGGGATGCCGCGAATGTGGAAGCGGCTCGATAGTTGCGGCTCCTCGTCGGAATTGACCTTCGCGAACCGCGCCTGATGCCGCAAGCGGCGCGCGGCTTCTTCGTAATGCGGCGCCATCGTGCGGCACGGTCCGCACCACGGCGCCCAGAAGTCGACGATCACCGGCAGGTCGCTGCGCGAGATGTGCCGTTCGAAGCTCGCGCTCTTCAGCTCCAGCGGATGATCGCCGAACAGCGGGCTATGACACTTCGGGCAGCGCGGTGCTTCGTCGAAACGCTCGGCGGGCACGCGCACGACGGAATCGCATTGACCGCAGACGAGATGGACCGGCTCGCTCATCAACGCGAGCTTAACTCATGCTCTCCCGGCGTCACGCGCCAGATGCGGTTGCCGACGTCATCGGCGACGAGCAGCGCGCCGCGACCGTCCACAGCCACGCCGACGGGGCGACCGAGCGCGTGCTCCTCGTTGTCGACGAAGCCGGTGAGGATGTCTTCCGCCTGGCCGCTCGGCCGGCCGTTGGAGAACGGCACGAAGATCACGCGGTAGCCGGAGAGCGGCTGGCGATTCCACGAGCCGTGCTGGCCCACGAATGCGCCGCCGCGATAGCGCTGCGGAAAGAGCTCACCGCGGTAGAACACGAGTCCGAGCGAAGCGGTGTGCGAGCCGAGCGCGTAATCGGGGACCAGCGCTTTCGACCAGGTCGGGTCGCGGCGGCTGCACGCGCTCGTCGACATGCTTGCCGTAATAGCTATACGGCCAGCCGTAGAATCCGCCGTCCTTCACCGACGTGATGTAGTCGGGCACGAGATCGTTGCCGAGCTCGTCGCGCTCGTTCACCGCCGTCCAGAGCGCGCCGCTCTGCGGCTGCCAGTCGAGACCGTTCGGATTGCGCAGGCCGGACGCGAACACGCGCGACGCACCGGTCGACCGATCGATCTCGAGGATCGCTGCACGTTGCTCCTCCTTGTCGATGCCGTTCTCGGCGACGTTGCTGTTCGAGCCGACAGTCGCGTAGAGGTGTTTGCCGTCCTTGCTCGCAATCAGGTTCTTGGTCCAGTGATGGTTGATCGGTCCCGCGGGCAGGTCAGCGAGTCTGGTGCCGGGTCCGGCGAGACTGGTCGCGCCGTCGCGATATTCGAAGCGCATGACGGCGTCGGTGTTCGCGACGTAGAAATCGTTGCCGACGAGCGCCATGCCGAACGGCGCATTGAGATTCTGCAGGAATACGCTGGGGAACTCGGCGCGGCCGTCGCCGTCGGCATCGCGCAGCAAGGTGATGCGATTCGCGCTCGGCGTGCCGGCGCCGGCGTTCTGCTGCGCCTTTTTCATGAAGAAGCCCTTGATGCCCTTCTTGTCCTCGGGGCGCTCCGGCGCATTGGTCTCGGCCACCAGCACGTCGCCGTTCGGCAGTACGTAGAGCCAACGCGGATGATCGAGCTCGGCCGCGTAGCTCGTCACTTCCATCCCGGCAGCGGCCGACGGTTTCTGATCGGCGCCCCAGCCCTTGGCCGGCGCGATGTTGACGGTGGGAATTGCCTTCGACTCAGGCTCGGGCAGCGCAGGGCTTGGGCCGCTGCCGGCTTGAATCGGCTGTTTGCTCGGCGTACCGCCGCAGGCTGCGAGGAGCGACAGCGCTATGAAGAATGGCAGCGATCTGAGCGCAGTCATCGTCCGCCTCCTTCCTGCATCCTCAGTGGGCGCGGCCGCTCACCTCGACGTCGCGGTGCGTTTCGAGCCGGCTGCGCAGGTTCTGATATTCGCGCTCGCCCATCTTCTTCGCGCGTTCGACCGCGCGGTCGCGCAGCTCGCCCACGATGCGGTCTTCGTATTCCGTGGCGGGAATCACCGCGCCGAGCAACGCACCCAGCGCCACGGCAAGGCCTCCCAGCAGGAGCGGTTGACGCTCGATCTGGGAGACGACCTGGTATTGAGTGCGACGCGTGCGTTCACGGGTGGCATCCGCCGCCCGTGCGAATCTGCTGCGGACCGGACGATCCGCATACGGCGATTCGTCGCCGAACGTCTCGTCGTCGAGCGTCTGCCGGCCGCGCAAAGACGAAGCGACGAGCCAGCCGATGCCGGCGAACGCCAGCACGATCGGCACCGGGTTGCGGCGGACGGCTTCGCCGACGCTGCGCGTCAGGTCGCCGCTGTGGTCGCGCAAGTACGCCAGCGCGCGATCGAGCAGCTGGCTCGGCGAGAGCTTGCGTTCGAGCGCATCGAGCGTGCGATCGAGGTCGGCGCGGATCTGCTCCGCATTGCGTTCCAGCTCCTCGGGATTCATCAGGTTCTCCTCGCGAGCACGTCCACGTCATTGCGCACAGCGGCGCGGGTGCGATCGATCTCGATGTGCGGCGGCAACAGCTTCTTCCTGGCGCCGATCAGCAGCAGCACGCCAACGATTGTGATCGCCAGGCCGACGATGAGCGCCGCGAGCCATGGTTCCACGACCTTGGCGAGACCCAGAATGATTGCGGCCGCGAGCGCGAGTCCTCCTGCGAGCAGAGTCGACACGGCGCCGATGAGCGCGATCATCCCTGCCTTCGCGCGAGTGGAGGAGTCGGCGAGCTCCGCCTTGGCGAGCGCGACTTCATTGCGCAGCAGGGCCCCGAAATCACCGAAGACCCGGCTCAGCAGTCCGGCAGTGGACTCGTGTTCGAGCGAGGTTGCGAGACGGGCGGAGGCGGGCGCCATGTCAGGGTCCACCGGGCAGGGGCGCCTCGTCGTCGACCTCGTCCATGAGCGTCGGCGCGCGGCCCGCTGACAATTCGTCGTCGTCATCCAGATCCGCTGCTTCCGCTGAGCGCTGGGCCGAGGCCTTGACGAAGCGTGCGAGAGCGAAGCCGGCGACTACGCCGGCGGCGATGAACAGTGCGGGATTGCGGCGCGCGAACGAGCGCGTGTCATCGACCAGGTCGTCGATGGTGCCCTCGCGCAGGCGTGTCGCAAGATTGCCGACGGTGCTGGAGAGGCGATTCACGAGCTCCGCGAGCGTCGGCTGGTCATTCTCGACGAACTGCGTGCCGCTGCGCTCCAGCGCCTGCGCGATGCCATCGACGCGTTCCGCTGCGGAGCGCTTGCGCTGCTCCAGCGTCCGCCGGCCATCCTCTTTCAGGCGTTGGGCAAACCCGCCGGGCGGTCGCGAGGCGGATCGGGGCTGGTCTTCCATCGCTGCGCTCCCTTGAACTTACTGTGGTTCAAGGGTCCAGCCCCGTCGAGAGTTCCGGGATCGGTCAGCTCGCGTTGGCGAGCTGCAGATCCGGCCGCAGGATGCGGTCCAGCGGCCGCGGGCGGCCGATTGCGTAGCCCTGTCCAAACTGCACGCCCAGCTCGATGAGCCGCATGCAGATCTCGGGGATCTCGACGTATTCCGCGACGGTCTCCATGCCCATGCCGTGCGCCAGCTGGGTCACTGCGCGCACCAGCGAGTCCGAGCGGTCGTTGTGCAGGATGTCGCGAATGAACGAGCCATCGATCTTCAGCACCGAGAAATGCAGCGCCTTGAGATGCGCGAGCGAGGAGAGACCGGTGCCGAAGTCGTCGAGCGCGAAGCGGCAGCCGAGCTCGCCGAGCCGCGCCATCAGGCGCTGCGCGTGCTCGAGATTGCTCACCGCCGCAGTCTCGGTCAGCTCGAACGCCAGCCAGTCGCCCGGCAGACCGCTGCTGTCGATCTGCACGACCAGCCAGTCGAGGAACGTCGCATCGCTCAGCGTCGGGCCGGACAGGTTGATCGAGACATGAATCGGCTCGAACCCGGGCTCGCGATTCGCAGCCGCCAGGCGCGTCAGCACGTCGCTGATGACGCAGCGATCGATCTGCGGCAGCAGCTGATAGCGCGTCGCAGACGACATGAACTGTCCGGGCAGCACCAGCCGGCCCTTCTCGTCGATCAGGCGCAGCAGCATCTCGTAGCGGCGCACCTTCTCGGGCGCCAGCAGCGGGGCGATCGGCTGGCCGAAAATCTGGAAGTTGCCTTTCTCGAGCGCGCTGCGCAGGCGACCGACGATCGCGATGTCGTCGATGCGGCGGTTGATGCTCGAATCGTGCACCTCGTACGACTCGACGCGGTTGCGGCCGCGGTCCTTGGCAGCTTTGCACGCGACCTCGGCTGCCGCGAGCGCGTGATCGAAACTGCGCTCGCCGCTGCGCACCGTTGCGGCGCCGAAGGAGATCGAGAGAGGAATCGAGTCGCTGCCGATCGCCAGCGGCATGGCGCTGACGGCGTCGCGCAGCTCGTCGCCGATCGCGCGCGCGCGCTCCAGCGGACATTCGGGGAAGAAGATCGTGAAGCGATCGCCGGACAGGCGGCTCACAACGGCGTCGCGCTTCGCGAGGTTCTCCTGCAGCGCCCGCGCGACTGCCGCGATCACCTGGTCGCCGGCTTCGAAGCCGAGCAGATCGTTGACGACGTGCAGCTGGTCGATGTCGCCGTACAGCACCGTCGAGACCGTACGCGCGTCGCGCGAGCTGAGGCGCCACTCGATCAGCTTCTCGACGCCGCTGCGGGTCAGCAGGCCGGTCACCGGATCCGCTGGCAGCGAAAGCACCTTCGCGAGTTGGTGCGTGAGCTTGCCGACGCTGCGGGCGTCATCCTTGTCGAACGCCTGCTGCTCCATCGTGCGAAAGATCAGGGTCACGCCGGCGAGCTGGCCTTTGTCGTCCTGCACCGCTGCGGCCAGGAAGCGGCCGAGGAGCGGACCGTTGGCTTCGTAGCGCACGCGGTTGCTGACGACCGGCTCGGGTCGGTTGCGGCACTCGATCAGGAAGGAGTCCGCGACGCTCTCGAGCACGCGGCGCACCTCGGCGGCATCCTCGGCGGCGCAGTGGAAATCGAAGCGGTCGCGCGACGGCGGCGTAAACGCAATCGCGTGACAGGGCACGCGCTGTTGCGCTTCGAACAGGAATTGTCGAATTGCCGCAGACGCTGACATGACGGTCAGCGTAGGCATTCACCCTTACAGCCGCTGCGATACCAGTCGCAAAGGCCCTCGCCGATTCTTGTGGTGCAGCGCGACTGCCTGGGTTTGGTGCCGGGGCAGTGTGACGTGCGTCACAAGAATTGATGACAGGTCAACGCTGGCGGGTCACTCGATGAAGATCGTCGCCGGCTGCTCCAGCATCTCCTTCAGGGCCTGCACGATCTCCGCCGCATCGTAGCCGTCGATGAAACGGTGATCGAATGACGACGAGAGATTCATCATCAACCGCACCGCGATCTGGCCGTGCTGCACGACCGGCCGCTCGATGGCCTTGTTGACGCCGATGATCGCCACTTCCGGCGCGTTGATGATCGGCGTCGACACGATGCCGCCGAGCCTGCCAAGGCTCGTGATCGTGATCGTCGAGCCGCTCAGCTCGCTGCGGCTCGCAGTGCCGTCACGGGCTGCTTGCGCGACGCGGCGGATCTGCGTTGCCAGGTCGCTCAGTGACAGCGTTTCGGAGTGATGCACGACCGGAACTTTGAGGCCGTCGCCGGTCTGCGTCGCGACGCCGAGATGGACGCCCCGATGCTGAACCAGCACGTTGCGCTCGGCGTCATAGCGGGCGTTGCACTTCGGGAAGCGCTCGATGACGCGGATCAGCGCCATGCCGAGGAACGGCAGGTACGTGTAGCTCGGCGCGCCTTTCGGCAGCTTCGAGTTGAGATGCTTGCGCAGCCGCTCCAGCTCGGTGATGTCGACTTCCTCGACGTACGAGAAATGCGGAATGTTGCGCTTCGACTCGGCGACGCGCTGTGCGCTCACGCGGCGCACGCCGAGAATACGGATCTCCTCGGTCTCGGTGCGCGGTTGACGCGTCGCTCCGGCACCGCTGGCCGCAGTGCCGGGCGCCTGCTGCGTCTGGTTGCTGATCGCGGCGTCGAGATCCTGGCGCTGAATGCGACCGTCGCGGCCGCTGCCAACCACCGTCGCGAGATCGATGCCGGATTCGCGCGCACGCCGACGCGTCGCCGGCGATGCGAGCACGCGACCGCTGCGCGGCGCTGCTTTGGCCGGCGGAGGGACGAGAGACAGATGCGAGCCGGCGGCCTTTTCCTTTGGTGCAGGCGCCGCTTCCTTCTTCGGCGCTTCACTCTTTTCAGGTGCGTCCGCTGCAGCACCTTCGGCCGTCTCCAGCACGATGAGCTCGGCGCCGACGGCAATGTGATCGCCGGGCTGGCCGCCGAGCGACACGACGCGGCCTGCAACCGGCGCCGGCATGTCGACCACTGCTTTGTCGGTCGACATCTCGACCATCGCCTGGTCTTCTGCGACCTGGTCGCCGACCTTCACGTGCCACGCGACGATCTCGGAAGACACCGTGCCTTCGCCGAGGTCCGGCAGCTTCACCACATGTCGGCTCATGCTGCCTCCATCGTTGCTTTCAGTGCGGCGGCGACGCGCGTCTGGCCGGGGAAGTATTCCCACTCGAACGCGTGTGGATACGGCGTGTCCCAGCCCGCGACGCGCGCGATCGGCGCTTCCAGATGCCAGAAGCATTCTTCCTGCACTACGGAGAGGATCTCTGCACCGAAGCCGGCGAAGCGCGTCGCCTCATGCGCGACCACGCAACGTCCGGTCTTCTTGACCGAGTTCGTGATCGTCTCTTCGTCGAGCGGCACGATCGTGCGGATGTCGATCACCTCGGCATCGATGCCGAGCGATTCGGCGGCGGCGATGCACACGTGCACCATCGTGCCGTAAGTGACGACGGTGATCTGCTTGCCGGGGCGCACGATCTCGGCCGCGCCGATCGGCACGCGATAGTGCCCGTCCGGCACGTCACCTTTCGGATGGGAATTCCAGCCGATCGCCGGCCGGTTCGGGTCGCCGTCGAACGGTCCGTTGTAGAGGCGCTTCGGCTCGAAGAAGATCACCGGATCGTCGTCCTCGATCGAGGAGATCAGCAGGCCCTTGGCGTCGTACGGATTCGAGGGCATCACGACCTTGATGCCGCAGACGTGCGCGAACACTGCTTCCGGGCTCTGCGAATGCGTCTGCCCGCCGCGGATGCCGCCCCCGCAAGGCGTGCGGATCGTGACCGGCGCGTTGAACTCGCCGCCGGTGCGATAGCGGATGCGCGCGAGCTCGCTGACGATCTGGTCGTACGCCGGATAGATGTAGTCGGCGAACTGGATCTCGGCCACCGGGCGCAGGCCGTTGATGCTCATGCCGATCGCGGTGGCGACGATGCCGCCTTCGGAGATCGGCGAGTCGAGGACGCGATGCGGGCCGTACTTGCGCTGCAGACCTTCGGTCACGCGGAACACGCCGCCGAAGTAGCCGACGTCCTCGCCCATCGTCACCACGCTCGCATCCCGCCCCATCATGACGTCCATGGCGGAGTTGAGCGCCTGAATCATGTTCATCTGCGTCATTTGTCTTTCTTCTCCGCGTCCTTCTTCTGCTGCGCCAGCTCCGCCTCGAGCTGCTGCCGCTGCCGCGCGAGATGCGGCGTCATGTCCTTGAAGACGTCTTCGAACATCGTGCCGGGATCGAGCCGCGGCCCGTCGGTCAGCGTGCCGTGGGTAATCGCCTCGCGCCACGCCGCGGTGACCTGCTCCTCGCATTCCTTCTGCAGCGTCGCCTCCCGCTCTTCAGACCATTCACCGAGCGCGATCAGGTGCGACTTCAGACGGTCGATCGGATCGCCGAGTGGCCAGTTCTCGTGATCGTCCTTCGGCCGGTAGCGCGAAGGATCGTCGCTGGTGGAGTGCGGCGCCACGCGATACGTGACGTGCTCGATCAGCGTCGGGCCCGCGCCCATGCGCGCACGCTCGGCCGCCCACTGCGTGACGCCGTACACCGCGAGGAAATCGTTGCCGTCGACGCGGATGCCTGGAATGCCGTAGCCGGGCCCGCGCGCGGCGAACGATTTCAACTCGCCGCCGGCGAAGCTCTGGAACGTCGAGATCGCCCACTGATTGTTGACGACGTTGAGGAGCACCGGCGCGCGATAGATCTGCGCGAACAGCAGCGCGTAGTGGAAGTCCGCCTCCGCCGTGCTGCCGTCGCCCAGCCACGTCGCGCAGATGTTGTCTTCGTTCTTGATCGCGGCGGCCATCGCCCAGCCGACCGCCTGCGGGAACTGGGTCGCCAGGTTGCCGGAGATTGAGAACAGCCGCGCTTCCCTGGAGTGATACATCACCGGCAGCTGGCGTCCCTTGCACATGTCGCGCGAATTCGATAGCACCTGGCACATCAGGTCGACGAGCTTCTGGCCGCGTACGATCTGCAGGCCCTGGTTGCGATAGCCCGGGAACATCATGTCAGTCGGGCGCAGCGCCATGCCGGCTGCCACAGACACCGCTTCTTCGCCGGTGGACTTGATATAGAAGGTGATCCTTCCCTGGCGCTGCGCGCGGTGCATGCGGTCGTCGAACATCCGCGTCATGAGCATGTAGCGCAAACCGAGCGCGAGGTCCGACGGCGCGAGATGCGGATCCCAGGGACCGACCGCGCGATGATCGTCGCCGAGCACGCGGACCATTTCGTCCGCGAGGTAGGTGGTCTGCGCCAGCGCTGCGTTCGGGTCGGGACGCGCCGCCGCGCCGGGCGGCGAGATCTGCACGTAGCTGAAATCCGATTTCTCGCCGGGGCGCGCCGGCGCTCGCGGTACGTGCAGTCGGGTTCGGATAGCACTCATCGTTCGTTTCAACCCCGCTTCATGCGTTGGTAATGAGTCGTCGCGCCAGCTCGTCGGCGATGTCGCTGGTCGGGCGGTTTTCCGCACGCGAGCGGGCGAAGATCTCCGTCAGGCGCTCCGGGATCCTTCTGATCTCGGCTTCGATGGAGGCCGCGCTCGCGCCGCCCAGGTATTCGCGCCCGACGCTGATGATACCCCCGGCGTTGATCACATAGTCCGGGGCATACAACACGCCGGCTGCATGCAGGCGCGCTCCGTCCTCGGCCGTCGCCAGCTGGTTGTTGGCGGCGCCCGCAATGATAGACGCTTGCACTCGCGGAATGGTGTTGCCGTCGAAGACGGCGCCGAGTGCGCACGGCGACAGCACGTCAACGTGCTCGAACAGGATTTCGTTCGGCAGCGAAGCCAGGGCATCGAACTCCTTGCATACACGCTGCACCGTGCCGGGACGGATGTCCGCGACGCGCAGGCTTGCGCCGTCCGCCGCGAGCAAGCCGCACAACTCATAGCCGACGCCGCCGAGGCCCTGGACGGCGACGGTCACGCCGCGCATGTCGCTGCGACCGAGCTGAAATTGCACGGCTGCCTTGATGCCGAGGTACACGCCGAGCGCCGTCTTCGGCGCCGGGTTGCCATCCGCATCGACTGCGGTGCGCGGCAGGCCGCTCACATAAGGAGTCTGCGTTGCGACGACTTCCATGTCGGAAACCGTCGCGCCGACGTCCTCGGCAGTTATGTAGCGTCCCTCCATCGAGTCGACCAGGCGGCCGAAAGCCTCGAGCAGCCGCGGCGATTTGGGGTGCCGGGCGTCCATCATGACGACGGCCTTGCCGCCGCCGAGCGGCAGGCCCGCCATCGCATTCTTGTAGCTCATGCCCCGCGACAGGCGCAGGGCGTCGGTGAGTGCCTCGGCGCTGGAACGGTAGTGCCAGAAGCGGCAGCCACCCGCTCCCGGGCCGCGGCGGGTCGAGTGCACGGCGACGATGGCGCGCAGGCCGGACTCCTCGTCCTCGGCGAAGACGACGCGTTCATGGGCATCGAAGGCGGGATTGTCGAACATCGGCTAAGGAACCTGTATTGCGCGCACGCGCTGCGCGGAGCATAACGTGCTACGATACAGGCACTTATCTAGTCGATTCTGCCAAAGAAGCCGCTACTGGCAGGTGAAAGTGCTATGACCACCGAACCGGCGACACGCGAATCCACCCGCGAGCTGGACCGCGTCGACCGCCAGCTCCTCTCGCTACTGCAGGCGGATGGACGACTGACCGTCGCCGAGCTCGCGCGCACCGTCAATCTCACGCTGACTCCCTGTATCGAGCGCGTACGGCGGCTGGAGCGCGAAGGATTCATCGAGGGCTACTTCGCGCGGCTCAGCCCGCGACGGCTCGGGCAGCAGCTGATGGCATTCACCGAGGTGACGCTCGATCACGCGAATCCGGATGTATTCCAGCGCTTCAAGGACACCGTGCAGCTCGTCGACGAGATCGTCGAGTGCCACATGGTGGCCGGCGGCTTCGACTACCTGCTGAAGACCCGCGTGCAGGACATGGACGAATACCGGCGCGTGCTCGGCGACAAGATCGCGTCGCTGCGCGGCGTGCGCCACACGCAGACGTACTTCGTGCTCGAAGAGGTGAAGTCGACGCATGCGTTGCGGATCCGCGGCGGCGAAGCCACGCGCGCGCCGGTGAAGCGGAGGAGGAAGACATAGAATAGCGCCCCATGTCGCGCTCTCGCGTCCTGCTCCTCACAGCGCTCGCCATGCTGGCGTTCGCCGGCAACTCGCTGCTCTGTCGTCTCGCGCTCGCCGGCACGACAATCGATGCGGGCACGTTCACCGTGGTGCGCATCGTCTCCGGCGCACTCACTCTCTGGATCATCGTGCAGTTGCGCAGCGGAGCAGGTGGCCTCGCCGGCAACTGGGCTTCCGCTGCCGCGCTGTTCGCGTACGCGGCCGGCTTTTCGCTCGCCTACATTAATTTGTCTGCGGCCACGGGCGCGCTGCTGCTGTTCGGTGCCGTGCAGGCAACGATGATCGGCTACGGCTTCTGGAACGGCGATCGACTGCGCGGCTGGCAAGTCGTCGGATTCGCGTGCGCCGTGCTCGGCCTCGTCGCACTGCTGCTGCCGGGATTGTCGTCGCCGCCGCTACACAGCGCGGCACTGATGGTCGGCGCGGGCATCGCGTGGGGCATCTACTCGCTGCGCGGCCGCGGTTCCGGCGATCCGACCTCGGCGACTGCCGGCAATTTCGTGCGCGCGGTGCCGTTCGCAGCAGCGCTGAGCCTGCTGATGCTGTCGCGATTTTCCGTCGACGTAGCTGGCGTCAGTTACGCGATTGCATCGGGCGCGCTCACATCGGGTCTCGGTTATGCGATCTGGTACACGGCCCTGAAGGGATTGAAAGCGACGAGCGCCGCGACCGTGCAACTCAGCGTGCCGGTGATCGCGACGATCGGCGGTGCGCTGCTGTTAGGCGAGCACGTCACGATGCGGATCGTCATCGCATCGGTTGCGATTCTGGGCGGCATCGCGCTCGTGATTCTCAAGAGGCCCCGAGCAGGAACCTAACGGCGGGTCGCTCGTTACGCATGCTCATGCGACGACGCGACTTCCTGCAATCGACCACCCTGGCCTTTGCCGCCCTTTCCTTCGCGGACCTTGCCGTCGCCGCGCGCGGCCGCGAGTCCAGAACGTTCGACTACGCCGGCCTCAAGGGACAGGCGCGCGCACTGGCAGCCGCCGAGTACCGTCCGCCGCAGCACCTGGCACCGGAATTTCTGCGCGCGCTGACGTACGACCAGTACCAGGCGATCCGCTTTCGTCACGATCAAGCCTTGTGGGCGCAGAGCGACGGCCAGTTCCGCCTCGAGTTCTTTCATTGCGGCCGCGGTTTCACGGAGCCGGTCGATGTGTACGAGTTGGTGGACGGCGTCGCGCGCCCGATCCGCTACACCCCGGAGATGTTCGACCTCGCGGGCAGCGGCATCGAGACGCGCAAGCTGCCGGCGGACCTGTCCTTCGCGGGCTTTCGCGTGCACACCTCGACGAACTGGGACGAGGACGTTGCGGTATTTCTCGGCGCCAGCTATTTCCGCGCGCGCGGCAGCGACTCCACGCAATTCGGCTTGTCGGCGCGCGGGCTCGCGATCGACACGGCCGAAGATGTCGAGGAGTTTCCGCGCTTCGTGGCGTATTGGATCGAGACGCCGGCGCGCGATGCGCGCACGCTCCTGTTCTATGCGTTGCTCGATTCGGTGAGCGCAGCCGGCGCCTATCGCTTCGCGCTGACACCTGGCGCGCCGCAGGTAATCGACGTCGACGCAGCGGTGTATCCGCGCAAGCCGATCCGTCGCCTCGGCATCGCGCCGCTGACGAGCATGTATCAGTGCGGCGAGAACGATCGCCGCCTCGCCAACGACTGGCGGCCGGAGATTCACGACTCGGACGGACTTGCGATGTGCACCGGCTCCGGCGAGTGGATCTGGCGGCCGCTCACCAATCCGGGCGCGCTGCGCCTCAGCTCGTATCTCGATGAGCATCCGCGCGGCTTCGGTCTGCTGCAACGGGATCGCAACTTCGAGCACTACCAGGACGACGGCGTCTGGTACAACAACCGGCCGAGCGCCTGGATCGAAACGAAAGGCGACTGGCCGAAGGGTGCGATTCAGCTGGCGGAGCTGACCGCGCCGAACGAGACCTTCGACAACATCGTCGCGTTCTGGAATCCCGCAGCGCCGCCGCAGCCTGGCGACGAGCTGTTGTACGGCTATCGCATGTACTGGGGCACGCGCTTGCAGGCAGCGCCGCCGCTCGCACAGACGGTCGCGACGCGCACCGGGCTCGGCGGCGTCGTCGGCCAGAAGCGGCGCTCCTTCTCCTGGAGATTTGCAGTCGACTTCGCCGGCGGCGAGCTGTCCGCCTTCGCGAAGAGCACGGAAGTCGAGCCGGTCATCACAGTGTCGCGCGGCACGATCGAAGTGCCCTCGGCGCGTCCGCTGCAATCGATCAACGGGTTCCGTGCGATGTTCGACATCCAGCCGCCGGACGACAGCCTCACGCCGATCGATATCCGCATGTTCCTGCGCCATCGGGATCGGGCGCTGACCGAGACGTGGATTTATCAATGGGCGCCGCCGTCGCCGCAGGAGCGACAGCTCGCGCTCGACCTGACGAGTACGGGCGAAAGTTAGAGTTTGTGCGTGGAGAGCAGCAGGCTCGTCTCGGTGCTGGAGATGCCTTCGATCAGTCGGATGCGGCCGAGCACCCGATCGAACGCCTCGAGACTGTCGGCGCGCAGCTCCGCGACGAGATCCCAACGACCGTTCGTGCTGTAGAGCGCGCCGACGGCCGGGTCGCCGCGTAGCGCTCTCAGTACCGCCTCGGCCTTGTTGCCTTCGACGGCGACGCTCATCAACGCGCGAATGCGCTGCTCTTCGACTTGCGGGCGCAGGCGCACCGTGTAGCCGGTCACCGTGCCGTCAGCCTCGAGCTTCGCCAGCCGGTTCTGCACCGTTCCTCGTGCTACCCGCAGTTTCTTGGCCAGGGTCGCCAGAGGGGTCCGCGAGTTCTCCCGCAGGAGAGCGATGAGCTGGCGGTCGATTTCGTCCATTGCGGCGCTCCGGGTCGAGCAAATCGCCAGAAAACACTGGCAGTTTGCGCAATCCTATCCTCATTTTGATCAGTTTTCTGGCTATTCATTGGGTCTGTGCGCCAGGAACATGGGCCGCTGTTCTGGAGATTCATCCCCATGGTCGACTACATCGGACTGGAGCGCGTGCAGGAGCTGGTGGCCCGGCTGGGCGCCGCACGCTTCATCGAAGGGCTCGCGAACGAAATCGAGGCGGACTACCGCCGCTGGCGCGATTTCGACAAGTCGCCGCGCCACGCGACGCACTCGCCCGTGGGTGTGATCGAGCTGATGCCGATCAGCGATGGCAGCCTGTACTCGTTCAAGTACGTCAACGGCCATCCGAAGAACACGGCACAGGGACTGCTGACAGTCACCGCGTTCGGCGTGCTCGCCGATGTCGCGACTGGCTATCCCGTGCTGCTCTCCGAGCTCACGTTCACGACGGCGTTGCGGACGGCGGCGATGTCCGCGCTCGCTGCGCGCCACATGGCGCGCCCTTCGAGCCGCTCGATGGCGATGATCGGCAACGGCGCACAGGCTGAGTTTCAGGCGCTTGCGTTCTATCACCTGCTCGGCATTCGCGAGCTGCGCCTGTTCGATACCGACTCCGCTGCGACAGCGAAGCTCGAGCGCAATCTCGCCCTGCTGCAGCTGCCGGCGTTGAGCGTCACGAGTTGCAGTTCGACCGCGGAAGCGGTGCAGGGCGTCGACATCATTACCACCTGCACAGCCGACAAGCGCAACGCGACGATCCTGTTGCCGGAGATGATCGAGCCCGGCATGCACCTGAATGCGATCGGCGGCGATTGCCCGGGCAAGACCGAGCTGCACGGCGACATCTTGCGCCGTCCCGACGCGCGCGTCGTCGTCGAGTTCGAGCCGCAGTCGCGCATCGAAGGCGAGATCCAGCAGCTCGAGCCGACGTTCCCGGTCGTGGAGTTCGCCGACGTGCTGACCGGCAAAGCGCAGGCGCGCACGGCTGACAGCGACGTCACCATCTTCGATTCCGTCGGTTTCGCGCTCGAAGATTTTTCGGCGCTGCGCTACCTGCATCGCCTGCACCAGGAAGAGCGCGGCACCAAGCGCGAGATCGATCTGCTGCCGGTGCTGGCCGATCCGAAGGATCTGTTCGGCGAGCTCGCGGGCCGGCTGGCCGCGCGTGAGCGCATCAAGGTCGCACGCTGATGACGAATCGCGCGGCCGTGCTGATCGGCGCGCCCACCGACATCGGTGCGAGCGATCGCGGCGCGTCGATGGGCCCGGAGGCGCTGCGCGTCGCGGGTCTGCAGGACGCGCTGCGCAATCGCGGCCTGGAAGTCCTCGACCGCGGCAATCTCACCGGTCCGTCGAATCCGTGGCAGGGTCCGACGCAAGGCTATCGTCATCTCGCCCAGGTGACGGACTGGAATCGGCTGATTTACGAAGCGATCCGCGCCGAGCTCGCGCATGCGCGGCTGCCGATTCTGCTCGGCGGCGATCACTGCCTCGCGGTCGGCTCGATCAGCGCCGTCGCGCGTCATTGCCGCGACACGAAGAAAAAGCTGCGCGTGCTGTGGCTGGATGCGCACGCGGACTTCAACACCTCGGAGCTTTCGCCGAGCGGCAACATTCACGGCATGCCGGTCGCGTGCCTGTGCGGCTTCGGGCCGCGCGAGCTGATCGGCCTGAGCGGCGTCACGCCGGCGATCTCGCCGAAGAACATCCGCCAGGTCGGCATCCGCAGCGTCGACCAGGGCGAGAAGAAGTTCGTGCACGAGCACGGGCTCGAAGTGTTCGACATGCGCTACATCGACGAGTGGGGCATGAAGCACACGATGCAGCAGGCGCTGGCGGGCCTGGATGCCGAGACGCATCTGCACGTGAGCTTCGACGTCGATTTCCTCGATCCGGACATCGCGCCCGGCGTCGGCACCACGATCCCCGGCGGTCCGACGTATCGCGAAGCGCAGCTGTGCATGGAAATGATCGCGGACACCGGGCGTCTGTCGTCGCTCGACGTGATGGAGCTGAACCCGGCGCTGGACGTGCGCAACAAGACCGCCCAGCTCGCCGTGGATCTCATCGAGTCGCTTTTCGGCAAGAGCACTTTGATGCGGCCCGTAGAGTCGGGCTGAAGCCCGACCTACAATAGCGGCCCTCTGTACGTCGAGGGTCCGTCATGCGCCTGCTGCTTGCCTGTTCTATCGCCGTCTCCTTCTTTGCACTCGCCGCGCATGCGCAAACCATAGCGACCCGCCAGGTCGGCACGGCGACGTTGCAAAACGTGCCGGAGATTCCCGCGGAAGTGACCGCGGCCGTGCAGCGCTACCAGAACTACCGAGCGGCGTCGTTCCAGGATTGGTTGTCCGACGGCTCCATGCTCATCGCGACGCGCTTCGGCTCGACGCAACAGATCCATCGCGTGACCGCGCCCGGCGCGGATCGCACACAGATCACCTTCCAGAGCGAGCCGGTCGCGGGCGCGACCACGATTCCCGGTACGCAGCGCTTCGTGTTCGTGCGCGACACGGGCGGCGATGAGTGGTTCCAGATCTACAGCGCCGGGCTCACGGGCGAGCCGCAGCAGCTCACCGAAGCGGGCACGCGCAATCAGTCCATCGCGTTCAGCCCGGACGGGCAGATGATCGCGTGGGCGCGTGCGACGAAGGGCTCGGCTGAGTACGCGATCTACGTCGCCGATCCTTCCGACCCGCGCAGCGTGAAGAGCGTTTATCGCGAGGCCGGATCGGTCGGTCCGAGCGACGTCGCCGCGGACCGCACGCAAGTGCTGTTCACGCGCGACATCTCCAATCGCGAGTCGAAGTTGTTCGTGCTCGATCTCGCGTCGGGCAAGACGAAGGAGATCGCGCCGAAGGCCGGCAAGGTGCGCTACGCGGACGCCCGCTTTGCGCGCGACGGCCGCAGCGTCTATGTGATCTCCGATAGAAACAGCGACTTCGGCCGGTTGGTGCAGATCGACATCGCCAGCGGCAAGGACACGGTGCTGACGCCCGATCTGAAGTGGGACGTCGACACCTTCACGATTTCCGACGACGATCGCCTGCTGGCGTACTCGGTCAACGAGGATGGCTTCTCGAAAGTCGTGGTGCGCGATCTCGTCACGCGCCGCGCGTTGCCGCAGCCGGAGCTGCCGCGCGGCGTGCTGCAGTCCATGGCGTTCTCGCCGGACAAGAGCAAGCTCGCATTCGATCTGTCGACTGCGACTTCGGCCGGCGACGTGTGGACCTGGGATGTCACCGGCGCGCAGCTCAGCCGCTGGACGAACTCGGAGCTGGGCGGGCTCGATCCGTCGAAGCTCGCCGAGCCGCAGCTGGTGCGCTTCAACTCTTTCGACGGCCAGTCGATCTCGGCGCTCGTCTATCGCCCCGCGGGCATCGCGCCTGATTTCAAGACGCCGGTGATCATGGATATCCATGGCGGTCCGGAAGGGCAGACGCGCCCGTCGTGGAATGTCGGCGCGCAGTATTTCGCCGGCATGCTCGGTGCAACCGTGATTCTGCCGAACGTACGCGGCAGCACCGGTTACGGCCGGCGCTATGCAGATCTCGACAATGCAGAGAAACGCGAGGACAGCGTCAAGGACATTGGCGCGCTGCTCGACTGGATCGCGGCGCAGCCGAACCTCGACAAGAACCGCGTCGCCGTCTACGGCCAGTCGTACGGCGGCTACATGTCGCTCGCCGTGAGCACGCACTATGCCGATCGCCTCGTCGGCAGTGTCGAGCGTTATGGCATCAGCGACTTTGCCTCGTTCCTGAAGAACACGGAGGCGTATCGCCGCGACAATCGCCGCGCCGAGTACGGCGACGAGCGCGATCCGAAGATGCAGGCCGTGTTCAAGCGCATCGCGCCGCTGGCGAACGTCGCGAAGATCACCAGGCCGATGCTCGTGATGCAGGGCGCGAACGATCCGCGCGTGCCGAAATCGGAGTCGGACCAGGTGGTCGCAGGCATTCGTGCGAACGGTGTGGAGACCTGGTACGTCGTCTTCGCCGACGAAGGCCACGGTTTCCTGAAGAAGCCGAACAATGATCTGCGGCGCGAAGTGGAGACGGTGTTCCTGCGGAAGTTGTTCAAGCAGCCGCGAGCGGTGGGAGAGTCAGGGTAAAGCCTGGTTCAGCGGCAGGATCGGAGTCATCTCGCCGCCCGGGAAGAACAGCTTCACCGGGCGGATCTCGAAGGTCGTGCGCACGCTCGGCAATGAGCGTGCGACCTCGATCGCTTCCTCGAGCGACTTGCAGTCCACGATATAGAACCCGAGCAGCTGCTCTTTCGTCTCGGTGAAGGGGCCGTCGATCACGTGCGGCGCAGTGGACGTCCGCAACTGCACTGCAGTCGTCGTCGGCATCAGCCGCACGACCGGCCCGAGCCGGCCCTGTTTGCCCAACTGGTCATGAACTCGCAGGTGCCTGGCGATGTGCGCATCCATGTCTTCGGTGGACATCGCGTCGACCAGGTCTTCCGGAACGTAGATCAGGATCGAATAGAGCATGTGCATGGGCCTCCACACCCAAGGACGGGGCAGCCGGCCCGATTCCGACAATTTCTCTCAGGCGACCGAAACGCCGGCCGCCGCCACGTTCTCCTCGAGGTGCGCGATCGACGAGGTTCCGGGAATCGGCAGCATGGCCGGCGACCGGGCCAGCAGCCAGGCTAGCGCCGCCTGCGCGGGCGTCAGCGAGTGCTGCTTCGCGATGCGCTCCAGCTCGCGGGAGCCGGAATCGCCGCCGGCATGCTCGCCTGCCGCGAGCGGATACCACGGGATGAACGCCATCTTGCGGCTTTCGCAATACGCGATGACGTCGTCCGAGCGGCGATCGCTGACGTTGTAACGATTCTGCACCGACACGATGTTGGCGATGCCGGCGACACGCTCCAGCTCCGCGACGCTGAAGTTGGAGACGCCGATGTGCCGGATCTTGCCTTCCTCCTGCAGCTTCGCCAGCTCACCGACCGAATCCTCGACGCGCACGCGCGGATCGGGCGCATGGAACTGGTAGAGATCGATGCGCTCGACGCGCAGCCGCTTCAGGCTCGCCTCGCAGGCCTGGCGCAGGTGGGCCGGGCTGCCGCGCCGGACCCATTCGTCGCGGCTGGGCCGGATCAGGCCGCCCTTCGTCGCGATCACGAGTCCCCTGGGATACGGATGCAGCGTCTCGGCGATGAGGCGCTCGTTCACTTCGGGCCCGTAGGAGTCCGCCGTATCGATGAAATTGATGCCGAGCTCGAGCGCCCGCTGCAGGACGCGACGCGCGGTCTGCGGATCCTTAGGCTCACCCCAGATGCCGGCGCCGGACAGGCGCATGGCGCCGTAGCCGAGGCGGTTGACCTTCAGGTCGCCGCCGATCGTGATCGTGCCCGCCGCGGCTGCGTTCGTAGTCGCGCTCATCGCTATATCTCCTAGAATGCTGCGCATGGCCTCGCGCCGCCAAATCCTAACTCTCCTCGGAACACTGGGGTTGCCCCTTTCCACCATGACCGACCTGATCGCCGCCTCGAACGATCCGTCCGCCGCCAAGCCGCTGCGCGTGCGCACAATCACCACAGGACTGGAGCTTTCGCCGCGCGGCGAGTCGCCGCGGCTCGAAAGCGCACTGCAATTCCTCGCCGCCGCGAAGCGCAGCTTCGTCAATGCCGGCTACGAGGTGCAGACGCTGCGGATTGCCACCAATCCGTGGCTCGCGGGCGCAGCGCCCGGCGACCGCCGCCAGCTGCTCGATCGCCTGCGTGTGCTCGACAAGATGCTGGTCCAGCACGATGTGATTCTCGGCGTCGGGCCGGTGCTCACCGAGGATCGTGCCGACGACAGCCTGGCGCAGTGGGCGAATGACTTGATCGGCACGACGCGACAGATCCTCTTCTCCGTCGTCATCGCTTCCGAAGAACGCGCGGTGCATAGCGCCGCAGCGACTGTTGCTGCGCAGATCACCGAAGCGCTGGCGCGCACGCTTCCTGGCGGCATCGGCAATTTCAGATTCGCTGCGGCCGCGAACATTCCCGCCGGCACGCCGTTCTTTCCGGTCGGCTGGCATCGCGGGCCGGAGTCGATCGCGATCGGCGTGGAGTCGGCGTCCGTCGTCGAGCAGGCGTTCAAGGGCATGCAGCCGGGCGACGATCCGACCGCGCGGCTTAAGCAGCACATGGACCAAGAACTCGCGCCGATCGAGCGCCTCGCCCGCGACATTGCCAAGGAACACGACCGCACGTACCTCGGCATCGACACTTCGCCGGCGCCCGGCAAGGATCGAAGCATCGGCGCGGCGATCGAGGCGCTGACGCACACGCCGTTCGGCAGCGCCGGCACACTGGAAGCGTGCGCGTCGATCACTGCGGCATTGAAATCGGTCAGCGTGTCGACTTGCGGTTACTCCGGACTGATGCTGCCGGTGCTCGAAGATCCATTGCTCGCGCAGCGCGCCGGCGAAGGGCGCTTCTCGGTGCGCGACCTGCTGCTGTATTCGAGCGTTTGCGGCACGGGCCTCGACGTCGTGCCGATTCCTGGGGACACGCCGGTACACGCGATGGCGGCGCTCATGCGCGACGTCGCGGCCATGTCTTCGCGCCTGCGCAAGCCGCTCTCGGTGCGGTTGTTCCTCGTTCCGGGCAAGAAGGTCGGCGACATGGCGCGCTTCACCGACAAGTATCTGACCGACTCGATGGTGATGAAGCTGGATCAATGAACATGAAACTCGCGTACACGGCTCTCAGCCCGTACTGCCGCAAAGTGCGGATGGCGATGGAGTACAAGGGACTGGACTTCGAGATCGTCACGGCCGATCACGTGACCGAAGTACCGGCGTTCAATCCGCGCGCCGAAGTGCCGGTGCTGATCGATGACGACACCGTCGTGTGCAACTCGCCGGACATTCTCGGCTATCTCGATCGAAAGTTTCCGCAGCGATTGCTCTATCCCGCGGACGCGAGCGCGTACGCAGCAGTGCGCGAGTGGGAGCGCTTCGCCGACACGCAGGTCGATCCGATCCTGACCGTGATCGGCAACTGGAAGTTCGCCGACCTGCCGCCGATGCCGGACGGTTTGCTCGGCGCTGCGCGTCGCGATCTGCTGCCGATGTACGACCGCATCGAAGCGCAGCTGACGAATCGCGAGTATCTCTGCGGCGACATCACTGCAGCGGACTTCGCGCTGTATCCGCAGGTCGGTTCGGGCGCAGCGCTCGATCTGCCGCTCGATCGCTCGCGACATCGTGCGGTGTTCGGCTGGCTGCGACGCATGCGCGACCGGCCGGAAGGGCAGACCGATCTGGACGCGGCGCGCGAGTGGTGGACGAATCGCGAGCAGAAGACGACGGACACCGAGCGCGTGAACTGGGGAACGTTCCGGCTCGAATGGCTGCTGGCGAACGGCGGCGTCGGGTTCTTCACCGACCAGGTGCGGCAGGACAAGGTGCTGTGGTCCGTTGGACCGAAGAGCAACGCGCGCAACAATCCGGCCGCGCCGGAGTGGCTGCAGAAATCCTAGGAGCTGGTGCGCTCCGCGATCAGGACTTCGCGGACGAGACGGGTGGCGATGACGGAGACGAATGTCTTCACGCGCGCCTGGGATTCGAGTCGCTTGTGCTCGCTCTCGAACAACTCGCGCACATGATCGAGCGGCGCGCTGTTTTCCTTCGCAAGTGTTTCGATGACCTGCTGGTGGCGGGCAGGATCTCCGGCGCTGTTCCGCAAAACGGCCATTGCGTCTCCTCGTCGCTCACTCAAGAGCAGGAACTGCTTGGTGACAGTTTTTATCCGAACCCCAACGCCGGGCATCGTAGCCACGTCGCCGGCGCTTCCCAACATTCGCTGCCTGACGACGCTAGTCCATGGGTTGCATGCAACCCGCTTCGCCAAGGCTGTCAGTCACTTGCAGTGCAAAGCTGGCGCTGAGGGCAGCTGTTGTAACACGAAATGGAACGCCTGGAATGCGCAAGTCAAGAACAATTGCACTCTCATGACACATTGAAGGCCATTCGCCGACCGCGTGTCCGCGTCATCACCTCGTCATCAGATGATCACCGGGCGGGCCATGTCCACGACGGCGTCTCCATCAACCCTTGACCGACGATCTGCGTCTCGCCCAGATCTTTCGCGAGCCGCAGGGAATTGCACGATCCACTGTCCTCGAGCGCCGCGATCAGCCGCGCCGAGTGCGAGACCACCCACAGTTGCGATCGCTTCGATGCCTCGAGGATCAACCGCGCGAGCGCGGGCAGCAGATCGGGATGCAGGCTCGTCTCCGGCTCGTTCAGCACCATCAGCGGCGGGGGACGCGGAGTCAGCAGCGCAGCCGACCACAGCAGGAACCGCAGCGTTCCGTCCGACAACTCGGCGGCGGATAGCGGTCGCAACATCCCCGGCTGCTGCAGCCCGATCGAAAATCTTCCGTCGCCGTGCTCGATCCTCAGCACCGAGCCCGGGAACGCATCCTGGATAGTGCGATCGAGTGCCACGTTATCGCCGATCTCGCGAATGGTCTGCAGCGCCGGGCCGAGATCGCGGCCATCGTTGGCGAGCGTCGGTGTCCGCGTGCCGAGTTGCGGGCTGCGGATCGGCGCCTCGGCGTCGACGCGGAAGTGATCGTAGAAGCGCCATGCGCGAATGGTTTCGCGAACCGTCAGAACCTCCGGTGCTTTCTGCGGATCGGCGATTCGCGTCAGCATGCTGTCGAACGTCGGCACGTGGCTGCTCGCGACCGACCACTCGCCGTCGGAGTTGCGGACACTGACCACGGCGCCGCGTCGATCGATCAGCATGGAGGCCGGCCGGAACTTCACGCCTGCCCAGATGCACTCGCGCTTGATCTCGGGGTCGAGCTGAAACGCAGACGGCGTCTCCGAGTCGTCGGGCGGCGGCAATCCAAGGTCGATGCAGTAGCTGAGCTCATCGCTCGCGAAGCCCAGGCGCAGATGCACGACGTCGCGTCGTGGACCGCCTTGCACCGGGTGCTCGCCCTTGCGCATCGCGCGGGTGATCTTTTCCGGCCCTGCCCATAACGTCGAGCTGAGTCCGCCCTCTCGCGCGATGGATGCGACCACGCCGCCTTGCGCGGTCTCCGCGAGCAGCCGCAGCGCGCGATAGAGGCTGGATTTGCCGGAGCCGTTCTCGCCGCTGACGAGATTCAGCGTGCCGAGCGGCGCGACGATATTTCGCAGGGACCGGTAGTTCGCGATGGCGAGGGTTGTGATCACGGGGCGATGCTAGACGATGCCTGCGCGCTGTAGCCACAATTCATCACGATTGTCCGACAGCGTGGGGCTATGCTTGCACCTCCTTGGAGGTGTCGCTCATGTACCGTGCGTTGATCCTTGGATTTTTCCTGGCGCCGTCGCTGGCGAGCCCGGCATCCATCCACTGCGAGCAATGCGAGTCCTGGAACCGCGAGCAGGCGCCATTCCGGATCTTCGGCAACACGTACTTCGTCGGCGTGCGCGGCCTGAGCTCGGTCCTGGTCACCTCTGCGGAGGGCCACATCCTCATCGACGGAGCGTTGCCGCAATCGGCGCCGCTGATCGCGCGCCACGTCGGGCAGCTCGGATTCAAGATGACCGACGTCAAGGTCATCCTGAATTCGCATGTGCACTACGATCACGCCGGCGGCATCGCGGAGCTGCAGAAGTTGAGCGGCGCGAAAGTCCTGGCGAGCGACATCGCGGCGAAGGTGCTGCGCACGGGCAAGGTCGAGCGCAGCGATCCGCAGTTCAATGTCATGAAGCCGTACCCGGCGGTGAAGAATGTCGAAGCGCTCGGCGCGCGCGAATCCGTGGAAGTCGGGAAGCTGAAGCTGAGCGTGATTCACACGCCGGGTCACACACCCGGCGGCACGTCGTGGACGTGGACCTCGTGCGAAGCGGAGCGATGCCTCAACGTCGTTTATGGCGACAGCCTCAACGCAATCTCGGATGATTCGTTCAAGTACTCGGGCGACACGCGCTATCCGAATGCCGGCAGCGACATGACGTCGAGCATTGCGGCGATCAGCGCGGCGCCATGCGACATCCTCATCGCGGCGCATCCGGACTTCACCGGTCTGCTGACCCTCATCGACGAGCAGGGCAACGGCGACCGCAGTCAGCTCATCGATTCGTCGGCGTGCAAGCGGTACGCTGCGACCGGGAAAGAGCGATTCGAAAAGCGATTGGAGGAGGAGGCGATAGGGCACTGATGGCAGCGATTCTGTCGATTCTCGCAGCTCTGCTCAGTCTACTTTCGTTCCCGGCGAGCGCTGCCGACGAAGCGCCCGGCCTGCGTGCGCGGGCGTTCTCCGAAGCGACGCTCGCTTCCGCGAAAGGTCTCGAGTATCGAATCCTCATTTCCGCGCCGTCCGGTCCGCCGCTGCAGCGTGGATTCCCGGTGATCTATGTCCTGGATGGCGACGCCTGGTTCGGCAGCGCGATCGAGGTCGCAAAGATGCGCGAGTACGAGAAGCTCGCGCCGGCGATCATCGTCGGCGTCGGCTATCCGAGCCGCCGCTTCTTCGATCTGCGACGTTCCTACGACTTCACGCCGCCGGGCTCTGCGGATGCGGACTTCAAGGACTCCGAGATCGGCGGTGCGGACGAGTTCCTCGCATTCCTCAACAGCAAGCTCAAGCCGTGGGTCCGGCAGCAGTACCACGTCGACCCCGACGCCGAGATTCTATTCGGTCACTCGTTCGGCGGATTGTTCGCTCTGCACGCGCTATTCACGGCGCCGGACAGCTTCGATGTCTACCTGATCGCGAGTCCTTCGATCCTGTTCTCCGACCGCATCGTGCTGAAGCGCGAAGCTGCATTCCTCGCCAATCCCAAGCGCACGGCCGTGCGCGCACTGGTGACGGCCGGCGAGTACGAGTATCCGAAGATCAGCGCAGCGCTGAAGGAAGACTATCGGCGCCACTACGCGGCCCATCCCGAAGACATTCCGGGTCAGACACCGCAACAGGCAGCCGATGAGCTGTTCGCGCGCGCTCCCAACGATGGCAACGCCTCCATCCCCAGCGACGCGCGAGCGCTCGTGGAGCGTCTGACGAAAGCGGGCGTTAACGCACGGTTCGCCTATTTCGAGGGCGAAGAGCATATGTCGGCGGCGGTGAGCGCCCTCAACCGCGGCATTCCGTTCGCGCTGCGTCCGCCGCAATAGGTGCTCGATTCGTCGCGCCGGAGTTGACCGCCGCACGCCCCGAAACGATCCTAGCCGCAGTCATGAAGAAGACCCGACGCATCCTCTGGATCCTGTTGCTGCCGCTGTACACCGCGTGTTCGACGACGTACCTCGGCCAGTCGGGAAAGCTGGGCGGATCGGACTGGCGCACGGCGAGCCGCGAGCCGGTCGGGCTGGCTCCGGATCCGGCCACGACGCCCGAGGCAGTGGTGCAGGTCTATGCGGCCCGCACGATCAGTTGGCGTGGCTACTTCGGCGTGCACACGTGGATCGCGGTCAAGCCGAGCAACGCCGATCACTTCACGGTGCACGAGGTCATCGGCTATCGATTGCGCCGCACCGGCACCGTTGTTGTTTCGCGCGAGCGCCCGCCCGATGGACGTTGGTTCGGCGCGTACCCGGAGTTGCTGCGTGACGTGCGCGGACCGGGTGTCGATGCGCTCATCACTCGCATCGAGGCAGCAGTGCTGCGCTATCCGTATCCGGCGAGCTATCACGCGTGGCCCGGCCCGAACTCCAACACCTTCACTGCGTTCGTGCTGCGCGAAGTTCCGGAGTTGCGCGTCGATCTTCCGCCCACCGCGATCGGCAAGGACTATCTCGGCATGATTCCGGTGGCGCGGACGCCGAGCGGCACCGGCGGCCAGGTGAACCTGCTCGGCGTCGCGGGCATCGCCGCGGGCTGGGAGGAGGGACTGGAAGTGAATGTGCTCGGGCTGACGTTCGGCGTCGATCCGCGCAGCTTCTCCATCAAACTGCCGTTGCTCGGGCGCATCGGTCCGTCGGAATCGGAGCCTGTCATCATCGATTGAAAGTGGCCCAGGGCACGCGTGCGAATATGGCCCTTTCGCGTCCGCGTGCACTGACGCACGCTTGATGGATGAATATTGCAGCCGCGGTGATCGGACTCGCGCTGGCCACGGGTGCAATGGACGTGCAGCACTACAGCCTGGACCTGCGCGTGGATCCGGCGACGAAGTCGCTGCGCGGAGTCGTCGAGACGCGGGCAAAGCTCGTGGCGAATGCGCCAACAGAGGTTGCTCTGGATCTGTCGGACGCACTCACCGTCGATGGCGTGACCGTCGACGGCAAGCCAGCGGACTTCCAACGCAGGCACGACCAGATCGTCATCGCCGTGAAGGAACGGCCGCAGCGGGGTCAGCCGCTCGCGATAGTGGTGACGTATCACGGCACTCCGCAAGGCAAGGGCTTCACGTTCGCGGAGCGCAACGGACAGCCGGCCATCTCGAACTACGGTCTGCCGTTCACTGCGCGTCAATGGTGGCCGAGCAAAGACGATCCTGCGGACAAGGCCGATTCAGCCGACATCATCATCACCGTTCCGGCGCCGTTGACGGCCGCGTCCAACGGCAAGCTCGTTGCAATCGACAGCAACAGCGACGGCACGCGGACGTATCGTTGGCACGTCGCGTATCCCATCTATCCGGACACCGTCTCGGTCGCAATCGCCGAGTACAAGATGTTCGAGGATCGCTATCGTGCGGTCGACGGCACGGTCATGCCGCTGCAGTTCTATGTCTTTCCTCCCGACGAGGATAAGGCGCGGCGCGAGTTCAGCGTCATCCCGGACATCATGCGCAGCCATGTCGAACGCCTCGGCGAATATCCCTTTCTGCGCGAGAAGTATGGCATCGCGGAATTTGCCACCAACAGCTTCCGCGAGCACCAGACGTTGCCGAGCTATGCCGAAGGACTGATCACGGGCGACCACGCAAACGTCGCCATCCTGGCGCACGAGCTCGCGCATCAGTGGTTCGGCAACAGCTTGTCCGTACGCGACTGGCGCCACGTGTGGCTGAATGAAGGCTTCTCCACCTACGCTGCGATGTTGTGGCAAGAGCGCCGGAATGGCGCTGCGGCGTATCGCGCCGAGATGAGCAAGCTCGCCGAGGGAGATCTGCGGGGCCCGGTATTAATCGCCGACGTCACGGACAACAAGCAGCTGTTCAGCGACGCAACATTCAACAAGGGCGCCTGGGTGCTCCACATGTTGCGAGGAGTGATGGGCGAGCAACGATTTTTCGCGGCACTGCGGGCATACGTTTCCGAGTACAGCTATCGGAACGTGACCACCGAAGACTTCCGCGCAGTCTGCGAACGCTCCTACGGCAAGAGCCTCGAGTGGTTCTTCAAGGAATGGATCTACGGCGTGTCGCGCCCGAGCTATCGAGTGAGCTGGACGAAAGCCGACGAGGGGACGGCGCTCACGATCCGGCAGGTCCAGACCGACGCTCCTGGATTCACGATGCCGATCAGCGTGCAGGTCACGACCCCGTCCGGCGTGACGCGACAAGTCGTCTGGAACGATCGCAGCGAGCAGACATTCCGGATCGCCGCGGCTGCAGACGTCAGGAACATCACCATTGATCCGGACAATTGGATTCTCAAGCACATGATCAACGAATCACCCGACACCGTATTCGAGCTGCGCCAGTACACGCTGCATCCGGGCCAGCGCGACCTGCTGGTCAACGAGTTCGACGACAACTTCGTCGAAGGGCAGGAAGCGGAGGGTATGCGGATCATCGGCCAGTATCGCGACCTCGACGATCCGGATCGTTTCGTGTGGCTGCGCAGCTTTGCCGACATGGAAGCGCGCAAGGCGGCGCTGACGAAGTTCTATTCCGGTCCGATCTGGAAGGCGCACGGCAAAGCTGCAGCGGGAACGATGGTGGATTCGGACAACGTGCTGCTGTTGCGGCCGCTGCGTCCCGACACCGCATTCGCGGTTTCGACGCTTGCATTGCCGCCGCCCGGCGCGCGTGGACCCGGCAAGGGTGTGCTCGTTGCCAGCATCGTCTACGTCGAGCAGAACACGCCGGCAGAGTTCGGGGCTTTCTTCGAGAAGGAGCTGAAGCCTCGCTGGGAAAAGCAGGGCGCGCCGGTCATTGCGCAAATGGTGAGCGAGCACAGCGCCAACACATATCCGAGCCTGCCGGTGCGCGAGCGAGAGAATGTGTTCGTGTGGTTCTCGCTGTTTGCCGATCAGGCAGCGGCCGAGAAGTACCAGAGCGCACTCGCGCAGTCCATGGAATGGCGTGAAGCGGCCGGCCAGCTGACGGCGTGGACTCATCACAGAATCGAGACTCTCCATCTCGAACCCACGGCGCGATCGCGGCTGCAGGGCAGTTAGCGGTCAATCCTCTTGAATTGGATGGAGGCCGCGGCCCATGATCGCTGTCTATGGGGAAGTTGGCTGCTGCAGTTGGCCTGTCATGGGTGCTGGGCACCGCGGTTGCCGGTCCGCAGGCAGTGGATCCAAAGCAGACGATCGACACGGTCGAAGTCACGGCTCAGCGTGAGAAGCTGCGCCAGGCGATCGTCGCCTTCGTTTCGAATGTCACGCGCTGGGACGGTGAGAACGTCGCCCGCTGGCGCATGCCGGTCTGTCCTGCGGTCCTCGGCGCGACGCCGGAGCAGGGTGAGTTCATTCGCGCTCGCTTGCTGGAAGCCGCCGCCGCCGCGGGTGCGCCTTTCAGCGACGACAAGAAGTGCGAAGCGAACCTGCTCGTCATTCTCACGGACCAGCCGGAACAGATGTGGGCGACATGGCGCGAGCGTCACCCCAAAATGTTCTCAAGCGAGTCGCCGGAGAACATCAAGCGCATCGTGGAAGCGAAGCGCCCGGTCGTGACCTGGCAGAACGCGACGCTCAACAACTCCGATGGCACGCCGCCGAACCGGATCGCCAATCACCGGGAGTGGCGCCTGGTCGATTCGCACATCCGCAGCTCGGTCTCCGAGGATGTCTTTTCCGCCGTCGTGGTCGTCAATACTTCTGCGACCGGGACGGCAACCTTCGGCCAGCTTGCGGACTACGTCGCGATGGTGAGTCTGGCGCGGATCGATCCGCGCCTCGATCCGGATACGGACCTCGCGGGCACCTCGACGATTCTGCGATTGTTCGGCCAGAGCTCCGAAGGCGTGCCCGCGAAGCTCACGAACTGGGATCAGGCCTTCCTGAAGGGACTCTACCGCTCACGCGACGCCGTGCTGTTGCGTCATCGTAACGACATTGCGTTGAGCATGCGGGACGAGCTCGCGCCCTGAGCCGCTACTGCGCCTTCTGCGGATATTCGAGTTGCATGGCGACGACATAGCGCGTATCCGCGCCGTAGCGTGCTTCGATGCTCGCCAGTGTTTCGTCCAACGCCTGCGCCGGGGCGCGATCGGCGAACGCATTCACCACATCTTCCTTCGGCCGCGCGGTTTCATCCGGAAGGATGCGAATCCCGTTGCGCGTGCTGATCGGGCCGGGTGTCTCGGCGAAGGTCACTGCGCGCGACCGATACGTTCTGGACCACGCGTCGGCTGACAATGCGAGCGACACTTCGTCCAGGCCGTTCGCAAGCTCGATGCCGAACCGGTCGCGGTTCCAGAAGGCGAGCTTGTTGCCGATGACCGTCATCGCGAACGGCCGCGTGAATTTGAATGCGTCGCTCGCGTGGCGCGCGTCCCAATGATCGAGACCGATCTCGCGCGCGACGGCTTCAGCCTTGTCGGGGCCGGCGATCGCCTCGATCAGCGTCAGCGACATCGGGATCGACGCAGTAATGCCGGTCGTGGTCGCGACGCCGCCATCGACCACGAACCGCCGGTTCGCGACATACTGCATCGTCGGATGTTTCTTGCGCAGCTCTTTCAGAGCGAACCAGTGCGTCGTGCCGCGCTTGTTGTCCAGCAGGCCGGCCTCCGCCACGACCTTTGCGCCGAAGCAGACGCCGATGATCAGTGCGCCTTTGGCCGACTGGTCCTTGATGAATTGCAGCGCCGCCGGATCGTCGTCGCGGCTCATCGCGGGCACGATCACGTAGTCGGCGCCGTCGGGATGACCTGCATCGAACTCCGCGACGGTGGCATCGGGCTCGACTGTCAGCGCGGGATAGAGCGCAACACGGCCGGGGCCCGTCGCGACCATCATCACATCTGCAACATCTGCGCGGCGCAGAATCCCAGTGGGCATGACGTAGTCGGTCGTCTCGGTTGCATCGTTGATGCCGATGACGGCAATCAACGGCCGCTGCCGTTTTGGTGGCTTCAGCGCTGCGAGCGTGGCTGCGGCTTCGTCCGGTGCGATTGGAGGCGCCGCGGCGACTGCAGCGGCCGGTGGCCGTGTGAACAGCCAGCCGCCGAAGCCAGCGACGCCGACGACCAGCACGCCTCCAACGATCCACGACACGTGACGGGTTTTCATGGCAGGAAGTATAGTGCGCCTGCAATTTTCGGCAGGCTTTCCCGAGGCATCGATGAACTCCGTTCGACTCTTTCTGCCCTGCGCGCTATTCGTGCTCTGCGCCGTCGCCGCGGCACAGTCGCCGGTTCAATCGTGTAATTCGGAGCCGAAGCCGCCGTTCTGCGCGGCCGTGTCCGGCGATCGGTCGCAGGGCTGGCGGGTTCAGCATCGCTCCGAAGTCATGGCTCGCAACGGCATCGTCGCGACGAGTCAGCCGCTCGCAGCGCAGGCCGGCCTCGACGTCCTGAAGCGGGGCGGCAACGCGGTCGATGCAGCGGTCGCCACGGCCGCAATGCTGAGCGTGGTCGAGCCGATGAACGTCGGTCCTGCCGGCGACATGTTCGCGATCATCTACATCGCTAAAGAGAACAAGCTGTACGCCTTGAATGCCAGCGGCATGGCGCCGAGCGACGCGACCGTCGCGCGCATGAAGAAGCTCGGCTACACGCGGGACGCGAGCAACTGGGGTCCGGGCTCGGGGATGCCCGAGGGCGGCATCCTGACGGTGACGGTGCCGGGCGCCGTGTGGGGTTGGGACGAAGTGCAGCAGCGCTTCGGCTCGCTGAGCTTCAAGGAGACACTGCAGCCGGCGATCGATTATGCGGAACAGGGATTTCCGGTCTCGGAGCGGATCGCGCACGACTGGGAGCTGCCGAAGGGCTTACCGGACAACGCGAGCGACCCACGCAAGTGCTGCACGCAAATCGATCCCGATTCGATTGCGACCTGGTACATCGATGGCAAACAGCCTACCGCCGGGCAGATCCACCGCAATCCCGGGCTCGCGAAGACCTTCCGCATCCTGCAGCAGCAGGGGCGCGATGGCTTCTACAAGGGCGAAGTTGCGCAGGCGATCGTCGACAAGTCGACGCAGCTCGGCGGCACGATGACGCTGGAGGATCTCGCTTCGTATCGCGGCGAGTGGGTCACGCCTGCGACCACCAACTATCACGGCTACGACGTGTTCACGTTGCCGCCGCCGGCGCAGACCTGGGCCGCCGAGGAGATTCTCAACATCCTCGAGGTGTGCGTGCCGAAATGGGTGCCGGGCCAGACGCTCGCGACACTCGGTCCGGCGCATCCGAAGTACTGGCACCTGTTCGTCGAGGCCAAGAAGCTCGCGTTCAGCGATCTCTATGCTTTCAACGGGGATCCGAATTTCACGAAGGTGCCGCTCGAGCGACTGCTTTCCAAGGCGCACGCCGAGTCGCTGTGCGGCAAGGTCGATCCGGATCGCGCGACTGCAACGAAGCCGGGCGGCAACGCCAAGAGCGACGGCGACACGATCGTGCTATCGACGGCCGATCGATCCGGCAACATGGTGGCCTGGGTCAACAGCCTCTACGACGGATTCGGCTCCGGGATCACCGTTCCTGGCTATGGCATCACGCTGCATGATCGCGGCGGCTTGTTCACGCTGGACCCCAACAGCCCGAATGCAATCGCGCCCCACAAGCGGCCGTACAACACACTCTCGGCGGGCTTCGTCATGCGCGACAACAAGCCGCTGATGACGGTGACGCTGATGGGCGGCGACGTGCAGGCGCAAGGCATCGCGCAGGTCCTGGTGAGCATGCTCGACCTGGGTGCGAATGTGCAGGCCGCGTCGGACATGGCGCGCTTCCGGCACACGCAGGTGCCGAACACGCTGATGATGGAGTCACAGCTGGTCGAACTCGTCGGTGCGCAGCTGAAGGCGATGGGACACGAAGTGAAATCGATCAACGGCGGGCCGATGGGCGGATTCCAGGCCATCATGGTGACGCCGGGCACCGGCGTGTATCGCGCCGGGTCCGATCATCGCAAAGACGGGCAGGCTGTCGGCTACTGACATCAACCGGAGGATCGCACGACGGATGCGCCGGTGATGCTCGCGATCGTCGGCGTGCCGGCGTGGCGCATGATCGTCGCGAGCTCGCGATTCAGGATATCGATCACAGCCTCGACTCCCGGCTGACCGAACGCCGCGAGTCCCCACACCTGCGGTCTGCCGATGCCGACCGCTGTCGCACCCAGCGCAAGCGCCTTGAAGATGTCAGTGCCGCGCCGAATGCCGCCATCGATGAATACAGGCACGCGACCGCGCACGGCTGCGACGACTTCGGACAGGCAGTCGATCGGTGCACGCAGCGTTTCCTCGTCGCGCCCGCCGTGGTTCGAGATCACGACCGCGTCTGCGCCATGCTCCACCGCGATGTCGGCATCTGCGCCGCCCATGATGCCCTTGATGATCAGCTTGCCCTTCACGACGGCGCGCACCCGATCGAGATACGCGGGCGTCAGATCCAAGGGCGCCAGGTCGGTCACGCGTGAGATATCGAGTCCTTTGTACAGGGAGCTGCGGCGCCACAGGTCGTGCGAGTTGTTGATGTGGCAGCTCGTGCACGGCCGATTGTCGATCCTTATCGCCCGTGACAGCGTTTCATTGTTGCGAGCGCCGCGATAGTCGACGGTCAGTGCGATGGCAGTGGAGCCCGCGTCTTCGGCGCGCTTGACGACTGTAGCCGCGACGTTCCAGTCGTTCGTCGGATAGAGCTGCTGCCAGAGCGGCGCGCCGCGCGCATCGCGCACCGCTTCGTGTGATGTCGATGTGCCGGTGGACAGCATCATCTGCGTCGAGCGGCTCTTCGCGGCACGTGCCGTCCCGAGCTCGGCGTCGGCGTGAAACGCACCCTGTGCCGAGACTGCAGAAAGATAGAGCGGGCTCGGCCATTGATTGCCGAACACGCGCGTGGTCGTGTCCAGCCGGCTGACGTCGTTGAAGCGGCGAACGCGGATCTCGTAATGCGAGTACGCGTCGTGGTTGTGCACGACCGTGCGATCGTCGTCGACACCCGTCGCGATGTAAGCGAAGTGCGCAGGCGGCAACGCGTCGCGCGCGAGCGGCTCGAAGTCCATGACGTTGAGCACCTGGCTCGCGGACGTGAGGGGTTCCGGATCCTTGCGAAACATCTGTGAGGGCGAAGCGGCGCTCTCTGCCGCCCAGACCCGTGAGTAAATCGCCGGCAGCACCGTCAATGCGCCGAGTAGCGCTCGTCGTGTTCTTTGCATGACTGCTTCCCCGTGGCAGTTGGCAGCGAGAGTATACGGGTCGGACTGCGCGAGATGGAGTTGATCATGCCTGTTGTGCTTGCTTTAGGCCTTGACCCCCAGTTCGTCGATCCCAAAGCCATGGGCGGCTTCGGGCCGGAGGTCGTGCGTGCCTACATCGACTCGCAGTTCGATCGCATCCGGGTGCTGGGCTACGAGGTCGAGAGTTGCCTGGTCGATCTCGGCGACACGGCGGAGAATGTCCTCACAGAGCAGCTGCGCAAACGCACGTTCGACTGCGTGATGATCGGCGCCGGGCTGCGCAACCCGCAGTTTCTGCGCCTGTTCGAGAGGCTGCTGAACGTCGTGCACGCTCTCGCGCCCGGCGCAAAGATCTGCTTCAACAGCTCGCCTGCAGACTCCGCAGAAGCCGTACAGCGCTGGGTGTGATCTGCCGATTTCGCGAAGCGTGACTTCGCGAATCGCAGCTACCGGCAGGCGCTGCCGTCTCTAGAATGTTCGCGTGACTTCGACTGTGCTGCTGGTTGCGCTCGGCCAGCGCCGCGCGCAGCATCGAATACGCGCCCAGCACGATCAGGCTAGCGTCACGATCGGCTGGCAAATTTGCGCCGGAAGACTGCGCGCGTCATTGCGACGCGGCTCGCTGCGATGCTATGCAGGAGCACATGAGCACGCATGACAATCGATCGGACGAGGCCGCGGTTCGGGACCTGCTGATGAGCTGGGCTGCAGCGGTTCGTAACAAGGATGTGCGAGCAGTGCTCGCGCAGCATGCCGACGACATCTCGATGTTCGACGTTCCGCCGCCGTTCGAGTCGCGCGGCATCCGCGCCTATGAGGAAACGTGGGCGCTCTTCTATTCGGCGCAGCCCGAGCCCGTGGCGTTCGACATCAAACGGCTGGACGTTGTGGCGGGCACGGACGTCGCTTTCGCCTATGCACTCATGCAATGCGCGGAGATCGCGCCCGGCGGCCGCAGAGTGCCGCTGGATTTCCGTCTGACGGTCGGTCTGCGCAAGGTCGACGGGCGCTGGACGATCGTTCATGAGCATCATTCCGTTCCTGCCACCTAGACTTTAGAATGCGGCGGCCCGCCACAGCGGGCTGGCGAATACATAAGGAGAGGTGTCATGAACACCAAGAAGAACATCCCCGCCGACGTCTGCTTTTGAGCCGACCAGGACCCGTGCCGCGAGCTGACAGCGATCGCGCTACGACGCATGATCTTCGATGTCGCGCGGCAAACCAAAGGAGTCGGCAAGCTTCAGGAAACGCTGAAGTGGGGCGAGCCGGCGTACGTCACTGCCGAGTCTGGCAGCGGCTGAAAGCCTGCATTGCGATGGCGCTGACATATCATCGGAACAAAGGCTCGTGACCTGTTCGCTGCGCGGGTGTTGCTGTGGGTTTGTGTGAGTGAGCTGCCATGCTCATTCGCTGGCTGTCATTGAAGGGGTTCTGACTGCAGTTCATCGAGCACAGCATCATCGGGTTGCGGGCAGCGTGCCACCGGTTGCGCGGCGGGCCGGCGTCGCCGGAGGTGTGCCTGTATCCCATGATTCATGCGGGCGCTCCGGAGTATTACGCCGAGGTTTCCAGGCGCCTGGCAGGTTGCGATGTGGTGCTCTTCGAAGGGGTCAGGTCGCCGCAAGTCTGGCTGCTGACCCGCGCGTACACCATCGCGGCTCGTCGCAAGCGGCTCGGACTGGTGCTGCAGCGTGACGGGCTCGAGCACGCTCTCGCGAGTAGCCGCCGCGTCCGTGCCGACGTGAGTGCCGAGCAGTTCGCTGCCGCGTGGGTCAGGATTCCTCTCGCTCAACGAGCGTTTCTGCTGGTTTTCGCACCTCTGTACGGCTTGTGGATCTTTCTCACGGCCACGCGCGAGTCGATCGGCCGGCGGCTGAGCACGGAGGAGGTGGAGTCGAACAGGGACGTCGACTTTCGTGAAAGCCTGCCGGAGTTTCAGGAAGCCGTCGTGACGATACGCGATGCGAAGCTGATCGAGGAGCTGTCGTCGGCAGTCGAGAAGAGCGGCGTGGGAACGCGAATCGCGGTCATCTACGGCGCAGGTCACATGCGTGTCGTCTCACGCCTGCTCACCGGCAAGTACAAATACCGTGTCGTCGAATCGGAGTGGATCACGGTGTTCGGCTACGGTTGATACCAATGGCTTGCCGCGCAGTGAGAGCGGCCGTGCTAGTGTATGCGCATGCCGCAGCAGCAGGCCCCCACTTGGCCGGAATTGCCCTACGAAGCGTGGCGTGACACTGCCGCCACGTTGCACCTGTGGCTGCAGATCGTCGGCAAGATCGCGCTGGTGCAGCGTCCGTGGGTCAATCACTCCTGGCACGTCGCATTGCGCATCACCGCGCGTGGCATCGGCACCGGTCTCATTCCGCACGAGGCGGGCTCGTTGCAGATCGATTTCGATTTCATCGAGCATCGCCTGGTGGTGCACGTCATCGACGGACGCACGGTCAGCCTGAAGCTTCAACCGCAAACGACGGCGAATTTTTATCGCGACGTGATGGGCGCGCTGGCACAGCTCGGCGTGCCGGTGAAGATCTACGCGTTGCCGAACGAGCTGCCGGATCCGATTCGCTTCGACGCGGACGAGATTCATCGCTCGTACGACCCGGAAGCCGTCAATCGCTACTGGCGCGCGCTCGTGCAAGCCGAGCATGTGTTCGAGCAGTTCAGAGCGCGCTTCATCGGCAAGAACAGCCCCGTGCATTTCTTCTGGGGTAGCGCGGATCTTGCGGTGACGCGCTTCTCCGGCCGCCCGGCCCCGCCGCATCCCGGCGGTGTTCCGTATCTTCCCGACTGGGTTGCGCGAGAAGCTTATTCGCACGAGGTCAGCAGCGCGGGCTTCTGGGCCGGCGGCGACCCGTATCCGGAGGCGTGCTTCTATTCATATGCGTACCCGGAGCCTCCGGGATTCGCGGGCGCGCCAATCGCGCCGCTCGGCGCACACTACAGCGACAAGCTTCGTGAGTTCGTATTGCCCTACGAGGCTGCGCGCCGAAGCGCATCGCCGGATGCGGCAGTGCTGGAGTTTTTACAGAGTACTTACGAAGCAGCTGCGAACCTGGGCCGCTGGCCGCGCGAAGCGCTGGAGCGCCCGCCGCCGTAGTGATGCGGCTATGCAATCAGTCCTGTAGAGTGCTGGCGCTCACCCTCCGCACGCCAGAGACTCTGCTTGAGCGGCACCTTGCCCACTCCCGACGCGCTGATGGCGTCAACCGATTGGACGGTCTCTCCGATTGGTCCCCCCGCCGGATGGCCTGCGTCGCTGCGCAACGTCGTCGACGTGATGTTCGGCATGCCGAGCCCCGCGTTCATCATCTGGGGTTCGCAGCACACACTCCTTTATAACGAGCCGTTCCGCGCAACCCTCGCAGCGACTGCGGCGGAGACTTTCGGCAAGCCGCTGCCCGTTGCCTCGCGCTATGTCGGCGACGAGTTCGCGCCGCTCGTGCGCGGTGCCCTGGCGGGGCAGGCCGTCGTTCGGCAACAGGTTCATTTCGGTCCGCGCGCGTGGTGCACGGTGTCGCTGTCGCCGTTGCGCCAGGACGATGGCGCGATCGGCGGCGCGTTCGGCGTCTGCGAATTTCGCGAGAACGAAGCGCGCTATCAGACGCTGTTCGACTCGATCGACGAAGGTTTCTGCATCATCGAATTCATCGATGGCCCGCAGGGCCCGTTGAGCGACTACGTGCACACCGCGGCGAACGCTGCATATGCCATCAACACCGGCATCCCCAACGTCGTGGGTCAGAAAGTTCGCGAGATGGTGCCCGACGAAGCGGATGGCTGGGTCAAGCTCTACGCCGAGGTGCTGACGACGGGTCAACCCATTCGCTTCGAGCGTGAGCTGGTGGCGACGCAACGCTTCCTGGAGCTCGCCGCCTTTCGCGTCGAGCCGGCGAGCCGCCGCGAAGTCGCGGTGCTGTTCAAGGATGTCACTGCCCGCAAACGTGCCGAACGCGCGTTGCAGGAACTGAACGAAACGCTCGAAGCGAGAGTGGCCGCTGCGCTCGCGGAGCGCAAAGTGCTGGCGGACATCGTTGAGGGGACGAATGAATTCGTGCAGGTCGTTGACCTCGATGCGCGCTGGGTCGCGATCAATGGTGCGGCGACGCGCGAGTTCAAAAGACTGTTCGGTGTGATGCCGAAAGTCGGCTCGCGACTGGTCGACGTGCTCGATGAGCATTCGCGCGATCGCGAAACGCTGCAGCGGATCTGGTCGCGGGCGCTCGACGGAGAGGATTTCTCCGAGGTCGTCGCGTTGGGTCCGGACGATGCACGGCGGCACTACGAGATGCACATGAGCATGCTGTACGACGCCAGCGGCAATCGCATCGGCGCGTATCAGTTTGCTTACGACGTCACTGACCGGCTCAACGAACAGGAGCGGCTACGCAAGGCCGAGGAGGCGCTGCGGCAGGCGCAGAAGATGGAAGCAGTCGGCCAGCTCACCGGCGGTCTGGCGCACGACTTCAACAATCTGCTGGCGGGAATCTCGGGCGCATTCCAGATGATCGGCGTACGTCTCGCGCAGGGTCGCACTCGCGACGTCGACAAATACGTCACGGCCGGGCAGGGCGCTGCACGCCGCGCTGCTGCGCTCACGCATCGCCTGCTTGCCTTCTCGCGACGGCAGACGCTGTCGCCGAAGCCGCTCGTCGTCAACCGGCTGATGACGGAATTCGTGGAGCTCGTGCGCCGCACCGTCGGTCCTTCGATCGACGTGGAAACGATCGAAGCGGGCGGACTGTGGCCGACGATGGTCGACGCGAACCAGCTCGAGAACGCGCTGCTGAACCTGTGCATCAACTCGCGCGATGCCATGCCCGAGGGCGGCAAGATCACGATCGAAACCGCGAACAAGTGGCTCGATGAGCGCGGCGCGCGCGAGCGCAACCTCGAGCCGGGCCGGTACATCACCATCTGCGTCAGCGACACCGGCGTGGGCATCGACAAGGCGACGCTGGAGCGCGTTTTCGAGCCGTTCTTCACCACCAAGCCGATGGGCCAGGGAACCGGTCTCGGCCTGTCGATGGTCTACGGCTTCGCGCGTCAATCGAACGGCCACGTGCGCATTTATTCGGAAGTCGGCAAGGGCACGATGGTGTGCATCTATCTGCCGCGATACCACGGCGACGAAGATGTGGAGCCGGTGCTCGCGCCCACGCCGGAGCCGCAGCGCACGTCGGATGCGGTCGTGCTCGTCATCGACGATGAGCCGACTGTGCGCATGCTGATCGCCGATGCGCTCGGCGATCTGAACTACAACTGCATCGAGGCGACGGACGGTCCGGGCGGTCTCGAAGTTGTGCGATCCGGCAAACGCATCGACCTGCTGATCACCGACGTGGGTCTGCCCGGCGGTCTCAACGGGCGACAGGTTGCGGACGCAGCGCAGGCGCTGCGGCCGGACCTGAAGGTGCTGTTCATCACGGGCTATGCAGAGAATGCCGCGCTCAACCACGGGCACATCGGGCCAGGCATGGCGGTGCTGACGAAGCCGTTTGCCATCTCGGAGCTCGCGCGGCGCGTCGAGCGCATGCTCGGGCGCAGTTAGCGCTCGATCATGATCTCGGACGGCGTGAGCACGCCGTTGCCGTCGACATCCAGCTCCTCGAACATTCGCTGCGAGCCGGCGGTGTATTCCCGAAGCGTCAGCACGCCGTCGCGATTGGTGTCGAGGCTGCGGACCTTGTCCGCGTTCGACTCGGGATGGTTCGCCCACACGATGCTTTCCGCGCCGTGGCTCGCACCGATCTCTGCAGCGCTGATCTTGCCGTCCTTGTTCGTGTCCATCATTTCGAAGCGCTTGCTTGCGGTCGCGGCGTGCTTCGCTGCCGTGATTCCGCCATCGCCCGTGCCTTCCGCTTCCTTCGTCGTGACCTGCGGGCGCTGACAGCCTGGCGTGTCGTTGTCAGCGGCGGCAGGAAGCGGCAAAGCGCAGGTAACGAAGAGAGCGAGGGCGGTGACAGCGAAGCTTCGTACGGCGGAAGTGTTCATCGCGAATCCCTCCTGGACCGCTTTAGCGTACCTCATTGACGCTGGCGAGTCTTGTCCTGGAACCGCTTGACTGCAGCATCGATTGTGAAAAAGAAATGATCGCTGCCGAGCACTGCGTAGAGGCCGGAACGCTTCATTACGTCACGGACCGGGGCCTTGACGCCGGCAATGTAGAACTCGATGCCCTTCTGCTTGAACTCGGCCGAAAGCTGATGCAGCGCGGTGTCGGCCGAGGAATCGAGGTCGTTCACGGCGCTGGCGTCGAGAATCAGGGCCTTGAGATTCGCTGCGTGCTGCCGGCAGATCTCGTGCACCTTCTCCTTCAGGAAGACAGTGTTGGCGAAGTACAGCGAAGCGTCGATGCGCAGAATGACGAGGCCCGGGATCGTCTGGGCCTCGGGGAAGTGCTGCACGTTGCGGAAGATGTTGGTGTTCGGCAGCCGTCCGAGAATCGCGGTGTTGGGCCGCGTGTTCAACGTAATGAACAGCAGGATCGAAGCGACGATGCCGAGCAGCAGCCCCGGCATGATGCCGAGCGCGAGCGTTGCGACGAACGTGAATACCAGCAGGATGCCTTCGGTGATCTTCACCTTGAACAGGTAGCGAATCTCGCGCGTGTCGATCAGGCGCAGCGACGAGACGATCAGGATCGCCGCGAGCGTCGCCTGCGGCAGGTAGTGAAACAGCGGCGTGAAGAACAACGTCGTGACGCCGACGCACAGCGCCGAAACGATCGCAGCCAACTGCGTGCGTGCGCCCGCCGCGGCATTGAGCGCCGAGCGCGCAAGACTCCCGGAGACCGCATAGCCGTGCGATACGGTGGAAGTGAGGTTGGCGAGACCCAGAGCTGTCAGTTCCCGGTTCGCGTCGATGTCGTAACCGAACTTGTTGCCCAGCGACTTGCCGATTGAGATGGTTTGCGCGAACCCGACCAGCGCCATCGTGAGCGCCAGCGGCATCAGCTGCCGGATCTCGGCCCAGTGCATCGACGGCAGACTCAACTGCGGCCAGCCGCCGGCGACCGGACCCAGCACGTTCACTCCGCGCGCATCGAGACCCAACACGTAGGCGAGGGCAGTGCAGACGACGACGAGTGCCAATGCACCGGGCGCTGTCGGCGCCCAGCGTTTCACCGCCCAGAGCACGAAGATGCACCCGAGTGCGATCACGATTGTGATCGGATTCGATTGCCCGGCATGCACGACCACATCGGCCACGGTTCGATACATCTCCGCTTGCTGCGGCTCACTGATGCCGAGAACGTGTTTCAACTGACCGAGAACGGTGATGACCGCCGCTGCGGACGTGAATCCCGCCAGCACCGGATAGGACAGAAAGTTGACGAGAAAGCCGAGACGCAGCGCGCCCATCGCGAGCTGAATCGCGCCGATCAGCGCAGTCAGCAGGATCGCGAGCGCGATGAAGGAGCTCGTGCCGGCCGTCGCCAGCGTGCTGAGCCCGAGCACCAGCATCAGCGAGTCGACGGTCACCGGGCCGACCGAAGTCTGCCGCCCGCTGCCGGCAAGTGCGTACACGATCATTGGCAGGATGGACGCGTACAGGCCCATCGCCGGTGGCAGGCCCGCCAGCAGCGCGTACGCCATGCCCTGCGGCACGACGAGTGCCGCGACCGTCAGGCCGGCCATGACTTCCTGGCGCAGGCTCGCGGTCCGATAGCTTTCCGAAAGCGGCAGGGAACGCAGCCAGTGAGCGAGCGATCTGTCGGTGGCGAGCGCTTGCTGTTTGGCTGTCTGCTCGCTGGGTCGGGCAGCGGGTTTCGCAGCCCGAAACGCGACCATGTCGAACATCGTGTGCTCGCTGGCGGAAGTGGGCGAGGGCGCCGCCTGCATCTGCAGCGCCAGTTCGTAAGGGCCGATCCGTACGACTTCGCCGGCATTCAGCACCTGCCGGCGAATTCGCTCGGCGCCGACGAAAGTGCCGTTCGAGCTGCCGAGGTCTTCGATCACGCACGTACCACTATCGTGGCTCAGCACTGCGTGTTGCCAGCTCACCTGCGCATCCTGTAGAGAAATGGCGCAGCCGGGATCGCGGCCGATCACGAGGGTCCCGCCGTGCAGCGGGTAAGTGCGCTCGGTGCCGTCGGTTCCCCGGACAGTGATCCTGTTCACGGCCGATCTCTTTGCTGGAGCTGTAGCGCCATCATAGGACGGCGCGCGGGTGCTTGATACACTTGTATAAACGCCAACAGAACGAATCGTCATGAACGAAGCGTCCGGGGGTAACACTCACTGCGCCAACTGCGGCGCCGCGCTTGCCGATCGCTATTGCGGTCGTTGCGGGCAGGACAGTCACGTGTCGCTTTCCTTCGGCCACTTCCTGCACGAGTTCGCGGAAGGGATGTTGCACATCGACTCTTCGTTCTGGCGCACGCTGCGCGCGCTGGTGACCCGGCCCGGGCTGCTCACGGAACAGTATCTCGGCGGCAAGCGACGCATGTACTCGCCGCCGTTTCGCAGCTACCTGGTGATCTCGATCGCGTACTTCATCGTCGCGTCGCTCTTCGACGCGCCGGCGTCGCGAGTGATCAGCCCGGGCGGTCGGGAGCTGCAACCTGCCGACTGCGCGCAGATCGCGGCCAATCCCGGCTGGGTGCTGCGCTTGGTGCCGGATCTCGAAAACCGCTGCAGGCGCGCGCTCGCGGACGATCGACGTGCGTTGAACGCGGAGATGCAGACGCTGCTGCCGAAGGTGATGTTCGTCGTGCTGCCGGCGGTCGCGCTGGTGCAGTTCTGGGTCTATCGGCGGCAGCGGCCGCTGTATCTCGAGAATCTGGTGTTCGTGCTGCATTTCCAGTCGTTCTTCTACCTCATCGGAGCGTTCGCGCTGCTGCTGGCCGCAGGAGGCGGCGCGCTGTTCCCGGGCGTGCGCGGGTGGATCGTCGAGTCTTTCGCTTTTCTCGTGTACGCGTGGAGCATCATCTATCTGTTCGTCGCAACGCGCCTCGTCTATCGAGCGAGCGTGCTCAAGACCGTTCTGGGTCTCATGGCGCTGGGGATGTCATACGCCGTCGCCTGGCTGATCGGTATCTCGGTCGCGGGCATGTACGCGTTCATACGAGCCTAGGTGCCCTGAGCACAACGACTCCCGCAACACATTCGGCGAATGGCGACCGATTGCTGACGTCGTTCCGCCCCCGCAAGCGCTGCAATACTCGCCGGCAGACGCTGGCCATTCACCGGCGATCTCTTGTTACTGCCCCGGCGCAGGCGTGGAATAGCGCCCATTGCGGGAAACAAGAGGTAACGACACAAACCGTGCTCTTCGCAGCAGAAACCTGGCCCTTCACGGCAGCCGCTTTTCTCATGCTGCTCATCGCCATCGTCGAAGGCATTGCGATGGTCGTCGGCGCAAATCTCTCCGAGACCTTGCACCACGCGCTCCCCAGCCCTGACCCCCTGCACGGTCCTTTCGACAAGTTACTGGGCTGGCTGTACGTCGGACGCGTGCCGCTGCTCGTGCTCCTGGTGTTGTTCCTCGCCGGGTTCGCGCTGACCGGCTTCGCGCTCAACATGGTCGCGCATCGGTTCTTCGGCGTGTGGGTGCCGCCCCTCGTCTCGGTGCCGGCGGCGTTTCTCGCGACGCTGCCGATCGTGCGAATTCTTGGCGCGGGCCTTGCGCACCTGATTCCGCAGGACCAGACGTTCGCCGTCTCGTTCGACTCGCTCGTCGGCCGCATCGCCACCATCGTCAACGGCACGGCCCGTACCGGTTATCCGGCGCAGGCGCGAGTCGTGAACGAGCACGGCCAGACGCTCTACGTCATGGTCGAGCCGGACACCGAGGGAATGCAGTTCCAGAGCGGCGAGCGCGTGCTGCTGACCAGGCAGATCGCGGGCAGTCGCTTCGCAGCCGGGATCAATCCCTGGCCGGACGTGCTCTGACCTCGATCGCGAATTCTCGGACGACTTTTCTTGGCAACAGGGGAGACCTGCGGATGACTAGTCTATTCATGATGGACAACCTGATTCTGACGGGCATCGGCTTTCTCGCGCTGCTGATCGTCGGCATGATCGTCGCGCGCCTGTATCGGCGCTCCTCGAAGGAACGCTCGTTCGTGCGCACCGGCCTAGGCGGCCAGAAGGTGATCATGGACGGCGGCGCGCTCGTGTTCCCGGTGCTGCACGAAATCATTCTCGTGAACATGAATACGCTCAAGCTCGAAGTGACGCGCTTCGGCAAGGACTCACTGTTCACGAAAGACCGCATGCGCGTCGACGTCGTCGTGGCGTTCTTCGTGCGCGTCGTGCCGACCAAGGAGGGCATCGCTAATGCTGCGCAGACGCTCGGTCAGCGCACCATGGATCCGGATCAGTTGTCGCAGCTGGTGGAAGACAAGTTCGTCGACGCGCTGCGCGCTGCTGCGGTCTCGATGACGATGCAGGAACTGCTCGACAAGCGCCAGGACTTCATCCAGGGCGTACAGAACGCGGTCAGCGAGGATCTGCTGAAGAACGGTCTGGAGCTGGAGAGCGTGTCGCTGACGCGCATCGACCAGACGGCGATGCAGTTCTTCGATCCGAACAACGCGTTCGACGCCGAGGGTCTGACGCGCCTCACGGAGCAGACGCAGCGCCGCACCAGGGAGCGCAACGAGATCGAGCAGGACACAACCGTGGCGATCTCGCGCAAGAACTTCGAGGCCAAGCAGCTGCAGCTGGAGATCGATCGCCAGAAGCGCTTCGCCGAGCTGGCGCAGTCGCAGGAAGTGGCATCGCGCGAAGCCGAGCAGGGGGCAACCGTCGCCAAGGTGCAGGCTGCGAAGACGCGCGAGGCCGAGGAAGCGAAGATCATGTCCCAGCGGCAGATCCGCGAAGCCGAGGTGGCGAAGCAGCAGGCCGTGCGCCAGCGCGAGGTCGAAGCCGAGCGCGAAGTGCAGATCGCCTCGATCGAGCAGCATCGTGCGACGCAGATCGCCGAGCAGAACAAGGCGATCTCGATCGCGCAGAAGTCGGAGGAACAGTCGAAGGCCGAGGCGAGCGCCAACCTTGCGCTGGCGGACGCTGTGAGGTCGCAGCAGGCAGTGAAGACCGCCGAGGAAGTGGCGAAGGCCGAGCGCGAGAAGCAGGTGACGCTCGTCATCGCTTCGCAGGAGGCAGAGCGGCAGGCGATCGGCGTGAAGGTTTCGGCGCTGGCCGAGAAGGAAGCCTCGGAAGCGAAGGCCGAAGCGATTCGTACGCTCGCCAAGGCGAACCGCGAGAACTACGAAGCGGAAGCGGCCGGCAAGCGCGCGCTCAACGAAGCGATCAACATGCTGTCGAACCAGCAGATCTCGCTGCAGGAGAAGCTGGCGCTGATCCAGGGCCTGCCGCGCATCATCGAGCAGGCGGTCAAGCCGATGCAGAACATCGACTCGATCCGCATCCTGCAGGTCGACGGACTCAACACGGGAGCTGCCGGCGCACAGACGGCCGACGGAGCGCCCGCTCCGACGTCCGGCAATCTTGCGGAGCAGGCCGTGGGCGCCGCTCTCAAGTACCGCGCGTATGCGCCGGTCGTCGATCAGCTCATCAAGGAAGTGGGCCTGTCGGGCGACGGCCTCGGCGGCTTGGTGAAAGTCCCGCAGACGCCCGCGGCGCCCGCAAGCGTGCCGGCGACATTGCCCGCGCGCAGCTGACAGTAAGATGTAACACGGCAGCGCCGGGTGCTCTTGCATCCGGCGCTTTTTCACGTGCGCGTGACCTGCACTCCCCGGACCAGTTAACCTAGGCGTGACATGTGCTGACAGGACGCCCATGCACATTGCCCATCATCCGATCTTCATTGCGCTCTCGAGCCTGACTGCCTGGCTCGGTGCCTGGACTGCCCTGGACGTGTTCCGCCGCGTCCGGGCGCATGTTGGCGGCTGGCGACTTGCCTGGCTCGCCGCGACCGCGGTGGCGATGGGCCTCAGCATCTGGTCGATGCACTTCATCGCGATGCTGGGCTTCAGTCCTGGCGCCGAGGTGCGTTACGACGGCGGCCGCACGGTGCTGTCGTTGCTGCTTGCAATTGCGACGACTGCGTTCGCGTTCTTCTTTGCCCGCGGCGGCGGCCCGCGCAGGGAAATCATGGGCGGCATCGTGATGGGTGCGGGCATCTGCACGATGCACTATGTCGGCATGTCCGCTGTCATCACCGGCGTCACGCTGGTCAATGAGCCGGTCTACGTAGTGCTCGCATTCGCAGTCGCCGTTTCCGCCTCCACGAGCGCCCTGTTCGTCGCGAGAAGGGACACCACGCCGCCGCAGCGGGTTTTCGCCGCGGCGGTCCTCGCGTTCGCCATCGTCGGGATGCACTACACGGCGATGTTCGGTGTTCGCGTGCTGCCGGGGGCGGCATCGAGCATCGGATCCGGCGGCATGGACTCGCTGGTCCTGGCCATAGCCGTTGCGGCCGGCACGCTGTTCATCCTATTGCTCGCATTGATTGCCGCCATTTCCGATCGCAGGTTCGAAGCCGCAGCGGTGCGCGAGGCTTCGCGCAGCGAGCAGCAGCTGCGCGCGATTCTCGATCATCTGCCGATAGGCGTGTTCGTCGCCGCCTCGCCTTCCGGCGAAGTCCGCTTTGCAAATCGCGAGGCAATCAGGGTTCTGGGCAGTCCCCTCGAAGGCAAGGCGCTCTGGGCGCGCGAGGGTGCGCATGGCTCCGTCGATACCGATGGGGAGCGACTGGCGCCGGCGGACCATGTTCTCTACAAGGCGATGCACGAGCAGCGCCGGGTCGGACCTGAGTTGCGCGCCTATCGACGCCCGGACGGAACGCTCGTGCAGCTCCAAATGACTGCAGCACCGATACAGGACCGGTCGAGTGGCGGGCCTTTCGCGGTGTCGGCGTTTCAGGATGTGACCGCCAAGCTGCTCGCGGAGGAGCAAGCACGGCAACGCGTGGCCGCTGCACTCGCGGAGAAAACCGAAGCAGAGGCGGCACTGATGCGCGCGCAGCGACTGGACGCGCTGGGGCGGCTGACAGGCGGCGTCGCGCACGATTTCAACAATCTG
>Ga0111539_10000515_pt1 | contig 49121 bp, 44 predicted proteins | sample RhiMethybrSRZTD1_FD_79667 | JGI IMG/M metagenome (GOLD analysis project Ga0111539, IMG submission 79667) | Populus rhizosphere microbial communities from Tennessee, USA - Rhizosphere MetaG P. TD hybrid SRZTD1 (version 2) (version 2) | ecosystem: Host-associated > Plants > Roots > Rhizosphere >... | reverse complement strand
GCGTCCGGGCGGCGCGGCCGGCACCGGCGGGGTCATCATCAACGTGGCCTCGGTCGCCGCGACCATCGCCTTCCCCGGCATCGGGGTGTACTCGGCCACCAAGTCCGGCGTGGACCGGCTCACCCGGGTCGCCGCGATGGAGTCCGGCAAGCTCGGCTACGGCGTCCGGGTCAACTGCATCTACCCCGGCCTGGTCCCGACGGCGATGGGTGCGGGGCTGGCGAACGACGTCGCCCGGATCGGACTGTTCGGCTCGCCCGAGGCGGCGGTCGGCGCGGTCGTCGAGCTCACTCCGTCGGGGCGGCTGGGCGAGGTCGCCGACATGGCGTCCGCCGTGGTCTTCCTGGCATCGGACGCGGCCAGCTTCATCAACGGCGTCGGCCTTCCCGTCGACGGCGGAATGGGGATGTGAGCCATGAACGAGCGAAGCGAGTTCATCATTTGGCTCAGGGAAGCCGAGGCGCGAGCGGAGCGAGCGCAGCGGCGACACGACCGCAGCTCGCGGAGCGAGGTGCGGTCGTGACTACCAAGCCCGTCGTCGTCTACGGCGCGTCCGGCTACACCGGCCGGCTGATCTGCGAGTACCTGCGCGAGTACAACGTGCCGTTCGTCGCGGCCGGCCGCAACGGCGGCAAGCTGAAGGCCGCGATGGAGGCGAACGTCGCCGGCATCGAGACCGCCGACTACGAGATCGCCGAGGTCGGGCCCGACGTCGAGTCCTTGAAGAGCCTTTTCGCCGACGCCGAAGTGGTGTGCAACACGGTCGGCCCGTTCGCCAAGCACGGCCCCGAGGTGGTGCAGGCGTGCCTGGCCACCGGCACGCACTACCTGGACACGACGGGCGAGCAGGACTGGCTCGTCACCTGCGACGAGAAGTACGGCGTCGACTTCGCGGCCGCCGGCCTGCTGCTGGCGCCCGGCGTCGCGCACATGTACACCACCGGGGAGATCGCGGCCGAGCTGTGCCTGGAGACGCCCGGCCTGGACACCCTCGACATCGCGGTGTTCTGGGGCGGCAGCCCGACGATCGCGTCGACGCTCACGATCCTCGTGAACGCCGCCCTTGCCGGCGCCTTCTACCTGTCGCAGAACAGATATGAACCGTGGGACCCCGAGGCCGGGCTCTACCAACTGGTGATCCCCGGCCAGCACGAGCTGGCGCTGGCACTGCCGTGGGGCGGCACGTCGCATCCGGTCTGGTACAAGCGCGACCCGCGGGTCGCCAACGTCAAGGTACTCGGTGGCGTGTTCAACCGGCCGTTGATGATGGGCGTCCCGCAGATCGTCAAGGCGGCGGTGGAGGCGACGAAGGACCTGCCGGCCGACGAGCAGTACGCCGCCCTGGCGGCCACCGCCGCGCAGGTGATGAACGAGATGCCGCCCCGGGAGAACCCGCGGATCAACAAGTCGCTCGACTCGGTGCACGCGTCCGGGCCGCTCGGCCGGGCGCACTGCGTGATCCACGGCAACTCCAACTACAAGCAGACCGGCCTGTTGCAGGCCTACGCGGCGTACTCGCTGCTGCAGCGGGCGCCGAGGCGGGCCGGCTTCGCCTCGGGCTGCCAGGCCTTCGGGCACCGCGAACTGCTCGGCGTGCTGGGGAGCTTCGGGTTGGTCCGCGAGCCGATCGTGACCGTCGGGGGCTGACTCCCGTGCGACTTGTCGACTACCTGGACAAGGGCGCGTCGCTCGACGCCGGCGCGCCCTGCCTGACCACCGACGGGCAGAGCCTCTCCTACGCCGAGGTGCGGGATCTCAGCCGGCGCATCGCCGCCGCGCTCGCTGCCCGCGGCGTGCGGCCGGGCGACCGGGTCGCGATCCTGTCCGCCAACGACCCGACGGCGTTCACGTGTGTCTTCGGCATCAGCCGGGCCGGCGCCGTGTGGTGCCCGATCAACCCCCGCAACGAGGCGGCGGAGAACCGGGAACTGCTCGACCTGTTCGGCTGCGTCGCGCTGATCTTCCAGGGGTCGTTCGCTCCGCTCGTCGGGCAGATCCGTGCCGACCTGACGGACCTGACGACGCTCGTCTGCCTGGACGGTTCCGTCGAGGGCGCGCTCGGCTGGGACGAGTTCCTGGCTTGTGCGGCCGCGCCGGCCGACGAGCCTTACCGCGACGACCTGGCGATGATCGTCGGCACCGGCGGGACCACCGGGCGGCCGAAGGGTGTCGAGCTGACCGGGACGAACCTCGAGACGATGACGGCGCTCACGCTGATGAGCTACCCGTTCGAGGGCCGCCCGGTGTACCTCGCGCTCGCGCCGCTGACCCACGCCGCCGGCGTGCTGTGCTTCCCGGTGCTGGCGCTCGGCGGCGAGATCGTCGTGATGCGCAGTCCCGGTGTCGGCGCGTTCCTCGACCTGGTGCAGGCGCACCGCGTGACGCACACGTTCCTGCCGCCCACGCTGATCTACATGGTGCTGGCGCACGAGTGCCTCGACGACACCGACATGTCGTCGCTGCGGTGCTTCTGGTACGGCGCGGCCCCGATGTCGCCGGCCCGGCTCGAGGAGGCGCTGCGGCGGATCGGCCCGGTCATGGCCCAGCTGTTCGGCCAGACCGAGGCGCCCATGATGATCTCGACGATGGCGCCGCGCGACCATTTCCGATCCGACGGCACGGTCGCGGTGGAACGGCTGGCGTCGGCCGGCCGCCCGACGCCGCTCTGCACGGTGGCCATCATGGGCTCCGACGGCGCCGTGTTGGACCGAGGCCGGACGGGCGAGATCGTGGTGCGCGGCTCGCTGGTGATGCGCGGCTACCACCGCGACCCGGACGCCACCGCGGCGGCGTCGGCGCACGGCTGGCACCACACGGGCGACATCGGCTACCTCGACGAGGACAACTACCTGTTCATCGTCGACAGGGCCAAGGACATGGTGATCACCGGCGGGTTCAACGTGTACTCGACCGAGGTGGAGCAGGCGATCATGCAGCATCCCGCCGTGCAGGACTGCGCGGTCGTGGGCCTGCCGGACGAGAAGTGGGGCGAGCGCGTCACCGCGGTGGTGCAGTTGCGCTCCGGGGCGAGCGTGGCGGCGACGGAGATCGGATCGTTCGTCCGGGAGCGGATCGGCGGCGTGAAGACGCCCAAGCAGATCGAGATCTGGCCCGACCTACCGCGCTCCAAGGTCGGCAAGGTCTTGAAGCGCGACATACGGGCGACCCTGCTCGCTTGACGCCCCATGATCGCGTTGATCTTGCAGTTGTGGTGCCAGAATTCGTCCGACTCTGTCCCGCTTTGTAGCCCACCACAACTGCAAGATCAACGCGATCATGAAGGGGTCAGGCGCACGCGACGCAGGTTCGGGCGGCCGGGCGGACCGCCAGCCGGTCGGCGGGAATCTGCCGGCCGCAGCGCTCACAGACGCCGTAGCCGCCGGCGTCCAGCCGGACGAGCGCCGCGTCCAGGTCGGCGCGGCGCCGGCGGGTCGCCTCCAGCACGGCGGTGAGTTGGGCCCGCTCGTAGGCGATCGTGCTGCCCTCGGGATCGTGCTCGTCGTCGGCGTTCGACGAGCGGGACGCCTCGAACAGGGCGTGCAGATCCCGGTCCAGGGCCCGCACCTCGGCGTCGGCCTCCTCGCGCAGCCGCCGCAGTTCCGCCCCCACGTCGCCGTTCATCGCCCGGTCCAAGATACAGACCCTAAGGTGGGCGGATGCGGTACGAGGCCGTGGCGGCGGCGTGCGGGGATCTCGAGCGGGCCACCGGGCGCCTGGAGATGGTCGACCGGCTGGGGCGCCTATTCGAAGAGACCCCGCCGGACCTGCTGCCCACCGTCGTGATGCTGTGCCTGGGGCGGATCGCCCCGGACTTCGCCGGCGTCGACATCGGGCTGGCCGAGCGGTTGGCGGCCCGCGCGGTCGCCCGGGTCGCCGACGTGCCTGTCGAGCGCGTCCACGAGGCGATCCGGGAGACCGGTGACCTGGGGCTCGCCGCCGAGCGGCTGCTGGTTGAGCGGCCCGCCCCGCCCGCGGACAGCCCGCCCGTCCAGGCCGTGTTCGACACCCTGCACGAGATCGCCGCCGCGGCCGGCGCCGGCTCTCAGGGCCGCAAGCTGGAGCTGATGGCCGGCCTGCTGGCGGGCGCGCCCCCGTTGTCGGCGCGCTATCTGGTCCGGACCGTGACGGGCACGCTGCGCGTCGGCATCGGCGCCCCGACCGTGCTCGACGCGCTCGCGCAGGTGTACGCGGGCGGCCGCAAGGCCCGTCCGGTGCTGGAGCGGGCCTACCACATCTGCTCCGACCTCGGCCTGGTCGCCGCGACGCTGATCGACGGCGGGCTGGAGGCGTTGGAGCGCATCCACGTGCGCGCCGGCGTGCCGGTGCGTCCGATGCTGGCCCAGCGGCTGTCCAGCACCGAGGAGATCCTCGCCAAGCTCGGTGCGCCGTGCGCCGCCGAGTACAAGTACGACGGCATGCGGGTGCAGGCGCACCGCACCGCCGACGGGACCGTCGAGCTGTACACGCGCCGGCTGGAACGCGTCGCCACGCAGTTTCCCGACGTGGTGGGGCTGCTTGCCGCGGGCCTGCGCCCGCGCGAGGCGATCCTGGAGGGCGAGGTGGTCGCCTTCGACCCGGCCTCGGCGCAACTGCGGCCGTTCCAGGAGGTCATGTTCCGGCGGCGCAAGCACGGGATCGCCGACGCCGTCGAGGACTTCCCCGTGAGCCTGTTCTGCTTCGACCTGCTCTACGCCGACGGCGAGGACCTGACCCGGCTGCCGTACCAGGAGCGCCGCGCCCGGCTGGCCGCCGCGGTGGAGCTCGCGCCGACGCTGCGGCTGGCCACCGCCGAGGTGACCGCCGACGTCGCCGCGCTGGAGGCCGTGTTCCAGCAGGCCGTCGCCGACGGCTGCGAGGGGCTGGTCTGCAAGTCGTTGGCGCCGGACGCCGGGTACCGGGCCGGCGCGCGCGGCTGGCTGTGGATCAAGCTGAAGCGCGACTACCGCACGGAGCTCAGCGACACCATGGATCTGGTCGTGGTCGGCGCGCTGTACGGGCGCGGGCGCCGCGTCGGCGTCTACGGCGCCCTGCTGCTCGCCGCGTACGACGCGGCCACCGACACTTTCCAGACGGTCACCAAGTGCGGCGCCGGCTTCAGCGACGCCGACCTGGCCGGGCTGCCGGCCCGAATGGCGCCGCTGGTGCGTCCGGAGCGGCCGGCGCGGGTCGACTCGCCGCAGACGCCGGACGTGTGGTTCGAGCCCGGCCTGGTCATCGAGGTGCTCGCCGCCGAGATCACCCCGTCGCCGAACTACACCGCCGGGCGCGGCACCCTCGGCGACAGCGGGCTGGCGCTGCGCTTCCCGCGCTTCACCGGCCGGTGGCGCGACGACAAGGCACCCGAGGACGCGACGACCACCGACGAACTCGTTCAGCTGTACCGGATCGCCCGCAAGGAGCCGGCGTGAGGACGCTGCGGCTGCGGCAGGCGGTGGTCGCGGCGTCGGACCGCGACGCGGTGGTCGCCGCCTGGGCCCGCGAACTCGGTCTGGGCGCGGCGTTCCACGACCCCGGTGTGGCGCGGTTCGGGCTGTGCAACGGTGTCATGCCGGTCGGCGACACGTTCCTGGAGGTGGTGGCGCCGGCCGTGCCGGGCGCGGGATCGGCGGCCGAGCGGCACATGGAGCGGCACGGGGGCGACTGCGGGTACATGGCCATCTTCCAGGTTGCCGACATGGATCTCGCGCGCGCCCACCTGAGCCGGCTCGGCCTGCGCACCGTGTTCGACGTCGACCTCGACGACATCCGGTGCAGCCACGTGCATCCGGCCGACATCGGCGCCGCGATCGTGTCGTTCGACCAGGCGACGCCCGAGTCGTCGTGGCGGTGGGCCGGCCCGTCCTGGCCGCGCGAGCGGCGCACCGGCGTGGTGACCGGGCTGGCCGGGATCCGGCTGTCCACTCTGGACCCCTTGGCGACGCTCGCGCGATGGGGCGCGGCGCTCGCCGTCGAACCGGCCGGGGACACGTTGGTGCTGGCCGACGCCACCTACGTCCAGGTTGGCGCCGCCGGCAGGCGTCGCGGGCTGACCGGCATCGACCTGTGGGCCGCCGACGGCGTCGACGAGCGGGAGTTCGACCTCGCCGGGGTCACGTTCCGGATCAGGCATCGATGAGCGACCGGCTGGCCCGCGGCTGGGACGAGGCCGCCGACGGGTACGAGGCGTACTGGGTTCCCCGGTTCGCTCCCTGGGTGGAGACCGCCGTGCTGGCGGTCGCGGGCGCTACCTTGCCCGACGGGCCGGTCCTCGTGCCGTGCTGCGGCTCCTTCCCGGAACTCGAGCCGCTGACCGCGGCCCTGCCCGGCCGCGAGATCGTCGGCATCGACCTGTCCGCCGGGATGGTCCGGCTGGCCCGTGAGCGAGCCGCCCGGCACCCGCGGGCACGCGCCGTACAAGGCGATGCGTCCACAGTGGACGCCGGCAGCTGCGCGGCACTCGTGTCGGTGTTCGGGCTGCAGCAGCTCCCCGAGCCCGACGTCGCGATCGGATCGTGGGTGGCGGCGCTGCGCCCGGGCGGGCTGCTGTCCGTGGTCTTCTGGACCGGAGACACCGAGACGGACGGGCCCTTCGCGCTGCTGTTCGACGTCCTGCGGGCGCACGTGCCGCCGCCGGACCGCGCGTGGGAACGTCGGATCGCGGCAGCCGTCACCGCGCACGGTGGCGTGGTCCACCGCGATGGGTCGGTGGCGCACCCGATGGCTCATAAGGACCCGGCCACGTTCCTCGACGCCTACACCCGCAGCGGACCGCACCGGCCGCTCGCCGACGCGCCGTTCTTCGACGCGGTGCGCGCCGAGTTCCTGCGCCGGGCGCCCGCCGGGCCGTGGCAGCACCGGCCGCAGGCCCGGCACCTCGTCGTCAGCGTGTAGTGGCCTTGGTGGCCACCCACAGGTCCTCGACCGGCCAGCGGCGCGCCCAGTCGGCGGTCGCGACGTCGTAGTACTCGTGGTCGGGAGTGCCGTCCGGGGCGTACAACTCGTGCAGCGCGTCGACGGTGAAGCCGTTGGCCGTCAGCACGCGGATCCACTCGCCGTGCCCGGGGTGGAACTCGACGCCGTCGTCGCCGGGCCAGCGGATCCGGTACAGGTCGCCCTGCGGACGCCGCAGCGACTCGCCGGCCACGCCCGGCTCGTCCGGGACGCACAGCATCACCAGGACGCTGTTGGTGAGGAACACCAGCCGCCCGCCCGGCCGCAGGAGCCGGGCCGCCTCCGGGAGCCAGCCCTCCGGGTCGCACCAGAGGCAGGCGCCGTACTCGGAGAAGGCCAGATCGAAGCTCGCCGAGGGTAACGGCACGTCGCGGGCGTCGGCCTCGACGAGCGGGAACGACACCCCGAACTGCTGCTGGCAGCGGCGCGCGGTGGCGAGTTGGGCGGGCGTCAGGTCGACCCCGACCGGACGCGCACCGCGGCGCGCCAGCCACGACGAGAAGTACGCCGTGCCGCAGCCCAACTCGACCACGTCGAGCCCGGCGACGTCGCCGAGCACACCGAGCGCCGACTCCGGGACGTTGAACAGGCCCCAGGTGATCTCGTCGGCCGCCCAGGCGCGCGTGGCGTGCTCGTCGGTGTACTCGGCGTTGGTGCGGGTCCACGCCGCCCGGTTGGCGGCGGCGTCCTCTTCGGCCTGCGTCATTGCTCCCCCGTCTGGACGTCGGGGGAGCAGCGTAACGCGGTCAGGACCAGTAGCGGCCGAGCTGCTGGGCCTGGATGGGCACGCTGACCGTGCCGGTGGTGCGGGTCGAGCTCGACGTGTCCGCGTTGGCCGCGGTCGCGGGTCCGACGGCCAGCGCTCCGACAACGATGAGCAACGAGAGCAGACGCATTCGCATGATGAGGTCCTTTCGCACAGCGGGGGGAGCCGCGCCATCCGGCGGGGGAAGTGCCGGGTGGTTCGCAGTTCACAGTGCGTCCCGCTCGTTGCTGCCGGGGTGCGGCGGCGGTGTAGCCGGGGCGCGGTCCGGTTGCGGTGGTGCGGCTGGCATCGTGGGACCGCGGCGCGGCCGCACCGACGACTGGAGGGTGATCCGATGCGCAAGGTGACCGCCGGCTTGTTCATGTCCCTCGACGGCGTGGTCGAGGCGCCCAACGAATGGCAGTTCGCCTTCGACGACGAGATGGGCGCGGCGATGTCGCGCATGCTCGAGCAGCAGGACGCCGTGCTGCTCGGCCGGGTCACGTACGCCGAGTGGGCCGGCTACTGGCCGACGTCGACCGACGAGCCGTTCGCGTCCTGGATCAACCGGACGCCGAAGTACGTCGCGTCGACCACCCTGGACTCCGTCGACGACTGGTCGAACAGCACACTCGTCACGGGCTCGATCGGTGACTTCGTCGCGGACCTGCGCCGGCAGCAGGGCGGCACGATCGGCACGGCCGGCAGCCCGACGCTGGTGCGGTCGCTGCTCGACCTCGGGCTCGTCGACGAGTTGACGCTGCTGATCCACCCGGTGGTAGCCGGCGGGAGGCGCAAGAAGCTGTTCACCGACGACACCGCGCTCACCAGGCTCGAACTGATCGAGGCGCAGCCGACGAGCAGCGGCGTGATCATCGCGTCCTACCGCCCGGTGCGGTAGGCACCGCCGGAACGCAGCGGCTCAGCCGGGCAGGCGGGCCCGTTCGTGGCGGGCGTGCGCGCCGGGGTGGCTGCGGGGCAGCCCGTCGAGCAGGTCGTCGAGGCGCTTGACGAACGGGTCGTCGACGTCGGCGGTGTAGTCGCGCGGGCGCGTCGAGTCGATGCCGGCCGGCGCGCGCACGATCTTCAGCGCGACGGTGCCGATCACGGCAACGACCAGGTTGACCGCGAGCGCCACGAGCCCCACGTACACGGAGACGCCGCCGACGTCGTCGATCGCCCCGCCGAAGTGCTGCCGCACCACGGCGCCGGTCGGGCCGAGCTGCGGGATGCGGTAGAGCATCACGACGCCGACGGCCAGGCCGGCGCCGAGGCCGGCGGCCAGCGCCCAGCGGTGGAACCAGTTGGTCATGAGGCCGATGAAGCCCGCCGGGATCGTCTGCAGGATGATGACGCCGCCGATCAGCTGGAGGTCGACGGAGAACTCCGGGTCGAGCAGCAGCACGAAGGCCACCGCACCGAACTTCACGCCCAGCGACATCCACCGGCTCACCCGGGCCTCCGCGGCGGGCGACGCGTCCGGACGCAGGTACGCGCGGTAGATGGAGCGGGTGAACGCGTTCGCGGCGGCGATCGACATCACGGCCGCCGGGATGAGGGCGGCGACACCGAGGCCGGCGAACGCGATTCCCGCCGACCACGGCGGGAACAGCTCGTGGAACATCTGCGGGACGACGGTGTTGAGGTCGCCGCCGTTCGGCCGGACTCCCTCGGCGACGGCGAAGAAGCCCAGCATCGCCATGAGGCCGAGCGCAAGGCAGTAGATGGGCAGCGCGGCGGCGTTGCGGCGCACCGTGGCCCGGTCCTTTGCCGCGAGCATCGTGGTCAACGCGTGCGGGTAGGCGAAGATCGCCAGCGCCGACCCGATCACGAGGGTGAGGTAGGCGAACTGCGCGTCGTGGGGGAGGAGGAGCCCGTCGGCCGGCGACGGCGTCGCCTTGAACCGCTCGCCGGCGAGGCGGAACGTCTCGGCCCAGCCACCCGACATCGCGACCATGAGCAGCGCGGCCAGCACCACCCACAGCAGCAGCACGTCCTTCGCGATGGACAGCAGCGCCGGTGCCCGCAGGCCGGACCGGAACGTGGTCAGCGACAGGACGGTGACCCCGATCAGCAGCGGCCACTCGCCGGAGATGCCGGCGGTGCGCAGGACCGCCTGCAGCGACGCGAGTTGGACCGCGACGTACGGCATCGTGGCGACGATGCCGGTGACGGCGACCGCCGCACCGAGGCCGCGGGAGCCGAACCGCGCGGCCGCGAACTCGCCGGGTGAGACGAAGCCGTTGCGGTGCGACACCGACCAGGACCGGGTGGCGAGGATGAAGAACAGCGGCGTCGTGATGATCGAGAACGGGACCGCGAAGAAGCCCATCGCGCCGATGCCGTAGGTCAGCGCGGGCACGGCGACGAACGTGTAGGCGCTGAACATGCTGCCGCCGAGCAGGAACCAGGTGGTCCAGTTGCCGAACGCGCGGCCGCCGACGCCCCACTCCTCGAGCGAGTGGATGTCGGCGGGCCGGCGCCAGCGCGCCGCGCCGAAGCCGACCAGCAGCATGATGCACATGAGCACGCCGAAGACGATTGTCTCGACGTTCATCGGGGCATCCCGCCCCGAATCCCGTACGACGTCCCGTTCGACATCCCGTACGACGTCGCGACCGACGTTTCGCGGCGCGGCCGGGTGGCGAGGTGGACCACGGCGATGACCACGATCGCGAGGACGGCGCAGCCGAGCTGGTACCAGTAGAAGAAGGGCATCCCCCACAGCACCGGCGTGGTGCGGTTGTACAGCGGCGTGAGCAACGGTGCGACCGTCGGCACGATCAGCAACCAGTACCAGGAGCGGTTGCGGCGGGCGGGCGGCGGTGCCATCGAAATCCTCCTTGTGCCAGCCGGGGCTGCCGAAGTCCCAGGTCGGACACTCGGAGCGCGCTTCGCGGGCGGCCGGCGGTGCATGATCGGGAACGTCGGCGTTCCCAAACGCGCATGAGGTTACCACGCGGTAATGGGAGTCCCGGGCGGCCGGAACGTCAGCGCACGCCTTGGAGGATCGAGAGCGCGAGCGCGGTCAGGTGGTCGACGAGCGGCTCGGGCGGGTCGGTCATGCCCCGGTTGACCCAGTCGATCATGATTTCGACGATGCCCGCGACCAGTGTCAGCAGGGCGCGGTCGTAGTAGGAGCGGTCCCGTGGGCGCGTGACGTGCGGGCGCACGAGCCGGCCGAACAACTCGGCGTCCTTGCGCAGCAGGCCGCGCCGGCGCCGCTCCATCCGCGGAGCGTTGATGTAGATGACACGCGCGCGTTCCGGATTTTCTGCCAGCAACCGGACGAGTGTGGCCATCATCGGCCGGACGAGGCGCTCCAGGCCGTCGGCCTGCTTGGGGATGGCGTTGCCGATGCCGGCCATCAGCCAGTCGTGGTGCTCCCGGTGAACCGAGACCAGCAGGTCCTCGCGGTCGGTGAAGAAGTCGTAGAAGTAGCGCTTGGAGACCTTGGCCAGCGTGCACACCTCGGCCACCGTGACGTCGTCGTAGTCGCGAGCGGCGAACAGCCGGGCGGCGGAGGTGACGATGCGGTCGCGCCGGCCGGCGGCCCGCTGCTCGCGCGACTGCCCGCCGTACGTCTCGCCCCGCACCGAGGTGACGGGTACTGCCCGCGGCTGGTCCACCCGTTCCTCCGTGATGGTGCGACGGCCGCCTCACCGTACCCCGAGGCGCGCATTCGGAACGCCGCCGTTCCATGGGTTCACCGCGCTGGGCGACGCCTCATCGGCGATCTTGGACGTCTACTATCGCTGGGGGAGGAGTAGGCGTCCAAGATCGCGGGAAGGGGTGGAGCGATGAAGGTTGTTGTCACCGGCGCGCTGGGTAAGGTCGGCCGCTACACCACTTCGGCGTTGCAGGAGGCGGGCCACGAGGTGCTCGCCGTCGACCTGGGCCGCCCGACGTTCGAACGCCCCGACCCCGGCGCCGCGCGCTCCATGCAGGTCGACCTCACCGACGCGGGCGACGCGTTCGCCGCGGTCCGCGGCGCCGACGCCGTGGTGCACGCGGCGGCCATCCCCGAGCCGACGCAGAACTCGCCGTACACGGTCTTCCACACGAACCTCATGGCCACGTTCAACGTGCTCGAGGCGGCGGTGCGGTTCGGTGTCGCCCGGTTCGTGAACATCTCGAGCGAGACCGTGCCCGGGTTCTTCTTCCCGGAGCGGGAGTTCCTGCCCGACTACGCGCCGGTGGACGAGCAGCACCCGATCCGCCCCCAGGACCCGTACGCCCTGTCGAAGCATTTCGGCGAGCAGTTGATGGACGCGGCGGTGCGCCGCTCCGACATCCAGTGCATCTCGATCCGGCCCAGCTGGGTGCAGCACCCGGGCAACTACGAACAGAACCTCGGGCCGCAGGTGCGCGACGAGTCGAATGCCGGCGCGGGCCTGTGGAGCTACATCGACGTCTTCGACCTCGCCGACGCGATAGTGCTCGCCGTCGAGTCGGACCTGCCCGGGCACGAGGTGTTCTACATCGCCTCGCCCGACAACGTGGGCGGCCGCGACTTCGCCGAGGCTCTGCGCCGCCACTTCGGCGACCGGATCGAGCTGCGCCCGGTGTCCAGAGTGGACGCCTCCGGCATCTCGTCGGCGAAGGCGCAGCGCATGCTGGGCTGGCGCCCGACCCGGTCGTGGCGCGACTACCTCGACGACGACGGCCGCACCCGGGCGCGGTAGCGGCACGCGGCGAGCGCACGCCGCACCCGGGCGCGCCGCGAGCGGTGCGCCTCGGGCACTCAGGTCGGCCGAGTTCCCGCCGATGGAGGGGTGGAGTCCGTCGCGGGAAGGTGCTGGTGATGCTCCAGTTGCTCAGGCGGTTGCGGGTCGGTCCACGGCTGACGGTGACGTTCGCCGCCGTCATCGGGATCACGGCCGTCTCGGTGGCCTTCGGCATGGCGGGCGTGAGCTGGCAGATCGACAGGCTCACGACCGCAGCCGAACTGGCGCAGGCGCGGAGCAACGTCGCAGCCGCCCGCACCGCGGCCGAGGCGGCGCAGGCGTGGCAGGTTGCGGCGCTGGCGCCGGATGTCGACCGAGCGGCTGCGACGGCGCGGGCCGCGGCGGGCTTCCGCACCGAGATGGACGCCTTCGGCCAGGCCCTGCGGGACCTCCCGGCGCCGCTGCTCACCGCGGACGAGCGGACGGCGGTCGACCGGGTGACGAGCACGGCGGGCGCGCTCGGTCAGACGGGTGCCGCGGTGATCGCCGCCGTCACCGAGGGCCGCCCGGCGGTGGCCGCCGGGCTGGTGGCCGGACCGGTCGCGGCGGCCTTCCGCGACATCGCCGCCGGCCTGGACGCGCTCACCGGTTCGCTGGACGGCCGCATCGGGTCCATCCACGGCGAAATGATCACCTTCCTGCGCGGCGTCCCGGCCCAGGCGTGGAGCGGCACGGTGGGCTCCGCCCTCGTCGCCGCGATCCTCGTCGTGCTGGTCACGCTGAGCATCGTGCGCCCGTTGCGGCGCAGCGCGGCGGCGCTGGCCAGGCTGGCCGACGGCGACCTGAGCAGCGCGGACCTGAGCGGCGCGGACCCGAGCCGCGTGCCGGCGGTCTCCGGCCGGGACGAGATCGCCGACCTCGACCGGGCCATGCACGCCGCGATCGCCAACACCCGCGACGCCGTCGCGGCCCTGGTCGGCGCGGCCGACAGCGTCGGGGTCCGCACCGGCAAGCTCGTGCACACCGCCGACCGGCTCATGCACGGCAACGACGAGACGGCGGCCCGGGCCGGCGCCGTGGCCACCGCGGCCGACGCGGTCTCCCGCAACGTGGGCACGGTGGCGGCGGCGTCCGACGAGACCGAGGCCGCGGCGCGGGAGGTCGCGGGCAGCGCCGCCGCGGCGGTGAGCGTGGCGGCGGAGGCGGTCGAATCCGCGTCGGCGGCGGCCGAGACGGTCAGCCGACTCGGTGTCTCCTCCACCGAGATCGGAAACGTCGTCAAGGTCATCACGACGATCGCCGAGCAGACCAACCTGCTCGCCCTGAACGCGACGATCGAGTCCGCCCGCGCCGGCGAGCACGGCAAGGGGTTCGCCGTCGTCGCCGGCGAGGTCAAGGACCTGGCCCAGGAGACCGCGAAGGCCACCGGCGACATCACCGGGCGGATCGGTGCCATCCGGGCCGACTCCGCCGCGGCGATCGAGGCGATCCGGAACATCGCCAGCGTGATCTCCCGGATCGACGGGTTCCAGAACTCCATCGCGGCCGCGGTCGAGCAGCAGAGCGCCAACACTCGGGAGACGGCGCGCAACGTCGCGGAGGCCGCCTCCGGATCCACCTCGATCGCTTCAGCCGTGCGCGGGATCGCCGAGGGCACCGAGCGCAGCGCCGCCGGCCTGGCCGAGGTCAGCGACGCCGTGCGCGCGTTGAACGACACCGCAGGCGTTCTGCGGCAGGCGGCGTCCAGGTTCCGGCTCTGACGGCTACCACCGCACCATGACGTGGCGCGGCTCGCTGTAGTGGTCGAGCGCGGCCGTCGACATGTCGCGCCCGTAGCCGGACATCCGGAACCCGCCGTGCGGCATCTCCGACGCGGCGGTGATGTGGTCGTTCACCCACACCGCGCCGAAGCGCAGCCGGGCCGCCGCGCGCATCGCACGCCCCGCGTCGGCGGTCCACACGCTCGCCGCGAGCGCATAGTCCACATCGGACGCCAGCGCGAGCGCGTCGTCCTCGCCGGCCGCGCGTTGCACGGTGACCACCGGCCCGAACACCTCGGTCTGCACGATCTCGGCACGCTGCCCGGCGCCGGTAAGCACGGTCGGTGCGAAGAAGGCGCCGGGTCCGTCGGGCGCGCGGCCACCGGTGGTCGCGGTGGCGCCGTCACTCAATGCCCGCGCGACGAAGCCCGCGACGCGCCCGCGCTGCGCGTCGCTCACCAGCGGACCGAGTTCGGTGGCGGGATCGCGCGGGTCGCCCACGGTCAGCGACGACGCGGCGGCCGTCACCGCGTCGACGACCGCGTCGTACACGCGCGGGGTGGCGATCACCCGGCACGCGGCGGTGCAGTCCTGGCCCGCGTTGCCGTAGCCGGCGGTCCGCACGCTGGCCGCCACCGCGTCGACGTCGGCGTCGTCGAACACCACCACCGGTGCCTTGCCGCCCAGTTCGAGGTGCAGCCGCTTGAGTGTCGGCGCGGCGGCGGCCGCGACCGCCCGCCCGGTGCGCACCGACCCGGTCACCGAGACCATGTCGACGCCCGGGTGCGCGGACAGCGTGGCGCCGAGTTCGCCGCCGCCGGTGACGACGGTGAGCACACCGGGCGGCAGCGCCTTCGCGGCAAGCTCGCCGAGCCGCAGCGTGGACAGCGGAGTCAGCTCGGACGGCTTGAGTACCACCGTGCAGCCGGCCGCGATCGCCGGCCCGAACTTCCACACGGCCATCATCAGCGGGTAGTTCCACGGCGCGATCGCCGCGACGACACCGACGGGCTCGCGGCGCACCATCGACGTCGCGCCGTCGACGTATTCGCCGGCGGCCGGCCCGGTGAGACAGCGCGCGGCGCCGGCGAAGAAGCGCAGGTTGTCGACGGAGAAGTCGATCTCGTCCGGGGTGGCGGCGATGGGCTTGCCGACGTTGCGCGACTCCAACTCGGCCAGGGGCGCCGCTTCCGCCGTCAGCAAATTCGCAAGCTCGTGCAGCGCGGCGGCCCGCTCCGCGGGTGGACGGCGACGCCAGTCCTCGAACGCCGCGCGGGCCGCGGCGATCGCGGCGCCGGCGCCGGCGGCGTCGGTCCGCGGCACCTCCGCCAGTGTCTCGCCGGTGGCCGGGTCCACCACGCGGTCGACCATCCGGTCCACCACCCGGTCCATCAGCGCGGCTTCTCGCGCGCCGCGGCCAGGTCCTGGGCGAGCCGCTCCAGGTTGGTGAGGAACACCCGCACGTCGTCGACGCTGTGCTGCACCGACACCGTCCACTGTTCACACTTGCCCCACGGCGGCAGGAACACGCCGCCGTTGTGCTGGTACAGCCAGTGCGCGTTGCCCCACTGGTCGGGGTAGTCGAGGAAGTCCCGGTAGTGGGCGAGCCGGTCGTGGAAGATCACAGCGCCCTTGGCGCCGAACGCGCGCACGTGGCCGGGCAGATCGTAGCGGTGCAGGATGTCGGTCGCGCCGTCGACCATCGTGGTGCGCAGCGTCGTGAAATGCGTGTAGGCGTCGGGGGTCAGGATCTCGGTGAGCACGGCGCGGGCGGCGGCCATCGTCAACGGGTTCCCGTTGAACGTGCCGACCTGTTCGTAGGCGCCGGTGGCGATGAGCCCCATGAGTTCACGGGTGCCGCCGATCGCGCCGCACGGCACGCCGCCGCCGAGCGCCTTGGCGAGGCATACGAGGTCCGGCACCACGCCCGACCACTCGATGGCGCCACCCGGGGCGACCCCGAGGCCGGTCTTCACCTCGTCGAAGGCGAGGTAGGCGCCGTGGCGGTGCAGCAGGTCGCGCAGGCTTTCGAGGTAGCCGGGCGGCGGCGGGATCAGGCCGATGTTCATCATGATCGGCTCGATGATCATGCCGGCGATCTGGTCGCGCTGCTCGACGAGCACCCGCTCCACCGCGGCGAGGTCGCCGAAGGGCACCACGACGGTCAGGTCCACCAACGGTTTCGGCACCGCCGTGCCGACCGGGACGGAGTTCGGCCGCGCGAAGGGTCCGGCCGCGTCGGCGCTCGGGTACACCGACACCTGCACGCTGTCGTGGTGGCCGTGGTACGAGCCCTCGATCTTGATGATCCTCGGTCGACCGGTGGCCGTGCGCATCAGGTGGATCGCGTCCATTGTGGACTCGGTGCCGGAGTTGTTGAACCGCCACATCGGCAGGCCGAACCGGCGGGCCAGTTCGCGGGCGACCACCACCGAGTCGGTGGTCGGCTGGGCGAAGTGCGTTCCCTTGCGCACCCGGTCGGAGACGGCCGCGACGACGGCCGGATGCGCGTGCCCGACGATGCCGACGCCGAAGCCGCCGTGCATGTCGACGTAGTCGGTGCCGTCGACGTCGAACACGTGCGAGCCGGCGCCGTGGTCGATCCAGACCGCGCCGGGCGGCGCGTCCTGCCAGTTCGAGGCGACGCCGCCGGGCAGCACGTCGGCGCACTCCTGCCGGATGCGCTGCGACTCACCGGTGCGCGCGAGGAAGACCTTCTCCTGGTCGGCGATGAGACCGTCGAGCAGTTCCAGATCGTTGCCGGCCATGGGTTTCACCTTCTCGGGTTCAGGTTCTCGGGTTCAGGGCAGCGCGGCCGCGGCGCTCGCCGGCAGCCGTCCGTCGAGATATGTGCGGGCCACCACGGCGATCGCCTGGGAGACGGCGACCTCGTGCCACGGTGACAGCGGGCCCGGCCGGTAGCCGGTGCTGCGCACGCCGCGCTGCACGCTTTCGCAGGCGGCCCAGTCCTGCTTGTTCGTGATGTCCCAGAACTGCACGGCGTACGAGGGGTCGAAGCCGTCGCGGGCCATCACGTCGGGCGGGAACAGCCACTGGCACCGGATCCGGGTGCGCTCGGCGCTCAGCGGTTCGAGTATGTGCACCAGCACGTAGTCGGGATGCGGGCTGAGCAACAGCGTCGGCACGAGTTGCAGGTACAGCACCTCGCGCACCGCCTCGCCGCCCACGCCGGGCATGGGGCCGGTGGGGCTCCCGCCGGAGACCGACATCGTGTCGGCGCCGTCGGCGAGGGCCATGGTGCCGCCGATCCACAGCCCGGTGCTCGGGTACGCCGTGCCGCTCTCCGGCGGGGAGACCTGGCACAGCTGTGGATGCAGCGACGTGCAGTGGTAGCACTCGTGGTAGTTCTCCACGGCGAGCTTCCAGTTGGCCGCCAGTTCGTACTCGTGCTCGGCCGCGACCCTCAGCTGTGCCAGGCCGTACGGCGCGAGTCGCTCGTCGAGGCCGGCGAAGTACTCGTGGATGGGCGGGGCGGTGCCGTCGGCGTTGACGAACACGAAGCCCTGCCACTCCGCCACGGCCACCTCGGCGAGGCCGTACCGCTCGGCGTCGAGGCTCGCCCGCTGGGTGGCCGGCACCTTGTGCAGGCGCCCGCCCAGGTCGTAGACCCAGTTGTGGTACGGGCAGGCGATGAACCGGCCGTGCGCGGTCGCGCCGCAGGGCAGCAGTTCGTGGCCCCGGTGCCGGCAGGTGTTGTGGAACCCGCGGAGCACGTTGTCGTCGCCGCGGACGAGCAGCACCGTCGCCTCCGCGTACGGGACCGCACGGCGCGTCCTCGGCTCGGCCACGTCGGCGCTCCGGCCGACGCACACCCAACCGCCGCCGAGGAGGACCCGCCGTTCCCAGGCGAGCACGGCGTCGTCGGCGTAGGCCGGCGCGGGCAGCATCGTGCCCGTGCCGGTGAGGCAGGCGCGCACCTCGTCGGGGTCCAGCGGCAGTGTGGTCATCGCTTCGTCCGCCGGCGTCCCGCGTCGCGCAGGACCCGGCGGGTGCACAGGTATCCGGCGATGCCGGTGACCCCGCCGCCGCCGTGGGTCGCCGACGAGCACTGGTACAGGCCGTGGACCGGCGTGGTGAAGTCGGCGAAGCCCGGCGCGGGTCGCAGGTGGAACAGCTGGTCGGGGGAGAGCTCGCCGTGGAAGATGTTGCCGCCGACGAGCCCGTACTCGTGCTCCATCTCGTACGGGCCGATCACCTGGCGGTGCATCACGAGGTTCGCGAAGCCGGGCGCGTGCTTGTCGTACTCGGCGATGACGCGGTCGGCGTACGCGGCGAGTTCGTCCGGATCCGGCTCGCTCGCCCAGGTGTGCGGCACCCACTGGGTGAACATGGACATGACGTGCGTGCCGGGCGGGCAGAGCGAATCGTCCATAGTGGACGGAATGACCGAGTCGGCGAACGGCCGGGCCGCCGCGCGTCCCTCGCGGGCGTCCTGGAATGCGCGCTCCAGGTACTCCAGCGACTGGGCGAGTTCGATCGGCCCGGTGTAGTGCTCGGCCGGCATGTCGGGCCGGGCGGCGAAGCGGGGCAGCCCGGACAGCGCGACGTTGATCTTCACCGTGCCGCTGCGGGTGCGCCACCGCTCGATGTCCGTCACGAAGTCGGCGGGTAGTTCGGATCGCTCGATGTGGTTGAGGAACGTCAGCTTCGGGTGTGTCGCGGCGACGACGATCGGCGCGCGGAACTCGCGCCCGTCGCTCGTTGCGGCGCCGACGACGCGACCGTTCCGGACGAGGATCCGCTCCACCGGCGCGTCGGTGAGCACGGTGGCGCCGAACGACTCGGCCGAACGGCGGATTGCCGCGGACACCGCGCCCATGCCGCCGATCGGGTAGCCCCAGCCGCCCATCTTGCCGTCGCCGATGTCGCCGATGGTGTGGTGCATCATCACGTACGCCGTGCCGGGCGCGTCCGGGCCGGCCCAGGTGCCGATGATGCCGTTGACCGCCATCAGGCCCTTCACCTCGGGCGAGGTGAACCACTCGTTGAGCAGGTCGGAGATGCTCATCGTGAACAGGCGCACCGCATCGGCGGTGCGGCGTACGTCCAGGCCGCGCATGCCCCAGGCGAGGCGCACCTGATCGAGCAGGTCGCCGGGCCGCCGCGAGCCGACCTTCGGCGGCGTGCGCAGCAGCAGCGGGGCGAGCACGTCGCCGACGCCGCGCAGCCACGCGTTGAACCTCGGCATCGCCTCCGCGTCGGCGGGGGAAAAGGCCGCCAATTCGGCATGGTCGACCGATTCGTCCTCGGTGAGCAGCAGCGCCCGGCCGTCGTCGAACGGCGCGAACGAGGGGCCCATCGGGACGACCCGGTAGCCGTTCTCGACAAGCTTCAGGTCCCGGATGACAGTCGGCGGCATCAGGCTCATCACGTACGACAGCGCCGTGACCTTGAAGTCCGGACCCCACGGCGTCTCGGTCGTCGCCGCGCCACCGGTGTTGCTCCTGGCCTCCAGCACCAATGGACGCAGGCCGGCGCGGGCCAAATACGCCGCCGCTACCAAACCGTTATGTCCGCCACCAACAATGATCGCCGAATACCCGTGTTCAAGCTCTTGTGACGGGCGCGTCATAGCGACAGACTAACTGAACAACCAGTCAGTTTGGCAAGCATGAGGTGGGTGCCAGATGACGTTCCACCCCCGGGAAAACCGCGGCCCGCACGCGTCCCGTCGCCAGTTCCTCGCTCTCGGTGCCCTCGCCGCGGCCGCGGGGTCGGGCGCGCTGGCCGGCTGCTCGCGCCGCCGCCCCGCGGCGCAGGCGGCGGCCGACCAGGTCGTGCTCAGCCGCCCGGACAAGCCGGTCACGCTGCCGCTGCACGCCGATGTGCCGGCCATCAAGGACGGGCTCGCGCCCGAGAAGGGCGGCACCCTCAAGATCTTCAACTACCCCGAGTACCTGTCGCCGGACGTGATCAAGGCATTCGGCGAGGCGAACGGCGTCACCGTCGAGGTCACCACCTTCACCACCCAGGACGAGGCGATCGCGAAGCTGCGCACCGCCGGCACCGCGTTCGACGTGTACTTCCCGACCACGGACATCGTCGGCAAGCTCGTCGCGGGCAAGCTGCTGCAGCCGATCAACCACAGCTACCTTCCCAACCTGACGAACGCGTGGCCGGAACTGCAGGATCCGTTCTACGACAAGGGCGCGCAGTACACGGTTCCGTACACGGCGTTCACCACGGGTGTCCTGTACCGGGCCGACAGGGTCGGCACGATCCCGTCGAACGGCTGGGACCTCATCTGGGATCCGGCGTACAAGGGACAGTCGTACGTGCTCGACGACGCCCGCGAGGGGCTGTCGATGGCGATGCTGCGCGCCGGCAAGACCGACCTCAACACCGAGGACCCGGCCGTCATCAAGGCCGCCGGTGCGGAACTGACCAAGCTCGTCGACGCTGTCAACATCAAGATTGCCATCGGCGGTTACCAGGTGGTCGCCGAGGGTGCGGCGACCGTGCACCACGCGTGGTCGGGCGACGCGGTCAGCGCCCAGTCGTACCTGCCGGAGGGCGTCAGCGCCGAGGTCCTCGGGTACTGGTTCCCGGCCGATCGCAAGGGGCCGGTCGGCACCGACACCATCGCGATCCCGCGCGCGGCGGCCAAGCCCGTCCTCGCGCACATGTTCCTGAACCACATGATCGACAACGACGTCGCCCTGGAGAACTTCAGCTTCACCGGGTACCAGCCGGCGCTGTCCGTGGTAACGCCCGAGAAGATGGTCGCCGACGAGTACGTCACCGAGAACCTGGTCAGCTCGATCATCACGCCGGCGCACTACCGCGACGGGTTCCAGGAACTGCAGTTGTCCGCGACCGGCGACCGGTTGTGGGTCGACGAGTGGGCGAAGTTCAAGGCGGGCCGTTGACGGTAGGGGCGCCGCTCGCGCCCGGGGCGCCCGCGCCCCAGGGCGAGCCGGCGGTCGCGACGGTGCGGCCGCCGGCTCGCCGCGGCGGGCGGCTGCTGTGGGCGGGCCTCGCGATGCCCGGCACGGCGTGGCTGCTCGCGTTCCTCGCGGTGCCGTTCTACGGGATCATGGCCGTCGCGTTCGGCTACCGCGATCCGCTCTTCGGATCCACCGTGCCCGAATGGAACCCGGTCTACTGGGACCCGACGACGTTCGTCGAGGCGGTGCGCAGCACCTTCGCCGGCGACCTGCGGGCCGTATTCGTGCGCACCCTCGTGTTCGTCGTGCTCTCGCTGCTGATCTGCATCGTGATCGGCTACCCGATCGCGTACTACCTGGCGCGCCACGCCGGCCGGCGCCGGGGGCTGCTGCTGGGGCTGATCCTCGCGCCGTGGTGGATCAACTACCTGACCCGCATGCTGGCGTGGCTGAGCCTGTTGCAGGACGACGGGTACGTCAACGACGTCCTGCGGGCGGTGCACCTGCCGGGGGTGCAGTGGCTCTCCGGCCGCCCGTATACGGTGATCCTGGCCCTGGTGTACGGGTACATCCCATTCTTCATCGTGCCGCTGTACGCGACGCTCGACCGCATCGACGGCCGGCTGCTGGACGCGTCGCGTGATCTGGGTGTCGGCGGCGTGCGCACCTTCCTGCACGTGACCCTGCCGCTGAGCCGGCCCGGGCTGATCACCGCGTGTGTGGTCACCGCGCTGCCGATGTTCGGCGACTACTACACGAACAGCCTGGTCTCCGGGTCGCCGACCACGACGATGGTGGGCAACCAGATCGAGCTGTACCTGCTCGGCGGCTCCCGCCAGGACCTCGGCGCGTCGCTGGTGCTGATCCTGTCGGCGATGCTGATGGTGCTGATGATCTACTACCTGATCTCGTCCCAGCGGGCCGACCGGGAGGCGCGGGCATGAATCGCCGGCCGATCGTCCTTGCGACGCTCACGTGGCTCTACGTGATCTGGTCGCTGGCGCCGGTGCTGCTGGCGATCCAGTTCTCGTTCAACTCCGGGCGCTCGCGCAGCACGTGGCAGGGCTTCTCCACGCGGTGGTACTGCTGCGACCCCAGCTCCGTCGTCGAGGACCCGAGCCTGCACCGGGCGCTGCTCAACAGTCTCATCCTGGCGCTTCTCACCACGCTCGTCGCGACGCCGCTCGGGGTGGCGCTGGCGCTCGGGCTGGCCCGCTGGCGCGGCCGGGCGAGCCGCGCGGCGAACGGACTGATGCTGGTTCCGCTGGCGACGCCCGAGCTGGTGCTGGGCAGTGCGCTGTTCCTCGTGTTCACCAACCTGTACACGGTGATCCCGCTGGGCCGGCCCGCCCAGTTGCTGGGCCACGTCACGTTCTCCATCTCGTACGTCGTGGTGATCGTGCGGGCGCGGCTGGCGTCGATCGGCCCCGAGTACGAGGCGGCGGCCCGCGATCTGGGCGCGACGCCGGTGCAGGCCGTGCGCACGGTGCTGCTGCCGCTGTTGTACCCGGCCATCTTCGCCGGCGCGCTGATCGTGTTCGCCTCGTCGATGGACGACTTCGTGGTGAGCGCGTTCCTGTCCGCCGACGCCTCCTCGGCGACCGTTCCGATCCGGCTCTACTCGGCCGCCCGCACCGCACCGACCCCGGCGCTGAACGCGCTCGCGGCGCTGCTGCTGGCGGGCTCGACGCTCGCGATCGTGCTGGCCTGGCTGGTGCTCCGCAAACGTGCCGGCGGCACGGGCTCCGCCCTGAAAGAGATGGCCTCGATCGACGTGTGATCATGGGGAGGGGTCAGGGGGAGCGGTGCATCGTCAGGAGGCCGGCCGGGCCGCGCTTGGTCAGCTCGTTGGCGATCGCCAGCCGCTGGATCTCGCTCGTGCCCTCCCAGATCCGGTCGACGCGCAGTTCGCGGTACAGCCGCTCGACGGCGTACTCCCGCATGTACCCGCGCCCGCCGAAGATCTGCACGCACCTGTCGACGACGCGCCCCGCCGCCTCGGACGCGGCCAGCTTGACCATCGCGGCCTTGCCGTGCAACGTCTTGCGGGAAAGGCCCTGGTCCGCCTCCCAGGCCACCTGGTGCACGAGCGCCCGGTTGGTGGCGATGTCGACGGCGCAGTCGGCCAGCATTCCCTGGATCAGTTGGTATCCGGCGATCGGCGAGCCGAACTGCACCCGGCTGCCGGCCCACTCGACGGCGAGTTCGAGCGCCCGTTCCGCCGCGCCGACGGTGCGGGCGCCGATCATCAGGCGCTCCTCGACGAACCAGTCGCGGGTCAGCTCGTAGCCCTGCCCGACGCCGCCGAGCACCTGGGCGTCGCCCACCTCGACGTTGTCGAAGACGAACTCGGGGTGCTCGTAGACGAACGTGTGCATGTACCGGGGCACCCGCTTCACCCGCACGCCAGGGGTCTGCTTGTCGACGAGGAACAGCGTCGGTTCGCCGTCGGCCATCGCCAGCGTCACGAGGAAGTCCGCGACGTCGCCGACGGTGACGAACCACTTCTCGCCGTTGATGACCCATCCGTTGCCGTTGCGCTTGGCCGTGGTGCGGATCGAACGCGGGTCGCTGCCCGCGTCGGCCTCGGTGACCGCGTAGCAGTCGCGCCGTGTGCCCTGGATGCACGGCACCAGGTACTGCTCGCGTTGAGCGGCGTCGCAGGCGCGCAGCGCGTTGGCCGGGCGCCACACGGTGTCCCACAGCGCGTTGGTGAGCCGGCCCAGTTGCTCCTGCACCACCACCTGTTCCAGGATCGTCAGCCCCTGGCCGCCCCACTCGGCCGGCATGTTGACGGCGTTCAGCCGCGCGGCGCGCACCGCGTCGGCGATCTCGGCGTGGTCGGTGGGGGACAGCCCGTTGTCCGCCTCGCACCGCTGCTCGTACCGGGCGATGACGTCGGCGAGACCGCGCGCCCGGTCCTGGAGTTCGGCGAGCGCAGGCGGGTAGGCGAAGTCCATGTCGGCGACCCTTCTCAGGCGATGACTGTGCGAACACCACGGCGTTGCAAGGCGCGGGCGACGATCAGCCGCTGGATCTCGCTGGTGCCCTCCCAGATCCGGTCGACCCGCAGCTCGCGGAGGAACCGTTCCGCGGCGTACGTGCGCACGTAGCCGCGGCCACCGAAGGTCTGCACCACCCGGTCGGCGCAGCGGTAGGCGGCCTCGCTGGCGAACAGCTTCGCGAGCGACGCCTTGGCGTGCACCACCTTCGGGTCGGCGCCGGAGTCGACGAGCGCCGCGACCTCGTAGACGAGCAGCCGCGCGGCCGCGGCGTCGGCGGCGGAATCCGCGAGCGGGAACGAGACACCCTGGTGGTCGATGATTCGGGCGCCGCCCTGCTCGCGGGTGGTGGCCCACTCGACGGCCTCCTCGAGCAGCCGGCCCATCGCACCGACGCAGTGCACGGCGATCCCGAGCCGCTCCTCCACGAACCAGGCCTGCTGCAACGCGTCGGCGCCGCCGAGGTCGCCGAGCACCGCGTCGGCCCCGACCCGGACGTCCGTGAAGCGGATCGTCGGGTGCCCGTGCGGGAACGAGTGCGTGAACGGCGGATCGTCCACTGTGTCCACTCCGGGCCGGTCGGCGTCGACGATGAACAGCGTGGGACCGTGCCCGTCGGCGTCGGCCACGACGACGTGCGCGTCGGCGACGTCGCCGCTCGTGACGAACCACTTCTCGCCGTCGATCACCCAGCCGTCGCCGTCGCGGCGCGCCTTGGTGGCGATGCCGGACGGGTCGGAGCCCGCGTGCTCCTCGGTCACCGCGTACGACAGCGCCGCCGTGCCGCGCAGCGACGGCACCAGGTACCGCTCGATCTGCTCGGGCGTGCCGGCGCGCAAGACGTTGTACGCGTCGGGGATCCACCACCACAAGCCGTTCGTGCAGCGGCCGAGCTGCTCGTGCACCACCACGTAGTCGACGGCCGACCAGTCCTGCCCGCCGTGCGCCACCGCGTGCCGTCCGCCGGCGAGCCCGGCGGCCAGCGCCGCGGCCCGGATGCGGGCCACCATCTCGTCCGGCAACCGGCCGCCGGCGCGTTCGGCGGCGACCTCGTGCGGCTTGAGCACGTCGTCGACGAACCGCCGGGCGCGCTCGGCGAGGCCCTGCTGCTCGGCGGACAGCTGTACCAGCGACGCCATGCGCGGCTCCCCGGGACGCAATACTGACTGGTCACCCAGTCAAAAGGAGCGCCGGCCACCGTGTCAAGACGCGGGGAAGTCCTCGCGTTGCAGGCCGACCTCGCGGGCGGCCGCGGTGCGGACGTGTTCGAGCAGCCGCCTGCGCGAGATCGCCCCGGGATGCACGGTGTTGCGGGCCAGCAGACCGTCGAGCAGCGCGTCGAGCCGCTCGGCCGAGGCGGCCGGATCCGGGCAGGTGAACTCGCCCGCCTCGACGCCGTCGCGGATGACCCGTTCGAGCGCGTTGAGCCAGGCGCGCTCCAGTTCATAGAGGATCGCCTGGATCACCGGCGCCCGAAGGCCGGCCGCCCACGCCTCGATCCACAGGATCCAGCTCTGATCGGTGCGGGTGCGCGGAATGTAGTACCGCATCACGCGGTCGAGCCGGTCCAGCGCGCTGGCGCGGCCATCGATGATCTCGCTGAGGTGCCGCTGCTCGACCTCGCTCGTCGCGCGCAGCATCTCGGCCATGAGGTCGTCCTTGGTGGCGAAGTGGTAGTGGACGAGGCCACCGCTCACGTTCGTCGCCTTCGCGATGTCGGCGATCCGGGTGCTGGCCATGCCGCGCTCCAGCACCACCTGGCGGGCCGCGTCGAGCAGTGCCGCGCGGCGCCGGTCGGCGTGCCCGGCGCGGCCGTTGGCGGCCGGTTCAGACTTGGACACCCCGTTACCATATCGCGACACTTACTGGCCGTTCAGTCAGCCCTCTTGTCATAGTGGGCAACCCATTTAGACTTCGCGCATGGACGCCAGCTTCGCGGCCGCGGCCGGCACCGTCGACCTCGAGGGTCTGCGCAAGGTGCACGGCGACGCGGTTGCCGTCGACGGCATCGACCTGCGGGTCGGCGGCGGCGAGTTCTTCTCGCTGCTGGGTCCGTCGGGCTGCGGCAAGACCACGACGCTGCGGATGATCGGCGGCTTCGACGAACCCACCGACGGTCGCATCCTGCTCGACGGCGCGGATCTCGCCGGCACGCCCGCCCACAAGCGCCCGATCAACACCGTCTTCCAGAGCTACGCGCTGTTCCCGCACCTGACTGTGGCGCAGAACGTGGAGTACGGGCTGCGCTGGCGGCCGGGCGTCGACAGGGCGGAGCGGCGCCGTCGCGCGGCCGAGGCGCTCGAACTCGTGCGGCTCACCCGGCTCGCCGGCCGCCGGCCGGTTCAACTGTCCGGCGGCGAGCAGCAGCGCGTCGCGCTGGCCCGGGCGCTCGTGTGCCGGCCCGCCGTGCTGCTGCTCGACGAGCCGTTCGGCGCGCTGGACGCGAAGCTGCGCAAGACCTTGCGCACAGAGCTGACCGCGGTGCAGCGCGCCGTCGGCACCACGTTCATCTTCGTGACCCACGACCAGGAGGAGGCGCTGGAGATGTCCGACCGCCTCGCCGTCATGGACCGCGGCAAGGTGGTGCAGTGCGGCCGTCCGAAGGACGTGTACGAGGCGCCGGACACCGAGTTCGTCGCCGACTTCCTCGGCCTCGCGAACCTGCTCGAGGTGACCTGCGTCGAAGCCGACGGCGCCAGCCACGCGCAGGTGCGGCTCGGTGAGTTCACGGTGGCCGCCACCCGCGTGGGTGAGGCGCGCACCGGCCCCGGGCGCATCGTGATCCGGCCGGAGCGGGTGCGGCTGGAAGCGGCCGGCCGCACCGGGGCGAACTGCGTGCCGGCGATCGTCGACAAGCTCGTGTACATCGGTGCCACCAGCCAGGTGCTGGTGCGCCTCGCCCACGGCCCGGCCGTGCACGTGCTGCTCGTCAACGACTCCGACCACGAGCACCTGCGCCCGGGTGAGCCGGTGACGCTCTCGATGCCGCCGGCGGCCGTCCGGCTGCTGTCGCCGGCGCCGGTGCCGGTGGTCGCGGCGGAGCCCGCAGCGGCGCGGCGGGCCGCCGAGCCCGCACCGGCCTTGACAACTGACTGATCGGTCAATCAGTTTGACGGGGTGGACCTGACCCGGTTGCTCGCGCCCCGTTCGATCGCCGTCGTAGGCGCCTCGACCCGGCCGGGCACGTACGGCAACCAGGCGGTCGCGAACCTCGTCGCGAACGGCTTTCCCGGTCAGGTTTACGGCGTCCACCCGACGGCGACCGTGGTCCACGGCGTGCCGTGCGTGCCGCTGATAGCGGACCTGCCCGAGGCGCCGGACGCCGTCGTGATCGCCACGCCGGCGGCCACCGTGCCCGGGCTGCTGGTGGAGGCCGGCAAGCGCGGCGCCGGGGGAGCGGTGGTGTTCGCCGCCGGGTTCGCCGAGGCGCCCGGTGCCGCGGCGCCCGGCGGGCGCGACGCGCAGGAACGGCTGCGCGAGGCCGCGTTGGCGTACGGGCTGCCGGTCTGCGGGCCGAACGGTAACGGCATCGTCGCGGTAGCCGCGCGGGCGCCGATGTGGGGCGACTCGTGCACGCTGCGCCGGCCCGGCCCGATCGCGCTGGTCTCGCAGAGCGGCAACGTCGCCGTCAACGCGCTGGCGAGCACTCGCGCGTTGCGGCTGCACACCGTCGTGTCCTGCGGCAATCAGGCCGTCCTCGACGCGGCCGACTATCTCGACGCGATGGCGCGGCTCGACGGCGTGCGGGCCGTCGCCCTCTATCTGGAAGCCGACGGCGACGGTGTCAGGCTCGCCCGCGCGCTCGCCGCGTGCGCCGAGAGCGATGTCCGGGTCGTGGTGCTCAAGGCCGGCACGAGCGCGCTCGGCGCGGGGGCGGCCGCGTCGCACACCGGTTCGGTCGCCGGTGACGCGCGCGTGCTGCGGGCGCTCGTCGAGGAGGCCGGCGGCGTCTGGGCGCACCACCCGCACGAGTTGCTCGAACTCGCCAAGGCGCTCGGGTACGCGAAGCGGGCGCCGCGCGCGGGCACGGTGATCGTCACGTGCTCGGGCGGCGACGCCGCGATCGGGGCAGACGAGGCCGACCGGCTCGGCGTCGCACTGCCCGCACCGGATCCCGCGACCGTCGCGGCGCTGCGCGCGATACTCCCGGCGAACGCGACGCCCGGGAACCCGCTGGACTACACGGCCGTCCTGTTCGGTGCGGTCGAGCCGACGGCCGACCTGGTCGCGGCGGCCGGTGGGGACCCGTCGGTGGGCAGCGTCCTCGTCTACTACGACCGGCCGGGCGACCTCGACGCCGACGCGGCGGTCAGTTGGGACGACGCGCTGGCCGGCGTGATGGCCGGCGCGGCGCGGCTGGACAAGCCGGTGCTGGTCGCGTCGACGCTGCCGGAGTTGCTGCCCGAGCCGGTCGCCGAGCGGCTCGTCGACGCCGGCGTGGTGCCGATCGCCGGGCTGCGCGAGGGAGTGCGGTGCGCGGGGGTGCTGCACCTGCCGGCGGCGGATCCCGTGCGGTTGAAGGCGGTCGCGTCGGCGGCAGCCGCGTCGGTCGCCGAAGGTGACTGGCTGGCCGAGCACGAAGCCAAGGAGCTGTTGCGGACGGTGGGCATCCGCACCCCGGCCGGTCACCTCGTCACCGACGCCGGGAGCGCTGTTGCGGCGGCGCAGCGGCTCGGCGGTCCGGTCGCGCTCAAGCTCAGCGCCCGCGACCTCCAGCACAAGAGCGACAGCGGCGCGCTGCGGCTCGGCGTCCGCGGCGACGCGGCCGTCCGCCAGGCGTTCGCCGACCTCCGCGCGCTACCCGGGCGGTGCGACACACCGGTTCTCGTCGAGTCGATGTGCCCGCCGGGCGTCGAGATGATGGTCGCCGTCCGCCGCGACGGTCTCGTCCCCGTGCTGGTGCTCGCGCTCGGCGGGGTGTGGGTGGAGGTGCTCGATGACGCCGTGCTACTGCCGCTGCCCGTCGACAGGGCGGCCGTGCGCGCCGGGCTCGCGCGGCTGCGCGCGGTGCCGCTGCTCACCGGCGGCCGCGGCCGGCCACCGGTGCATCTCGACGCGTTGAGCGACCTGGCCGCCCGTGCGGCCGCGCTGGCGACGTCGGCCGATCTTCGGCTGCTGGAACTGAACCCGGTGTTCGCACATCCTGACGGCGCGACGGCGGTGGATGCGGTCGCCCGCGGGGTCACGCGTGACGGTCGATGAACTCCTCGGCGAGCTTGTTGACGACGTCGGGAACCTCCAGCGCGACGAGGTGCGCCGCCCCATCGAGGACCTGGAACCGCGCGTCGGGGATCGCGTCGGCCATCCGCCGAACCTCGGGCAGCGGGAACGTGGCGTCCTCGCGCCCGGCGACCACGAGCACGGGTGTGCGGATCGTGGCGAACAGGTCGGTCTGGTCGGGCCGCATCGGGACGACGCTGCGGATCGCGTACGACACCGAGCGCACGTCGACGGCGCGGGCGGCGGCGAGCACGTGTCGCACAGCGGCCGGCCGCTCGCGCAGCGACGTCGGGCCGAGGAACGCCCGCACGACCGATCGGGTCAGCGGCGGGCGGATCCCGCCCAGCAGGCGGGCGACCGCGAGCAGCGCACCGTACTCGAAGCGCTGCCGGCCCGGAGGCGGTGACGCGGTGCCGTTCATCAGCACCGCACAGCCGATCCGGTCGGGGTGGCGCGCCGCGAACGTGCCGCCGATCATCGCGCCCCACGAGTTGCCGAGCAGGTGTGCGCGCTCGATGGCGAGTCCGTCGAGGATCGCTCGCAGCACCTCGGCGCACTCGTCGAAGCTGAAGGTGCGGGTGAGCCTGTCGCTCTTGCCATGGCCCGGCGGATCGACGGCGACGGTGGTGAACCGCCCGGCGAAGTGCTCGACCTGGGCCGCCCACAGAGTGTGGTCCATGAGCAGGCTCGGCAACATGACGATCGCCGGCCCGTTCCCCGACACCGAGACCGCGACCTCGCCCAGTGGTGTTGTGATGCGCTGCACGCCCGGATGTTAGTGGCAACGATCATAGGCTGGCACCGTGCTGCGATGGTTGACCGCGTTCATCGACCTGCCCGCCGGAGCCGCCGCGCCCGCGGAGGCGTTCTGGCACGCCGTCACGGCGACCACGCCGTCGCCGCGACGCGGCGAGCGGGCCCAGTTCGTGACGCTGCTGCCCGCGTCGGGTGATTCGTTCCTGCGCGCGCAGACGGTGCTCGACGGCGCCGGCGGCGGACACCTCGACCTGCACGTCGACGCGCCGGAGGAGTTCGCCGGCCGGGCGCTTGCGCTCGGTGCCGTCGAGCGGTTCCGGGAGTCCGGCCTCGTCGTGCTGTCCTCGCCGGCCGGCGTCGGGTTCTGCGCGGTGCGGCACGACGGGTCAGGCCGCGGCGAGGCCGTGCGGCCGTCGCCGGTGATCCGCGACGACGGGACGCGCAGCCTCGTCGACCAGGTGTGCCTCGACGTTCCGGCGGACGGCTACGAGCGTGAGTGCGAGTTCTGGGCCGCGCTGACCGGTTGGCCGCTGCGCTCCGGGTCCCGCCCGGAGTTCCGTTATCTGGAACGTCCGCCGGGCATGCCGCTGCGGATCCTGTTGCAGCGCCTCCATTCCGGCAGTGCAGGGCTGCACCTCGACCTGGCGTGCGACGACGTCGACGCCGAGGCCGCGGTGCACGAGGCGCTCGGAGCGACCCGCGTTCGCGCGCACCCGAACTGGATCACCATGCACGATCCGGCCGGCCTGCTCTACTGCCTGACCCGCCGCAACCCCGACACCGGCAGTCTGCCGGCTTAGGACGGCGTGGCCAGGGTGGGAGGTTAGATACCTCCGCGCTCCTCCGTGAGGTATCCAAGCTCCCACCCTGGAGATCAACTAGCTTCGAGCCCGGCGAGTCCGGATCCATGACATCCGTCAGGGGCCCCACCGTGACAGCGCACATCCGACCCGACGCCCGTTCCGGCCGATGCTCTAGGCATGACGAACGAGAACAGCGATCCGGTCCGGCTGACCGGTCTCATCAAGCGGTACGGCGAGGTGACCGCCGTCGACGGGCTGCACCTGGGCATCCGGCGCGGCGAGGTGGTGGCGCTGCTCGGCCCGAACGGTGCCGGCAAGTCCACCACCATCGACATGCTGCTGGGTCTGGTCCGACCCGACGCGGGCACCGCCCTCCTGTACGGCATGCCGCCCGCCCGGGCGGTGGCCGAGGGCCGCGTCGGCGCCCTGCTGCAGTCCGGCGGCCTGCTGCCGGACCTGACCGCCGCGGAGACGGTCCGGCTCGCCGCCGCGCTGGCGAAGCGGCCGCGCCCCGTCACTGAGGTCATCGACAGGGCCGGGGTCGGGGCGTTCGCCGGGCGCCGGGTGGGCCAGCTGTCCGGCGGGCAGCAGCAGCGCGTGCGGTTCGCCGTCGCCCTCGTCGCGGACCCGGACCTGCTGGTGCTGGACGAGCCGACCACCGGCCTCGACGTCGAGTCGCGCCGCGCGTTCTGGGCGGCGATGCGCGCGGAGACCGCGCAGGGTCGCACCGTGCTGTTCGCCACCCACTACCTCGACGAGGCCGACGCGTACGCCGACCGGATCGTGCTCATGCGCGCCGGCCAGGTCGTCGCCGACGGGTCCGCGGGGCAGATCAAGGCCGTCGTGTCCGGCCGGGTCATCCGGGCGACGCTGCCCGGAGCCGACGTGGCCGCGCTGGCCGCCCTGCCCGGCGTCGACTCCGTGGAGACGCGCGGGGACACCGTCCTGCTGCACGCCTCCGACTCCGACTCGGCGCTGCGGGCGCTGCTGGCGCAGACCGCCGCCTACGACGTCGAGGTCGCCGCGCGTGGCCTCGAGGACGCCTTCATCACCCTGACGAGCGCACAGAGCACCGGGAGCACCTCATGAACATGGTCTACCTGCGCACCGAGGTCCTGCGGGTCTTCCGCAACAAGCGGGTGCTGATCTTCAGCCTCGTCATGCCCGCGATGATGCTGCTGCTGATCGGCGGCACCAGCGTCAACGACGCCGACGGCCGCGCCTACGTGATGGTCAGCATGGGCCTGTTCGGGGCCATGAACGCCGCGATCGGCAGCGGTGGCCAGATCGCCGTCGAGCGCGGGCTCGGCTGGAACCGCACGCTGCGCCTCACCACGCTGACCCCGCGCGCGTACGTGCTCGGCAAGGTGGTGCTGGCGCTGCTCATCGCAATTCCGCCGCTCGTCGTCACGTTCGCCGTCGGCGCGTTCGGGCTGCACGTCTCGCTGGACCCGGGCGTCTGGGCGCTGGTGTTCCTCGGTTCCTGGCTCTCGTCGCTGCCGTTCGCCATGCTGGGCCTGGTGATCGGGTACCTCGCCCGCCCGGACAGCATCCAGCAGGTCAGCGGCCTGCTCTACATCGGGCTGGCGGCACTGGGCGGCCTGTGGGTCCCGGTGGAGGCCATGCCGCACGCCATGCGCACCGTCGCGAGCTTCACGCCGACGTACTGGGCCGGCCAGGTCGCGCGCAGCCCGCTGTTCCACGGTCACCTGGATCCGAAGTCGGTGCTGGTGCTGGCCGCCTGGACGCTGGCCCTCGGGATCGTCGCGCTGCGCCGGTTCCGGGTGGACACCGCTAGGGTCTGAGCGTGGCGGGAATCAACCCGGCCACACCCCGGAACAGACTCCGGTACATCTGGATCTGGGCCGGGGTGTGGCTGCTGTACATGGTGCAACCCCTCGACGAGGCGTGGCACCGCCCGCAGACGTGGGAGCGGGTGCTGGGGCTGGCCGCGGTCGTCGGGTTCTGCGCCGTCTACGGGTACGGCTTCACCGTCATGCGACGCCACATGCGCCGCACCGGCGACCGTCACCTGGCCAGCGGTGCGGTGCTCGTCGCGCTCATGGCGACGCTGGCGCTCGTGCTGGGGATCGCGATCGGCCAGGACGCGATGGGCACGCTCGTCTACGTGTCGGTGATCGCACTGTTCGGGCTGCCCAGCCGGTTCGCCTGGCCCGTCGTGCTGCTGTGCGTGGCGGCCGCGGCCGGGCTGCCCCGCCTGATCGACGGGTGGAAACCCAACGACGACCTCGCGATGTCGGTGTTCGTCGCCGGCCTCGCCGTGTGGGGCGTCGCGCAGATCGTCCAGCGCAACGCCCAGCTGGCCGCCGCGCACGCCGAGATCGCCCGGCTCGCCGTTGCCGCCGAGCGCAACCGGTTCGCCCGCGACCTGCACGACCTGCTCGGCCACTCGCTGACGGTGGTGTCGGTGAAGACCGAACTCGCCGCCCGGATGATCCGGCTCGCTCCCGACCGCGCCGAGGCCGAACTCGCCGACGTGCAACGCCTCGCCCGGGAGGCGCTCGCCGACGTGCGGGCCGCGGTCAGCGGGTACCGGGGCGTCTCGTTGGAGTCGGAACTGGCCGCCGCGCGCACCGCGCTGGACGCCGCCGGGATCGAGGCCGACGTGCCGACGAACGCCTCGGCCGTCCCGACCGAGCGGCAGGAGCTGTTCGCGTGGGCGGTCCGCGAGGCGGTGACCAACGTGGTGCGGCACAGCCAGGCCAGGCACTGCCGGATCGAGGTGACGCCGACGTCGCTCGCGGTCGTCGACGACGGTCGCGGTCCGTCGCGCAAGGCCGAGGACGTACCCGACGGGCACGGGCTCGCCGGACTGCGCGAGCGCGTCGACGCGGCCGGTGGCACGCTGACGGTGGCGCGCGCACCGGGCGGCGGGTTCGCGTTGCGCGTCGCCGTGCCTGAGCCGGCGGAATCCGACGGCGAAGCGGCGCTCCCCGCGTCGGAGCTGCCATCGACGAGGCCGGACGCGCCGGCGGCGCGGGAGGCGGCGCGGTGATCCGGCTGCTCCTGGCCGACGACCAGGCGCTCGTGCGCGGCGCCCTCGCCACCCTGCTCGACCTCGAACCCGACCTGGAGGTGGTCGCCGAGGTCGGGCGCGGCGACGACGTGGTGGACGCGGCCCGGCGCACCCGCCCGGACGTGGCGCTGCTCGACGTCGAGATGCCCGGCCTGGACGGGATCGCCGCCACCGCGCAGCTGCGGCGGGCGGCGCCGGGCTGCCGCGTGCTGATCGTCACGACATTCGGCCGGCCGGGCTACCTGCGCCGCGCGATGGCCGCCGGGGCCAGCGGTTTCATCGTCAAGGACACCCCGGCCCGCCAGCTCGCCGACGCCGTGCGCCGGGTCGCCACCGGGCTGCGGGTGGTCGACCCGACGCTGGCCGCGGAGACGCTGTCGAGCGGCGAGAGCCCGCTGACGCCGCGCGAGTCCGATGCGCTGCGGGCGGCCCGCGACGGTGGCACGATCGCCGACATCGCCGTCCACCTGGGACTGTCCGAGGGCACCGTGCGCAACCACCTGTCGGCCGCGATCGGCAAGACCGGTGCCCGCACGCGGGCCGAGGCCGTGCGACTCGCTGCCGAAGCGGGCTGGCTGTGACGGGTTTCGGGCAGTCGTTCGGCGCGCACATGTTCACGGCGAGGTGGACGGCCGATGAGGGCTGGCACGGCGCCGGCCTCGTTCCGTACGCGCCGCTCGACCTCGACCCGGCGGCGTCCGGGCTGCACTACGGGCAGGTGGTCTTCGAGGGGCTCAAGGCGTTCCGCCAGCCGGACGGTTCGGTGGCGCTGTTCCGGCCCGGCTACAACGCCCGCCGGATGCGGCACTCGGCCCGGCGGCTGCTGATGCCGGAGGTCCCCGACGAGCTGTTCCTCGGCGCCCTCGACGCGCTCGTGGACGCCGAGCGCGCGTCGGTGCCCGGCGAGCACGGGCACGCCTTGTACGTGCGGCCGCTGCTGTTCGCGTCGGAACCGATGTTGGGCGTGCGGCCGGCGGCCGAGTTCCGGTTCCTGGTGCTGGCGTTCCCGAGCGCACCGATGCTGGGCCTCGACCCGATCCGCGTGTGGGTCAGCGCGGACTGCGTCCGCGCCTTCCCCGGCGGCACCGGCGACGTGAAGGTGGCCGGCAACTACGCCGTCGGGTTGCGGGGGCAGGCCGACGCCGTCGCGGCGGGCTGCGACCAGGTGGTGTGGGTCGACGCGGCCGAGCGCCGGTGGCTGGAGGAGATGGGCACCATGAACCTGTTCGTGGTGTTACGTGACGGGGAGCGCCCGCACCTTGTCACGCCGCCGCTGACCGGCACGATCCTGGCCGGCGCCACCCGCGACAGCGTGCTCCGGATCGCCCGCGCCGGCGGCACCGGGGCAACCGAGCGGAAGGTCTCCATCGACGAGGTGCGCGCGGCCGCCGGCGACGGGACGCTCGTCGAGGCGTTCGCGTGCGGCACCGCCGCCGTGGTGGTGCCGATCGGCTCGGTGCACACCCCGGCCGGGTCGTTCACCGTCGGCGACGGTGCCACCGGGAAGCTGACGGCCTTGCTGCGCAACAACCTGATCGACATCCAGCAGGGCCGCCGGGCCGACGACCACGGGTGGCTTTCCCCGGTGCCGCACTCAGCGTGACGAGGTACCTCTATCGTGGGTCAACACGAGTAGGGGAGGCGCGGGAGCATGGTCGCGGGCGTTGCCGCCGGGCATCCGGACACCGCGCGGCTGGGCCTTTCGGTGCTCGCGGCCGGCGGGTCGGCCGCCGACGCCGCGGTCGCCGCGGTGCTGGCCAGTTGCGTGTCGGAGAGCATCTACACCGGGATCGGCGGCGGTGGCTTCGCCACCTACTACGAGGCCGCCACCGGCACGGTGACCGGCCTCGACTTCTTCTGCACGTTCCCCGGCCTGGACGGCGACGTCGACCCGGCCCCGATGGTCTCCATCGACGTGCTGTTCGGCGCCGTGCCGGTGCCGTACTCGATCGGCGCGTCGAGCGTCGCCGTGCCGGGTGTGCCGGCCGGATGCGGCGAGCTGCACCGCCGGTGGGGCCGGCTGCCCTGGCACCGGGTGGTCGAGCCGGCGATCGAACTGGCCCGCAGCGGCGTCGCCCTGCCGCCGGCGCAGGCCGACTCGCTGATCACGGTGGCGCCGGCGCTGCTGCCGGGCATCGGGGCGTCGATCTACGCCCGCGACGGCAAGCTCCTCGAGGGCGGCGATCTGCTGCACCACCCGGGCCTCGACGCGGCGCTGACGATTCTCGCCGACGACGGCCCGGACGCGTTCTACACGGGTCGGGTCGGCCGGCTGATGGTGGACACCGTGCGCGCGGAGGGCGGCGCGCTCGGCCCGCGGGACCTCGCGGACTACCGGGTGCTGTCGGTGCCGGTGGAGCGGGCGTCGCTGGGCGGCTCGCGCGCCCACGCCCGGCACGACCTGAGCGGCACGATCGCGACGATCGACGCGCTGCCCGCGGCCGTCGCCGACCTCAAGCCCGACGACCGTGCGGTGGCGCTGGCCCGGGCGCTGCTCGCGATCGGCCCGCAGAAACTGGGCGACACCACGAACATCTCGGTGGTCGACGCCGACTCCAACGCCTGCGTCGTCACCACGACGCTGGGCATCGGCGCCGGCGTGTGGCTGCCCGACCTGGGCGTGCACCTCAACTCGATGCTCGGCGAGGGCGAGCTCATCGTCGGCGAACCGACTCCGGGGACGCGGATGTCGTCGAACATGTGCCCGATGGTCGTGCTTGACGAAAGGGGCCTCGTGCTGGCGGCCGGGTCGGCCGGCGGCTCCCGGATCCGTAGCGCGCTGGTACAGACGCTCGTCAACGTCCTGCTCGACGGCGACGACCCGGCGACAGCGATCGACAGCCCCCGCTTCCACCCCGTCGACGAGGGCGACGGCGGCCCGCCGCTGGTCCACGTCGAGCCGGGCTTCCCGCGCGACCAGGTGGCGGCGCTCGCGGCGGCCGGCTTCGCCGTCAACGAGTGGGACCGGACGAGCCCGTACTTCGGCGGGGTGAGCGCGGTCGGCCGGACGGCGGCAGCCGGCGATCCGCGCCGCGGCGGGGTGGGGCTGTTGTTGGGGTCGTAGACCTTGGTAGGGGGTGCCGCCGACCTCGGTTCGATGTGGTAACCGGGCCGCTCAAGCGACGCTCGTCGGCATGACAACCGCAACCACCTGCATCCGCGTCCAGCGCGCGCTCGCCGTGCTCGGCACCGTCGCCGCGACCGCGACCTGCTGGACCCTGAACGTGCCGCTCGGCGGCGCCGAGCTCACCGTGCGTACCAACGGGACGACGAGCACCGTCGGTCTCGGCGCCGTCCTCGTCACCGCTCTTCTCGCCGGTCTCGCCGGCTGGGCGCTGCTCGCCGTGCTGGAACGCTTCGACCGCTTCGTCCGGCGACCGGGCCGGGCGTGGACGGCCATCGCGGTGACCGTCCTCGTGCTGTCGCTCGCCGGCCCGCTCGGCAGCGGCGTCGGCGCGTCGACCAAGATCGCCCTCGTCGGCCTGCACCTGACCGTCGGCATGGTGCTGGTTCCGAACCTGTGGCTGTCCACGCGCCCGCTGCGGGTGCGCGGCGCCGTGCCGGCCGGCGCTTGATCCCGGTCGTCGGCCGTGGTGTGGTGTCGGCGTGGCGGACGGCGCGGTTGACGCATCCGCGGGCGTCCGGCGTCCGCGCGAGTCCCTTGCCGCGCGTGCCGGCGCGGCGGTCGCCGCCGCCGGTGCCCGCCTCCGGGGGCTGCCGCCGCTGGCGGTCGACCTCGCGATCGCGATCGCGATGTTCGTGGCGATGGTCATCGCGCGGGTCGCGGTCGCCGACGAACTCGGCGACCGCTTCCTGGCCGCCCTGCTGCTCAACGTCGTGGTCGCCGGCAGCCTGGTGTGGCGGCGCCGGTACCCGCTGGGGTCGTTCCTGGTCAACACCGCCGGCCTGATCGTCGAGGCGGTGTTCGTGGGCCCGGGGCCGCTGACGCCGTACGCGAACCTCATCGGGCTGTACTCGATGGGGTACTACGCCAGCCGCACCAGGGCCTGGCTCGGCCCGCCGCTCGTGCTCTTCGGCGTGGTCGGTTACTTCGCCGGCCGCACCGACGAGTTCGAAACGCTGGCGCCCGTCACGGTCATGTTCTCCTGGCTGCTGGCCTGGGCGTTCGGGTACAGCTCGGCCAGGCGCCGCGAGCACAACGAGGCGACGCGGCGGCTCATGCGCCGCGAGGCGATCATCGCGGAGCGGGTGCGGATCGCGCGCGAACTGCACGACGTGGTCGGTCACACGGTCAACGCGATGCTGGTGCAGGCCGGCGCTAGCCGCATGGTGCTCGACAGCGACCCGGCGCGGGCGCGCGACCTGCTCGCCGGCATCGAACGCACCGGCCGCGACGCGCTCACCGAACTGGACCGGGTGCTGGGCGCCCTGCGCGCCGACGACGGCGACCAACCCGGTCTGGCGGACCTGGACGACCGGGTGGTCCGGCCGCTGACCGAGGGCGGCCTGGCCGTGCGGGTGGAGCTTGACCCAGCCGCCCGCGACCTGCCCCGCTCCCTCGACCTGTCGATCTACCGGATCGTCCAGGAGGCGCTGACCAACGCGGTCAAGCACGGCCGGGCGCGGACGGCCGAGGTGTCGGTGCGGGTGGTCGACGGCGCGGTGCGCATCCGGGTGCACGACGACGGGCGCGGTCCCGCGGCGGGCTACCAGCCGGGGCGCGGGCTGCTCGGGATCACCGAGCGCGTCGAGGTGTTCGGCGGCACCGTGACGCACGGTCGCGATGACGGTTTCACGCTGCGGGTGGAGTTCCCGCTGCCATGATCCGGGTGCTGCTGGCCGATGACGACGCGTTGCTGCGCGCGGGCGTCGCCGTGGTGCTGGGCAGCGCCGCCGACATCACCGTCGTCGGCGAGGCGGCCGACGGCGTGCGGGCCGTCGAGCTGTGCCGGGAACTGGCGCCGGACGTGGTCCTCATGGACGTGCGGATGCCCGGCATCGACGGCATCGAGGCCACCGCCCGCATCGTCGCCGCCGGACTCGCTGCGCGCGTGCTGGTGCTCACGACGTTCCAGAACGACGACTACGTGTGGCGGGCACTGCGGGCGGGTGCGAGCGGGTTCCTGCTCAAGCGCGCCTCACCGGAGCGGCTCATCGACGCGGTGCGCACAGTGGCCAGCGGCGACACGCTGCTCGACCCGTCGGTGACCCGGTCGCTCGTCGAGCACTTCGTGGTGCGCGGCACCGCCGGGCCCGCCGATCCGGCGTCGGCGGACCGGGCCCGGCTGGACCGGCTGACCTCGCGCGAGGTGCAGGTGCTACGGCTGATCGCGGAGGGGCTGTCCAACGAGCAGATCGCCGAACTGCTCGTGATCGCCGAGTCCACCGCGAAGACCCACGTGAAGCGCATCCTGCAGAAGATCGACGCCCGCGACCGGGCGCAGGCGGTGGTGCTCGCCTACCGCGCCGGCCTGATGAACCCCGGCACCCGCTGACTCACCCGAGATGGTCGACCGGCGACGTGTTGAGCAGCCACGCCAGCGGCATCTTCGCCTTTTCCCGGTAGGTGTCGCCGGCGCCCAACTCGTGCAGGGTCACCGTCTGCGCCGCGTCGCGCTCGACCACCCAGCACCGCGGGATGCCGGCGCGTGCGTACTCCGCACGCTTGACGATTCCGTCCATCGCCTCGGAGCCCGGTGACACGATCTCGATCACGAGTAGGAGATCGGCGACCTCGAGCCACACCGACCTCGCCTGCGCCTTGGACCACACCGTCAGGTCCGGGATCCGCCCACCGTCGCCGTCCGGCCCGGGGATGCGGACGCCCGCGGTCTGCAGCACCTGCTCGGCCGGCCAACCTGCCATGATCAGCCAGGCGAAGATGCGGCTCGCGATCGCGGCGTGTTCGGAGTCGGGCGGTGGCGTGACCCACAGCGCTCCCTCGGGACTCAGCTCGTACCGGTGGCCGTGCTCGTCGGCGGCGATCATGGCAGCGAGATCGTCGAGCGTGATGACGGGCGGCATCCGCCGACCGATGACCTCCGCGCTCATGCGATCGCCTCGCTCATGCGCACGATCCTACGCGCCCGGACCCGTCACTCGGGGTTCGTACCCCAGCGGGGGTACGGAAGCTGTCCTCGGTCGAGGGACGAAGGTACGCCCGTCGATTCCTAGCGTCATCCCCAGCTTCGGAGAAGGGGAACGGACATGGTGGGAATCGTGTGGCGGGCCGCCCGGCCCGTCGGTGCGTACCAGCGGGTGCTGTGGTGGGCCGGCACGCTGATGATCGCCTCCGGCGTCGTGCACGGCGTGATCGCCCTGATCGACGGCGGCTCGTGGTGGGGTCCGGTGTCGTGGCGCAAGCCGACGCTGTTCGGCATCTCCTTCGGCCTGATGGCCTGGTCCATCGTGTGGCTGCTGCGCCGGGTCCCGCAACGGTGGTGGACGCGGGGGCCGGCCGGCATGGTCGTGGCATCGTCCACAGTGGAGCTCACGCTCATCACGATGCAGCGCTGGCGCGGCACCGCCTCACACTTCAACCAGGCGACGAACTTCGACGCCGGCGTGTGGAGCGCGCTCGGCACGATGATCATCTTCCTGACGCTCGGCATCGCGCTGCTGCTGATCGGTCCCGCGGTACGCTTCCACGGCTCGCCGGCGGCCCGCATCGCCGCCCTGGCCGGCCTGGTGGGCGTGCTGGTTGCCGGATACGTGGGCAAGGACATGGCCGCGATCGGCGAGGCCGCGGTCGACGCCACCGGCCACGTGCCGCACGACGTCATGTTCGGCGCCGCGGGCAGCGCAAAGCTCGCGCACGCCGTCGGCCTGCACAGCATCCAGGTTCTCGCCGTGCTCGCGATTCTCCTGGAGTCCGGCCGGTTGGCCGCCCGCACGGCGGCCGCCGCGATGGCCGTCGGATCGGCGGGCTTCGGCGCCGTGTTCGCCGCGGTCCTCGCGACCGCGTACGCCGGCCGCGCGCCGTACGACCCGACGGTGCCGATGGCGCTGCTGCTCGTCGGCGGTGTCGTTGCCCTCGGCGCGGTGGCGGCGATAGCGCTCGCGAACCTGCCGCGCCCCGCGCCCGAAGGCGCCATCGTAAAGCAGGCCGAACTCGCCGGGCGGGGTGTGCGATGAACACGACGCTGATGCGGGACACGACGGCGGCTGTGGCGCTGTGCGACGTCCGCAAGGTGTACGGCACCCGGTCGGCCACCGTGACGGCGCTGGCCGGCGTGTCGCTGGACTTCGGACGCGGCCGGTTCACCGCGGTGATGGGCCCGTCGGGGTCGGGCAAGTCGACACTGTTGCAGGTCGCCGCCGGGCTGGACCGGCCGACGTCCGGCGAGATACACCTCGACGGCACGCCGATCACCGGGCTGTCCGAAACGAAGCTGACGAAGCTGCGCCGCGACCGGATCGGCTTCGTGTTCCAGTCGTTCAACCTGCTGCCGTCGTTGACCGCGGAGCTGAACGTCGCGCTGCCGCTGCGGTTGGCGGGCCGCCGTCCGAAGCGCAAGGACGTCCGCGCGGTGCTGGCCTCCGTCGGGTTCGCCGACCGGGCGCGGCACCGGCCGGCCGAGCTGTCCGGCGGCCAGCAGCAGCGCGTCGCGATCGCGCGGGCGCTGGTGACCCGGCCCGCGGTGCTGTTCGCCGACGAGCCGACCGGCGCCCTGGACTCGACGACCGGACGCGAGGTGCTGACGCTGCTGCGGCGGCTCGTCGACGGCGTCGGCCAGACGATCGTCATGGTGACGCACGACCCCTACGTGACGTCGTTCGCCGACCGGGTCGTCTTCCTGGCCGACGGTCGGGTGGCCGGCGAACTGTACGACCCGACGCCGCAGGCGGTCGCCGAGCGGATGACCTTTCTGGAGAGTGCGCCGTGACAGCCGTTGCGTGGCAGACGATCCGGGCCCGGATCGCGGGCATGGTGGGCACGTTCATCGCGCTCGCGCTCGGCGTCGGGCTGCTCGCGATGATGGCGCTGACGCTCGTCGGCACGATCGGTGCGGGCGGCGGGCCGCCGCGCTGGTACACGAATCCCGACGTCGTGGTGGCCGGCGCCAACGAGGCCACCGTGGTCACCGGCCACGGCGAGGACCGGGAGGTCGCGTCGGTGCGTGCGCCCACGGGCCGGCCGCTCCCGGCGGACCTGCCGGGCCGGCTGTCCACAGTGGACGCGACTGTCGTGGTGGACCACGCCGGGTTCGGCTCTGTCCAGGGCGCGCCCGGCGACACCGTCCACCCGTGGTCGGCCGCCGGCATGCACGCCTACACGTGGATCGCCGGCGGTGCGCCGGCCGCGGCCACCGACGTCGTGCTCACCGCGCCGACTGCGCACCGTCCGGGAGACCGGATCACGGTGCTGACCGCACGCGGTGCGAGGCAGTTCACTGTCAGCGGCGTGCTCGATACGGCAGCGCCGGCCGCTCTGTACACAGTGGATGCTGTGGCGGCCGATTTGGCACTGGGCCGGATCGTCGCGGTCGCGGTGACGGCCAAGCCCGGTGGTCCGCAGGGCCGCGACCTGGTGGCCCGGGTGCGAGCGGCCGTCGGCGACGACACGGTGCGGGTGCTGACCGGCAAGGCGCGCCGCGGCGCGGAGCCGTATCCGGACAGCGAGCGGCTCACCGTGGCGATCGCGTTGCTGTCGGCCAGTTGCGGCATGGCGGGTTTCGTGTCCATCTTCGTGGTCGCCGGCACGTTCGCGTACGCGGTCGCCGCCCGGCGCCGGGAGTTCGGCCTGCTGCGGGCGGCCGGCGCGACCCCCCGCCAGGTGCGCCGGTTGGTGCTCGGCGAGTCGCTCGTCGTCGGCGTGATCGCGGCCGGCGCCGGTTCGGTGCTGGGCACGGTGGCCGCGCCGAGGTTCGCGCGCTGGCTCGTCGAGACCGGCTTCGCGCCGGACAACTTCACCGCGCACGTCATCTTCTGGCCGGTGGCGGCCGCGTTCGGCGCGGGCCTGCTCGTCGCGCTCATCGGCGCCTGGCTCGCCGCGCGCCGGGCCGGTCTGGTGCGGCCGGTGGAGGCGCTGCGCGAGGCGGCCGTGGACAGTCGCGCGATGACGCCGGCCCGGTGGATCGTCGGGGTCGGCGCAATCATCACGACGGTGCCGCTGCTCGCGGCGTTCGCGAGCGTCGACTCGGATTCGACGGTGGCGCTGGCCATCAACGCGGCGATGTTCCTCATCGTCGCGCTGGCCATGTTCGCGCCGCTGCTGATCCCGCCGCTGGTGTCGGTGCTCACCGCGCCGGTCGCCCGGCTGTTGGGCCCGGTCGGGACGCTCGCGACGCACGGCGCCCGCACGGCGGTCCGGCGCACGGCCGCTACGGCCGCACCGATCCTGGTGACCGTCGGCATCGCCGGCTCGACGCTGGCCGGCTTCGCGACGCTGGCGAGCGCCACCGACAGTTCGGCGCGCAGCCGCATCGTCGCCGACGCGGCGGTCGTGCCCGGCGCGGCGCCGGGCGTCGCCGACCCGACGGTCGCCGCGCTGCGGGCCGTACCCGGGGTCACCGCAGCCGTGCCGGTCACCGAGACGCCGGTGTGGGTGCGCGAGAACGGCGAGCCGACCGACTGGCAGGGCCGTTACGTGCCCGGCCCGGACGTGGCCGCCGTGCTGAACCTGCCGGTGGTCGCGGGCAGCCTGGCCGACCTGGCGGGGACGGACACGGTCGCGGTGCCGGCCGGCCGGTGGAACGTCGGCGACACCGTCGCGCTGTGGCTCGGAGACTCCACACCGGTGCGGTTGCGGGTGGTCGCGGTGCTCGCGGAACAGATCGACCTGACGGAGACCGTGCTGCTCCCGTGGGCGTTGCGCGACGCGCACGCGCAACCGCTGGCGAGCACGGTGTACCTCCGGTTCGATGCGGGGACACCGCGGGCGGCTCTCGCGGCGGCGGCGGTGGCCGGGGGCGCCACGTTGGTGCGTACGGCCGACTACCTCACGGCGGCCGCCACCGACCGGGACCGGACCAACCGGTTCGGCGCCATCGCGGTGCTCGGCATGGCCCTGTTGTACACCGGCATCGCCATCGCCAACACGCTCGTGATGGCCACCCGGGGTCGGGCGCGGGAACTGGCGACGCTGCGGCTCGCCGGCACCACGCCGGGTCAGGTGCTGCGGATGGTCGCGGTCGAATCCGTCCTGGTGACGGCCGTCGGCGCGGTCCTGGCCGCGATCGTCACCGGGGTGACGGTGGTGGCGTGCTACCGGGGGCTGGCGAGCGTGGCACCGGCGGTGGACCTGGTGGTGCCGTGGCGGGAACTCGGCGCGATCGCCGCCTGCTGCCTGCTGACCGCGGTGGTGTCGAGCGTGCTGCCGGCGGCGCTGCTGGTGCGGCGGCGGGCGGCCGACCTGGCCGGCGCGCGCGAGTGAGTCAGGGTGCCCCCTACCGCCGCAGCTTTGCCACGACTTCCGGCTCGTCGCAGACCTCCGCGTACTTGGCCTGCAGGTCGAACAGGTTCGCTTCGTGCGGCCGGGGATCCCGGTCGCCGACCGCCTGGCGCACGACGATCGGCACGTAGCCGCTGGAGATCGCGTCGACGGCCGTCGCCCGCACGCAACCGCTCGTGCTGACCCCGCAGATGACGAGCGTGTCGATGCCCCTCGCGGTCAACGTGGCCGCGAGCGTCGTACCGAAGAACGCGCTCGCGTACTGCTTGACGATGACGAGTTCGTCCGGCCGGGGCGCGACCTCCGGCATGATCTCGCCGAGGTCGCTTCCCGTGCCGGCGACGAAGTGCCGCAGCGCGCCGACCTTCTTGAAGAACAGCCCGCCGTCGACGCCGTCCGGGCCGTAGGCGACCCTCGTGTAGATCACCGGGACGCCGCCCGCGCGGGCCGCCGCGACCACCCGGGCCGCCGAGTCGAGGCAGTCGCGGCTGCCCATGTACAACTCGGCGCCCGGGCGGAAGTACGCGGCCACCATGTCGATGACGAGTACGGCCGGAGCCGTTCCCCACTCCAGCGCCCGGCCGAACCCCGCCGACGAGTAGTCGTCGTTCAGGTCACTCATGCCGGTACAGGTGGCGAAGGCGCCGGCAGGCCGGTCTCCGCCTCGCAGTTGGCCAGGATCTCGGCGAGCGGCGGGCCCATGTTGAACACCGGCGGCTTGCCCGGACGCTCGGCCCGCATCCGCTCCCGCAGGGCGTCGGTCGCCGACCCGTCGACGGCGCCGTCGCGCACCACGACGCCGTACCGTTCGGCGCCCTCGGCGCTGACGAGGCCGCGGCGCACCTCCAGCGCCACCAGGTCCGGGTCGCGGGACAGCGGATCGCCCCACCCACCGCCGCCCCAGGTGACGAAGTGCAGCACGTCGCCGGGGGCCACCGGCACGTCGTGCACCTTGCTGGGCAACACTTCCCGCGTGCCGTCGGCCCTGTCTATCCACTTGCGACCGCGGGCGCCGGGGTCGCCGCCGTTGACGCCCCAGGGATAGGTGAGCCAGCGGTCGTCGTGGATGGCGATGGTGCCCGGCTGCAGGAACCGGTAGGCGACGTCGACGCCGTTGCCGCCGCGGTGCAGGCCGGCACCGCCGGTGTCCGGCACCGTCTCCCAGAGCTCGATGCGCAGCGGGTAGTACGACTCGAGGTACTCGCACGGGATGTTGACGAACGACGGCCACAGCGAGTGCCCGTCGGGGCCGTCGCCGATCGGGCGGCCGGGGATGCCGCCGAACCCGATGGAGTACAGCTGGAACCACTCGCCGGCGCGGTCGCCGTCCTTGTAGGTCCCGGAGTACATGAAGTGCGGCGACGACGAGAAGCCGGCCGCGTTGAGCAGGTCCGGGTTCTTCTGGCCGAGCAGCCCGCCGAACAGGTCGAAGATCCGCCCGACGCCGTGGTTGCGGGCGTTGAGGGCCGCCGGGAACTCCGGCTTCCAGAACGTCTTCTCGGGGATGTACACGTCGACGAGCGGGTAGAACCCGTCGTTCCACAGGATCTGCGGGTCGGCCACGGTGATCATGTAGATGCCGAAGAACATCCGGGCCAGGTTCTCGTTGAGGTAGTAGTTGATCGGCCCGGACGACTGCGGCGAGCTGCCGGTGAAGTCCAGCAGGACCTTCTCACCGGTGCGGGTCAGCGACAGCTTGAGCTCGTAGGGCCCGTGGCCGACGCCGTCGTCACAGATGTAGTCGGTGAAGCTGAGCGTCTCGCCGTCGGCGAAGACCATCGTCAGCAGGGTCTTCATCGCCTGGTAGTTGCGCTCCAGCAACGCGTCCAGCGCGGAGAGGTAGGTCTCGACACCGAAGCGCGCGCACAGTTCCTGGATGCGGCGCGACGCGGTGCGGCAGGCCGCGACGATGCCGTTGAGGTCGGCCCGGTTCCAGTCCGGCCGGCGCACCTGGTTGAGGATGATGCGCAGCGCGTCCTCGTTGAGCCGGCCCCCGTCGTACAGCTTGAAGGGCGGGATGATGACGCCCTCCTCGTAGATGGTGCGCGAGTCGGCCGGCATCGAGCACACGGTCTTGCCGCCGACGTCGGACATGTGGCCGAACATCGACGCCCAGCCGACCACGCGCCCCTCGAAGAAGATCGGGAGCACCACGAGCCAGTCGTTGGCGTGGCTGATCGCCGCGTCGCAGGCGTACGGGTCGGACGTCAGCAGCACGTCACCCTCGCCGATGGTGCCCTCGTAGCGGTCCAGCAGCGCCGGGATCGACAGGCCGAACTGGCCCACCACCATGCGGCCCTGCGCGTCGCCGATGAGCGGGAACTCGTCGTGCTGCTCACGGATGCCGGGCGAGAGCGCGGTGCGGAACAGCACCTCGTCCATCTCGTAGCGGGCGTTGCGCAACGCGTTCTCGATGATGTCGAGCGTGACCGGGTCGACGTCGACGGAGCTGACGTCGCCGGTGGCGGTCTGGACGATGGTGGCCACTCACGCCTCCGTGGACTCGATCGGACGGATCAGCAGGCTGCCGCTGGGATGCACGGTGGCTGCGTGCCCGGGCAGGACGAGCGTTGTCGAGTCCATCTCGACGACGATCGCGGGACCGGTGACGACGTTGCCGGCCAGCAGCCGGGACCGGTCGTACAACGCGGCCTCGGCGGGTTCGCCGTCGACGTGGATCGTCGTGCTGCCCGTGCGCGCCGCCGACGCGTCCGGGCCGCCCTCGGCCAGCGCGGTGGCCTGGACCTTCGGCCGCGGGCCGGAGACCGTCGCGCGCACGCTGACCAGTTCGCGCTCGTTGCTCAGCAGGAACGAGAAGAGCCGCTCGTGCTCGGCGTCGAAGGCCGCGCCGAGTGACTGGAGCCCGCCGCCGGTGCCGTCGAACGCGTCGATGTCGACCGGGACGGAGATCTCGAATCCCTGCCCGTGGTAACGGATGTCGGCCTCGTACCCGACCGTCTGCTGGTCGCGCGCGGCGCCCTCGGACTCCACTGTGGACGCCGCCGACTCGGCCAGGTCGCCGAGGATGCCGCGCAACTCGTCGTCGGTGAGCTCGGAGAAGCGCCGGATGTAGGTGCGCGCGGCCTCGTCGCGGACGCTCGTCGTCGCGTCGCCGTACGCGCACAGGACGCCCGGCGACGGCGGGATGATGACCGGCCAGGCACCGGTGAGGCGGCCGAGCGCGTTGGCGTGCAGCGGTCCCGCGCCGCCGAAGGCCACGAGCGCGAACTCGCGCGGGTCGAAGCCCTGCTGCACCGAGACCAGGCGCAGCGCGCCGAACATGTTCTCGTTGACGATGTCGATGATCCCGGCGGCGGCCGCCTCGACGCTCGGCAGCCCCATCGCGTCGGCGATCGTGGCGACGGCGGCGTGCGCGGCGTCGCGGTCGAGGGAGATCTCGCCGCCGGCCAGTTGGGTCGGCAGGTACCCGAGCACCACGTTCGCGTCGGTCACCGTCGGCTCGCCGCCGCCCTTGCCGTACGCGGCCGGACCGGGGTCGGCGCCGGCCGACTGCGGGCCGACCCGCAACGCCTTGGTGAGCGCGGGAACGTGGGCGATCGAGCCGCCCCCGGCGCCGACCGTGCGCACGTCGACCGAGGCGCCGCGCACGGTCAGGTTCCCGACCCGCGTCTCCCGGCCCGTGCGCGGGCTGCCGCCCTGCACGAGGGCGACGTCGGTGGAGGTGCCGCCCATGTCGAACGTGAGCAGGTCGGTGAAGCCGGCCTGCGCCGCCGCCCACACGGCACCGCTCACGCCGCCGGCCGGGCCGGACAGCAGCATCGAGACGGGGTTCGCGGCGGCCGTCGCGGCGCTGGCCAGCCCGCCGTCGCTGCGCAGGATGTACAGCTTCCCGGCGACCCCGTTGTCGGTGATCTTGCGGGCCAGGCTGTCGAGGTAGGTCGAGACCTGCGGCTGCACGTATCCGTTGGCGACCGTGGTGATCGTGCGTTCGTACTCGCGCAGTTCGGGCAGGACGTTCGAGGAGACCGACACCGCAAGGCCGGGCAGCTCCTCGGTCGCGATCTCGGCGATCCGGCGCTCGTGCGCACCGTCCACATAGGAGTTGATGAGCGATACCGCGAGCGCCTGGATGCCCGCGGCGCGCAGGCCGCGCAGCTTCGCACGGATGTCGTCCTCGTCGAGCGGGATCACCACCTCGCCGTCGGCACCGATGCGCTCGACGGCCTCGACGGTGTGCTCCAGCGCCGCCAGCGGCTCCGGCTTGGGCCAGATGATCCAGCCGGCCAACCCGCCGGGCACGAACGAGCGCGCGATCTGGAGGACCTGGCGGAAGCCGCGGGTGGTCACCAGGCCCACCCGGGCCCCCTTGCCCTCCAGGATGGCGTTCGTGGCGACGGTGGTGCCGTGCATCACCGGCCCGATCGCATCCAGCGTGATGTCCGCGGCCGCGCAGGCCTTGCGGATGCCGTTGAGCACGCCCACCGACTGGTCCTGCGGGGTGGACGGCGTCTTGGCGCGGAAGGACTGCCCACTGTTCTCGTCAATGAGGAGGATGTCGGTGAACGTGCCGCCGACATCGACGCCCAACCGGTAGCGCATCCGCGCCCCCTTCACTCGTCTAGATCACACCGGCCTTGGAGAGTCGGTCGAGTTCGTCGTCACCGAGGCCGAGCAGGCCCCGGTAGATGCCGTCGTTGTCGGCGCCCAGCGCCGGCCCGACCGCGCGCACCGCACCCGGCGACGCGGACAGCTTCGGGAACACGTTCTGCATTGCGAGTTCGCCGAAGTCGGGATGCGGCAGGCGGACGATCGCCTGCCGCGCGGCGAAGTGCGGGTCGGCGAACATGTCCTTGGCGCGGTAGATGCGCCCGGCGGGGACGCCGTTGTCGTGCAACGTCGCCAGCAGCCCGTCGGCGTCGAAGCCGGCCGTCCAGGCGGCGATGATGCCGTCGAGTTCGGCCATGTTCGCGCCGCGCGC
>Ga0111539_10000511_pt1 | contig 49322 bp, 33 predicted proteins | sample RhiMethybrSRZTD1_FD_79667 | JGI IMG/M metagenome (GOLD analysis project Ga0111539, IMG submission 79667) | Populus rhizosphere microbial communities from Tennessee, USA - Rhizosphere MetaG P. TD hybrid SRZTD1 (version 2) (version 2) | ecosystem: Host-associated > Plants > Roots > Rhizosphere >... | reverse complement strand
TTCAGGCTGGTGCTGCCCGGGTCTCGGCCGAGGTAGGTGAGCATCGTCGTGTAGATCGACGAAGAGTCGATCAAACCAATGCCGCACTTGGCGAACTTGGCTGCGTTCTCGGGCTTGAAGAGCAGGTCGAAATTCTGCGCCGGCAACTCGCCGCCCCAAGCCTCCTTGGCGCGCGTCACGTTGATCACCAACGCCTCGATGCCATACACATACGGCACCCCGTAGCGGTTGCCCGGGTCATCCGTCGCGACCTTTTGCATCACCCAAGGGTCAAGGTACCTGAGGTTCGGCAGCTTTGACTTGTCGAGCGGCCGGTAGACGCCGATCGGGATCAGGCGCGCCGCGTAACGCTCCGCGTGCACGACGACGTCGTATCCGGTGTGGCCGGCGAGCAGGCGCGCTTCGGCCATTTCGGTCGAGTCGTACGTATCGTAGTTAACCTTGATGCCGGTCTCGCGCTCGAAGTTCTTGATGGTGTCGGGCGCAATGTAGTCGGGCCAGGTGAAGACATTCAGTACTTTCTGCTCGGCGCCGGACGCCGCTGCCGCCGCGGCGAGAGCAATGAGCGCGAGCGGCGCAAGCGGAGGCTTCACGACTCAGATTCCCCCGAGCCCGCGCTTGACCAGCGCCCGCGCGATGATGAGGCGCTGTACTTCGCTCGCGCCTTCCCAGATGCGGTCGACTCGAAGCTCGCGGTAGAAGCGCTCCGCCGCGTTCTCGCGCATGTAGCCGCGTCCCCCGAGGATCTGCAGCGCACGGTCGGCGATGCGGTGCGCGGCCTCCGACGCGTACAGCTTCGCAATCGAGCAGCGCGCATGCAGCGACTTCAGCTCGTCGCCGCGGTCGTGGGCCTCGGCCGCCTCGAAGGTGATGAGACGCGCGGCCCAGAGCTCGGTGACACTGTCCGCGAGCATCGCCTGCACCATTTGCTTCTCGGCGAGCGGCTCGCCTCCGACCTCGCGCGCCTTCGCGAAGTCCGTCGCCTCCTCGATGAGGCGCGCGGCGGCGCCGCAGCAGCGCGCCGCGATCATCAGCCGCTCGCGCCGGAACCAGGCATGCGAGAAGCGCATGCCGTCGCCTTCGGGTCCGAGCCGGTTCGCCTCGGGCACGAAAACATCCCTGAAGCGGTAGGTCGGGTGGTGCGCGCTGAACGTGTGGCTGAAGAGCGGCGACTTCAGGACCTCGATGCCGGGGGTCTCCCGGTCGATGAAGAATAGCGAGTCGGAACCGGCATGTGGGCCCTCGGCGAGCCGCGCCTGCAGGATGAAGTAGTCGGCGAGGTTGGCGCTCGTGACGTACCACTTCTCCCCCGAGATCGCATAGCCGCCCTTCACGTGCCGTGCCCGGGTCTCGACCGCGACGTCCGAGCCGGAGCCGCTCTCGGTGATCGCGTAGCACTCCTTTCGCGCGCCGCTCATGAGCGGCAGGATGTAGCGCTGGATCTGGTCCTCGCTGCAGGCCTCGAACATCCAGCCCTGCGCTTCCGAAAAGCACCAGCAAAGCGCGTTCGTGACGCGGCCGAGCTGTTCCCAGGCCGCGACCTGGTCGACGATGCGGAGCCCGAGCCCGCCGCGCGCCTTCGGCACGTCCATCGCGCTGAAGCCGAGTTCGACCGCGAGCTTCTTGTGCCGCTTTTCGATTTCGGGCGCCAGACGCCCTTCGTTCAGCTCGGCCTCGACCTCGTGCGGAATCAGCTCCTCGGTCGCGAACTTGAAGGCCCGTCCCTGCCAGCCGCGTGCGGTCGCGTCGAGCGCAATGTCCATGATGGCGCTAGCCTTCCGCCGCCGGTTGGCTGAAGTGCCGCGGGAACACGTCGGCGAGGTAGGACAGCGAGATGCGCTTCGCCCGCTCGCGGCTCATGGACTCCGGACGTACCAGGAGGTCGAGCCAGAGGCCGTCGGTCAGTGCCGAGAGGCCGTCCGCAACGAGGCCCGGCTCCACGTCCGCGTAGCCGCCTTCCTGGCAAAGGCGTGCACAGATGAGGCGGACCATGTCGTCATAGGAACGGTCTCGCTCCGCGCAGATCCGCCGGTAGGTCGGGCGGAAGCGCCGCTCGCCCCAGAAGGCGAACCAGACAGCAAGCTTGTCGCGGGAGCAGATGCTGCGGCGAAAATCGAGCTCCACCATCGCAAGGAGACCGTCGACGGGACTCACCTCGCCGGCGGCGGCTGCTTCCTGGACGGCATTCCGGTATTCGTCGGCGAGGTAGCGCAGCGTTTCGGTGAGGAGGCCGTCCTTGCTGCGGAAATGCAGGTTGACGATTCCCTGCGAAAGGCCCGCCTCCTGGGCGACGGTGGCAATCGTCGTGTCCGCGAGGCCATGGTCCGCTACGCAGCGGATGGTGGCCAGGATCAGCTGCTCGCGTCTCTCTTCCGCAGGCGCCGTACGGCGCTTGGCGAGCTCTGCGAGCTGGCGTTTGGCGCTCACAAAAATCGCTGCGGAATCATGGTGTTATGCGAGATCAGGGCGCGCACGGGGGCACCATCTTACCCGGTTTGCCGCGCCGATCCAATGAATGAACACATATTCACTCAAAATGGACGGCGCCGGCCCTTTTGGGGGAAACTAGAGCGTCCTGAATCGACCCCATCCGGACCGCCAGGAGGCGAGCAGCCATGACCCGAAGCCTCGCAAAGTCCAACGCCCAGTTCCAGAAGGCGATCCGCCGTCTACCCCTCGGGGTCTCCTCCAATTTCCGCTACTGGGGCGAGGACAAGACCATCTACGTCAAGTCGGCCAAGGGCGCGCGCCTGACCGATATCGACGGAAACGAATACATCGACTATCGCCTGGCCTACGGCCCCTGCATCCTCGGCTACGCGGATGACCGCGTGGACGCCGCAGCCCGGGCCGGCATCGAAGTCGGTGGCGTCTTCGCCCTTTCGACCGAGCGCGAGTATGCGGTCGCGAGCCGTATCGCCAGCATGGTGCCGGCCGCCGAGCTGGTGCGCTTCTCGAACTCCGGCACCGAAGCGGTCATGGCGGCCCTGCGCGTCGCCCGCGCCTTCACCGGCAAGGACCAGTACATCACGATCGAGGGCGGATACCACGGCGTATTCGACGCGGCGCTCTGGACCACTGCGATCGAGGACTGGCACCCGGGCCACGGCGATCCGCAGCTCGTCCCTTACAGCGCAGGCGTGCCGCACATGCTGCGGGCCCTGATCCACACCGTGCCGATGAACGACGCGGACCGGCTCGAGAGTGTCTTCAAGGCCTACGGCGACCAGATCGCGGCCTTCCTGATCGAGCCCATCATGGGTAACTGCTGCTCGATCTCCGCAACGCGCGAGTTCCTGCGCGACGCGCGCGCCCTGTGCGACAGGTACGGCGTCGTCCTCATCATCGACGAAGTGAAGACGGGCTTTCGTGTCGCTCGCGGCGGCGTGCAGGAGCTCTTCGGCGTGAAGGCCGACCTCTGCACGTTCGCCAAGGCGATGGGCAACGGCTATCCCATCTCCGTCTGCTGCGGGCGCGAGGACATCATGCGCAAATTCGGCAACGGCGTCGTGCATGGGGGGACGTTCACCTGCCACTCCGTTGCCCTCGCCGCGGCCGAGAAGACGCTCGAGATCCTGGCCGAGACACCCGCCCTCGCGAGGATCGCCGAGTACGGCACGAAGCTTCGGGCGGGCATGAGCCAGGTCCTCTCGCAGCGCGGCATCAAGCACTCGTTCAGCGGCCACCCCTCGATGAGCGGACTGTTCTTCAGTGAAAAGCCGCCCCGCGACTACCGCGACTGGTTCACGAGCGATTACACTTTCTATGAAGCACTGGCGCCGCACCTCCACGACCTCGGCGTGCTCTGCGAGCCCGACTCGCGCGAGCCCTGGTTCGTCTGCGAGGCCCACGACGACCGGTGCCTGGGGGAAACGCTCGAGCGCTTCGAAACTGCGGTAGACCGGGTCGTCGGGAGCGCCCGGATGCCGGCACAGGCGCCGTTCACGAAGTACACGACCTGAACTGAAGAACCGAACTTGGTGAAATACGACGCGATCGTCATCGGCGCCGGGCACAACGGCCTGACCAACGCCGCCTACCTGGCCCGTTCCGGCCTCAAGGTACTCGTGGTCGAGCGCAACCCCTGGATCGGCGGCGCGGCCGTCAGCCGCGAGATCGAGAAGGGCTGGATGTACTCGAACTGCTCGTACGTCTGCAGCCTGCTGCGGCCGGAGATTTTCCGCGACCTCGAGCTCGCGCGGCACGGCCTCCAGGTCGTTCCATACGGTGGCGGCGTCTCGATCACCTCCAGCGGCGACATCCTCGGCAACTACACCGACGAGCACGTGCAGCGCCGCGAGTTCGCGCGCCACAACGCGCGCGACGCGGACGCCTACCACCGCTACTCGACCGACGTGATGCGGCAGTGCAAGTTCATCCGCCCGCTGCTCCTGCGCGCGCCGCCCGACCCGACCTCGCTGAAGCCGCGCGACCTCAAGGAAATGATCTTCCTCGGGCGGGAGCTCAACAAGTTCGGCGAGCAGTTCATCTACGACACGCTGCGCTTCTACTCGATGAGCATCGCCGACTTCCTCAACGAGTACTTCGAGTCGGACACGATCAAGTGCCACCTCTCGGGCAGCGGCATCATCGGCTCGGCGATGGGCGTCTATTCGCCTGGCACGGCCTATGTGCTGCTGCACCACTACATGGGCGACGTGGACGGCTCGATCGGCGCCTGGGGCTTCGCGCGCGGCGGCATGGGCGCGGTCTCGAAGTCGATCGCGAACGCGCTCAAGTCGTTCGGCGGCGAAATCGTGACGGACGCACCGGTCGCGCGCGTACTGGTGCAGGGCGGGCGCGTCACGGGCGTCGCCACCGAGAACGGCACCGAGTACCACGCCGACGTCGTCGTATCGAACCTCGACCCGCGCCGCACGTATACGAAGATCTTCGATCCCAAGGACCTGCCTGCCGCGATCGTCGAGAAGGCGAAGAACTGGAAAATCCGCGGCTCGTCGGGAAAGCTCAACATCGCGCTCGACGGACTGCCGGAGTTCCCGGCGCTCGGCAAGGACAACCCGCTCGCCTACGGCGACATGCACTTCCTCGACTCGCTCGAGAAGATGGAGCGGGCCTACGACGACTGGAAGAACGGGACCTGGTCGAAGGAGCCCTACCTCGACCTCCTGATCCCGTCGATGACGGACCCGACGATGGCGCCGCCCGGCAAGCACTTCATGTCAGTCTTCGTGCAGTACGTGCCGCCCTTCGTGCACGGCCGCGAGTGGACCGACGCCGACCGCGAGGGCTTCAAGAACACGGTGCTCGACCAGATCGGCCGCTACAGCCCGAACTTCAAGTCGCTCGTGCGCCACGTCGAATGCCGCACGCCGCGGGAGCTCGAGGCGGAAGTCGGCCTCACCGAGGGCAACATCTTCCAGGGCGAACTGACCATGGACCAGCTCTTGTTCAACCGCCCCTTCCCCGGCTACGCGCAGTACCGCGGGCCGGTGCGGGGCTTCTACATGTGCGGGTCGGGCACGCACCCGGGCGGCGGCGTGATGGCCGCGCCGGGCGCGAACGCCGCGCGCGAGATCCTCATGGACCTGCGCCGCCCGAACATCGTGCCGGAGGGCTGGTCGGATGACTGACCGTGACCGAATCGTCATCGTCGGCGCGGGCCACAACGGCCTCGTCTGCGCCGCGACGCTCGCGCGCGCCGGCCGCGAGGTCGTCGTCCTGGAAGCCGCCGCGCAGGTCGGCGGCGCGGCCGCCACGCGCGAGTTCACCAAGGGCTTCCGGGTGTCGGGCTGCTCGCACCTCTCGTACCTGCTCGATGCCAGCATCGCGAGCGACCTCAAGCTCGCCTCGCACGGCCTCAAGTGGGCGCGCTCCGGGCTGCGGACCGTTGCGCTCGCGCTGGCGGGTGACCATCTCGTGATCAACGGCGGCAAGCTCGAGTCCGGCACGCTGTCGGAAGGCGACCGCACGGGACTCGCGGCCTACCACGCGCGGATGCTGCGCTTCGCGCGCGTGGTCGCGAAACAGCACAACCGCCGCCCCCCGCGGCTCGGCGGCGGCGGACGCTCCAACCTCATGGGCGCGGCGATGCTGGGTCTCGACATCCGCCTGCTCGGCCGCGACGACATGCGCGAGTTCCTTCGCATCGCCGGCATCAACATCTATGACGTGCTCGAGGAGATCTTCGAGTCGCCGCTCCTCAAGGGCGCGCTCGCGCTCGACGCGGTGCTCGGGGCGAACCTCGGTCCGCGCTCGAACAATTCCGTCCTCTCGCTGCTGCACCGATTGTCCGGCCAGGCGGCCGGCGGCGCAGGCCCCGCGATCCCCGAGGGCGGAATGGGCGCCATCAGCGAAGCGATGGCGGCCGCGGCACGCGCCGCAGGCGCCACGATCCGGATCTCGAGCCCGGTGAAGCGCATCCTGCTCGACGGCGACCGCGTCGCCGGCGTCGAGCTCGAAGGCGGCGAGAAGATCGCCGCGGGCACCGTCGTCTCGAATGCCGACCCGGCCCGCACCCTGCTCGGGCTGCTCGGCGCGCGCAATCTCGAGACCGGCTTCGTGCACCGCATCCGCCATTTCCGCAGCAAGGGCATGGCCGCGAAGCTGCACGTCGCGCTCGATGCCCTGCCCGCCTTCGCGCGGCTGCCGTCCGAGCTCGCGGGTGAGCGACTCGTGATCGCGCCGGACATGGTCTACCTCGAGCACGCCTTCGACGCGGCCAAGTACGGCCATTGCTCGCCGGACCCGGCGCTCGAGATCTCCATTCCTTCAGTGCACGACCGGACGCTTGCGCCATCCGGCAAGCACGTCCTGTCGGCCGTCGTCCTCTACGCGCCTTTCGACGAGCGCGCGAGCAGCGACGCGGCGCGCCGCGAGCTCCAGGAGCGCGCGCTCGGAGTCCTCGAGCGCCATGCGCCTGGCCTGCGCCGCCAGATCGTCGCGTCGGAGCTGCTCCTTCCCGCCGACCTCGAGCGCGAGTACCGCATCACGGGCGGCCACTGGCACCACGGCGAGCTCGCGCTCGACCAGTTCATGATGCTGCGGCCGGTGCCCGGCGCGGCGCAGTACGCGATGCCGGTTGGTGGCCTTTTCCTCTGCGGCGCCGGCTGCCACCCGGGCGGCGGCGTGATGGGCTGCGCGGGCCGCAACGCCGCCAACGCGGTCCTCGCCACGGAGCGCGCAGCATGAGCATCAAGGACGAGATGGGCCGGAAGGAGCATTTCCGCAAGGCCGTCTGGGAAACGCCGTTCCATCCGCGCATTGCCGCGCTCAATACGCTGAACGAATGGCACCGCTGGAAGGACTACACGACCGCGGACGCCTTCTTCGACGAGCAGCTCGAGTACGCCGCGATCCGGAACGCCTGCGCGGTCTTCGACCTCACGCCGATGACCAAGCACTTGATCACGGGGCCCGACGCGCTCGCGTTCCTCAACCGGCTCGTCACGCGCGACGTCGCTAAGATCAAGCTCGGCAAGGTCGGGTACACGATCTGGTGCGACGACAACGGCCAGGTCATCGACGACGGCACGATCTTCCACCTGCGCGAGGGCGTTTACCGACTCTGCTCGCAGGAGCGCCAGCTCGACTGGCTGACGCGCAACGCCTTCGGTTTCGATGTCACGATCGACGAAGAGACCCACGACGTCGCCGGCCTAGCACTGCAGGGCCCGACGAGCTGCGCCGTGCTGAAGGCGATCGGCTGCGCCGGCGTGCAGAACCTGAAGCCCTTCGAGATCGGGTTCTACCCCTTCTCCGGCACCGAGCTCACGGTATCGCGCACAGGCTTCACCGGCGACCTCGGCTACGAACTATGGATCGACCCGACGCATGCGCTCGAGCTGTGGGATGCGCTATTCGACAAGGGCAAGATCCACGGCATCCGGCCGATGGGCACGCACGCGCTCGAGGTCGCCCGCATCGAGGCGGGCTTCCTCGCCGCCCAAGTGGACTTCCACCCGGCCGACCAGGCCATCATGACGGACCGCTCGCGCTCGCCGTTCGAACTCGACCTCGGGCGCCTCGTGGACTTCGGAAAACCCTGCTTCAACGGCCGCCGCGCGCTCCTCGAGGAGAAGAAGAAGGGCTCGCGCTACCGCTTCGTGAAGCTGGACGTCGAAGGCAACAAGCCTGCGCGCTCGGCCTACATCTACGACAAGGACAAGAACGTCGTCGGCACCGTGACTTCCGCGGAGTGGTCGCCGTCGGCGAAGCGGAATATCGCGTACGCGTCGCTGCACATGCCCTGGGGCCGCCCGGGCGACGAGCTCTGGGCCGAGATCTACTACCAGCGCGAGCTGAAGTGGTACAAGGTCATGGCGCGCTGCCACGTCGTCGAGACCCCGTTCTGGGACCCGCCGCGCAAGCGCACGACGCCGGCCGCGGACTTCTGACGCCACCGGACGCCGGGCCTTCATGGCTCATCGGCTCGATCCCCTTCTCCGGCCGCGGTCGATCGCGGTTCTCGGCGCCACCGAGCGCGAGGGCACGGTCGGCCGCCATACGATCGAGAACCTGCTGAAGGGCGGCTTCGAGGGCCGGCTGTACGCGGTCAACCCGGGCCGCCGGTCCGTGCTCGGCGTACCCTGCTTTCCATCGCTCGCGGCGCTGCCCGAGCCGGTCGAGCACGTCATCTTCGCGGTCGCGGACACGCGCGTCGAGGCGGCGCTCGACGAGGTGATCGCGCACGGCGCGCGCGCCGCGACCATCATGTCCTCGCTCGTGATCGAGGGCGACGCCGAGCCGCTGCTTCGCGACCGCGTGCTCGCGAAGATCCGGAAGTCCGGCCTCGTCGTCTGCGGCGCGAACGGCATGGGCTTCTACAACTTCGCCGAGGGCATCTGGGGCTGCGGGTTCCGCACGCGCAACCATCGCCGCGGCGGCAACGTCGCCTACATCAGCCACTCGGGCTCCGGCATGTGCGGCATCGTGGACAGCGAGGAGCGCATCGACTTCAACCTCGTCGTCTCGACCGGGCAGGAGCTGGCGGTGGCGATGGACGAGTATCTCGACTATGCGCTCGACATGCCCGGCACGCGCGCGGTCGGCCTCTTCATGGAGACGGCGCGGAATCCGGCCGGCCTTATGCGCGCTTTCGCGAAGGCGCGCGAGCGCGGCATCCCGGTTGTCGCGCTGAAAGTCGGGCGCACCGAGCTCTCCGCAAGGCTCACCGTCTCCCACTCGGGCGCGATCGCAGGCCAGGACGCGGTCTTCGACGCCGTCTTCGACCGCTACGGCGTACATCGCGCGCGCGACATGGACGAGCTCGCGACGACGCTCATCCTGTTCGCGCAGCCGCACCCGGTTGCCGACGGCGGCCTCGTGTCGATCCATGACTCGGGCGGCGAGCGCCAGCTCCTCATCGACCTCGCCGAGGACGCCGGCGTGCCGCTCACGCGGCTCTCGCGCGACTCGACGTCGCATCTCGAGTCCCTGCTCGACCCGGGCCTCCCCGCGGTCAACCCGCTTGACGCCTGGAGCACGGGCGGACCGGACTACCACGTCGTCATGGCGAAGAGCTTTGCGACCCTCATGAGCGACCCGCAGGCGGCCCTCGGCGCGGTGGTGCACGACCGCGCGCCGGGCGGCGGCATTTTCGCGGACTACCTCGAGTACCTGCGCGTCGGAAATCGCGCGTCCGGCAAGCCCGCGGTCCTCGTCGCGAACCGCCAAGGCTCCGGCGGCGATGCGCAAATCGTCGAGGCGACGCGCGAGGGCTTCCCGGTTCTCGACGGCCTCGAATCCTTCTTGCGCGGCGTGCGGCACCTTTTCGACCATCGCGACTATCCCGGGCGCAAACCTGGGCCGGCGCCCCGGATTCCGGACGCCCTGCTCGCGCGCATGCGCGCGCGGCTCGCCGACCGCCGCCGTTTCGACGAAAACGACGCTCTGACGCTGCTCGGCGACGCGGGCCTGCCGGCGAACGCCGGCAGCATCGTCGAGAGCGAGGCCGCGGCCCTCGAGGCGGCGCGCGAGACCGGTTACCCCGTCGTCCTCAAGACGGCAAAGCGCGGCCTCGACCACAAGAGCGAGCAACACGGCATCCACCTAGGGCTGCGGGACGACGCCGCGGTCGCGGCGGCCTACCGCGACATCGCGAAGCGCATCGACGCGCGCGCGCTGGTCGCGCCGATGGTCACATCGCAGGGCGTCGAGATGCTGCTCGGCATGCTGAACGACCCTCAGTTTGGGCCGGTTGTCGTCGTCGGTGCGGGCGGCGTTCACGTGGAGGCGCTCGCGGATGCCGTGCACGCGCTGCCGCCCTTCGACGCGGAAGAGGCGGCGCGGCTCGTGGGCCGCCTGCGGATCGCAGCGCTGCTCCGGAGCCGCCGCCATCGCAGGCCCCTGGCGGTCGAGGAATTCTGCCGGGTTGCCTCGCGCTTCTCCGCGCTCGCGGCCGCCCTCGGCGACGAAGTCGCGGAGATCGACCTGAACCCGGTGATCGTCCATGCGGACGGCTGCGCCATCGTGGATGCACTCCTCGTGCCGCGGCCGGCGCACAATCCCATTGGGACTGAACAAAAGAGGCAAGCGCGATGAGCATCCAGACAGCCGCCAAGTTCAACCACCTCAAGTGGCAGGCCGTGGCCGCCAAGGCGCAGAAGAAGCCGGAGACACGCCTCTTCATCGACGGCAGGTTCGTCGATGCGAAGAAGGGCGGGCGCCTCGAGAGCGTCAACCCCGCGACCGGCGAGGTCATCGCCGAGTTCGCAGCCGGCGCGGCAGAGGACATCGACCGTGCCGTCGCGGCGGCGCTCAAGGCGTTCAGGTCGGGCAGCTGGTCGAAGATGGCGCCGCGCGCGCGCATGGAGGTCATGAACCGCTTCGCGACGCTCGTCGACGAGAATGCGGAAGGACTCGCGGTGCTGGAGACGCTCGACATGGGCAAGCCGATCGCCGACGTCGTGAATATCGACCTTCCGGCCGTCGTCGAGACCATCCGCTTCATGGCGGAGTGCATCGACAAGGTGGACGGCTCGGTGACGAGCACGGAATCCGGCGTCGTGCACATGGTGCTGCGCGAGCCCTATGGCGTCGTCGGCGCAATCTCGCCCTGGAACTATCCCCTCCTGATGGCGACCTGGAAGATCGCGCCCGCGCTCGCCGCGGGCAACACCGTCGTGCTGAAGCCGGCCGAGCAGGCGCCGCTTTCATGCCTCCGCCTCGCGGAGCTCTTCGTCGAGGCCGGCGGGCCGCCCGGCGTATTCAATGTCGTGAATGGGCTCGGCGAGCAGGCCGGGAAAGCGCTCGCGCTGCACGACGACGTGCGTAAGATCACGTTCACCGGCTCGACCGCGGTCGGCAAGATGATCCTGCAATACGCCGGCCAGTCGAACATGAAGCAGGTCTCGCTCGAGTGCGGCGGTAAGACGCCGCAGGTCTTCATGGCCGATGTCGAGGACCTGGACCGCGCGGTGACGGCTGCCTACCGCGGCATTTACTCGAACATGGGCGAAGTCTGCAATGCGGGCTCGCGCCTCCTCGTCGACCGGTCGATCCGCAAGAAATTCGTCGAGCGCTTCATCGAGCTCGGCGAAGACGCATTCAAGCCGGGCGACCCGCTCGACCCCGAGACCAACATGGGCCCGCTCGTCACGCATGGCGACCAGAAGCGCGTGCTCGGCATGATCGACAAGGGCCGCAAGGAGGGCGCGAAGCTCGAATTCGGCGGCGACGCCCCATCCGGCCTGAAGAAGGGCGCCTACGTGAACCCGACGCTTTTCACCGGCGTCAAGAACGGCATGGCGATCGCCCAGCAGGAGATCTTCGGGCCGGTCGCCTCGGTGATCGAGTTCAACGGCGTCGAGGAAGCCATCAAGATCGCGAACGACACGATTTACGGCCTCGCAGCAGGTATCTGGACGCGCGACCTCGACACGGCCTTCCGTCTGGTGCGCGGCATCGAGGCCGGCACACTCTGGATCAACACCTTCGACGAAGGGGACATGACCCAGCCCTTCGGCGGTTACAAGCAGTCCGGCAACGCGCGCGACAAGTGCCTCGACAGCTTCAAGAGCTACACCCAGTCGAAGTCGGCCTGGTTCCGGCTGAAGGACGGCTGAACGTGGCGGAGCCGCTCGTGCGGTCGGAGCACCGCGGCGCGGTGGCGCTCCTGACACTCAACCGTCCTGACAAGCTGAACGCGGTCAACGCCCCGATGATCGAGGCGCTGCACGCCGAGCTCGATGCGGCTGAGGCCGACGCGGGCGTGCGCGCAATCGTGCTTGCAGGGGCGGGCCGCGCATTCTCCGCTGGCTTCGATCTCGACATGGGGCTCGGCGACGGAAAGCCGGACGCGGCGGCCGTTCGTCGCGCGCTCGCGGAGGACTTCCGCATCATCGCGCGCTTCTGGGACTCGCCGAAGCCCACGATCGCTGCGGTGCACGGCTACTGCCTGGGCAGCGGCATGGAGCTTGCCCTCGCCTGCGACCTCACCATCGCCTCGGACGACTGCCGCTTCGGCGAGCCCGAGGTGAAGTTCGGCAGCGGCATCGTCGCCCTGCTCCTCCCCTGGCTCGCCGGCCCGAAGGCCGCGAAGTTCCTGCTGCTCACCGGCGACGACCGCGTCAGCGCCGCGGAAGTCGCGGCCATGGGCCTCGTCAATCGCGTGGTGCCGGCCGCCGGCCTGCTGGACGAGGCGATCGCCGTCGCGGGGCGCATCGCCGCGAACGACGCGCAGGCCGTGCGCCTGACGAAGAAAGCGATCAACCGCAGCCTTGACATCGGCGGCATGCGCCAGGCGCTGCTCGCTGCGCTCGAGATCGACGTCGAGATCGAATTGTCGGAGACGGCGGAGTCGCGGGAATTCAACGAAATCCTGCAGCGGGATGGCGCGAAGGCCGCCATCGCGTGGCGGACTGGGAGAACCGGATGAGCAAGGGGGAGAAACGACTGCCCGAGGAACTCGCGAAGTTCCTGGAACGCTATCCGGACGCGCAACAGCTCGAGCTGCTCCAGCCCGACATGCTCGGAATCCTGCGCGGCAAACGCGTCGGCCGCGACGAGATGGCAAAGCCGTTCGGCGACGGCCTCAACTTCTGTGGCGCGACGGTGCTCCTCGACGCGAAGGGCCTCACCTTCGACCGCATCGACAACGGCGGCCGAGACGGCGACCCGGACGCGATTTCGACGGCGGTGCCGGGCTCGCTGGCACCCGTGCCCTGGGCGCACGTGCCGACCGCGCAGGTGCTGCTCGCGATGGAGGATTCCAAGGGCGGCCCCTTCTTCGCGGACCCGCGCCAGGTGCTGCGCCGCGCGCTGAAGCCGCTCGTGGACATGGGCCTCACCGCCGTCTGCGCGACCGAGCTCGAGTTCTACCTGATAGACGCAGACGCCGAGACGCCGACCCCGCGCGTCGGCCGCATCCCCGGCACGCGCCGTACGCAGACCGGCCCGCAGTACGGGAGCATGGAGGACGTCGAAGAGGCGGATCCCTTCCTCGCCGACCTGTTCGCGACCTGCAAGGCGCAGAACATCCCCGCCGGCGCGACGCTCAAGGAATTCTCGCCCGGACAGTTCGAAATCAACCTGCACCACGTCGCGAGCGCCGAGCTCGCCGCAGACCACGGCGTGCTGCTGAAGCGCGCCGTGAAAGCCGTCGCGCGCAAGCACGGCTTCGCGGCGAGCTTCATGGCGAAGCCGTTCGCGGAATGGGCTGGCTGCAGCATGCACGTGCACATCAGCCTCGTGGACAAGTCGGGACGCAACATCTTCACGGGCGCCAGCAAGGACGGGCCGTTCGCCGACACCCTGCGCCACGCCATTGGCGGGCTCGCGAAGGCGATGCCCGAGTCCATGGCGATCTTTGCGCCGACCGGAAATGCCTATCGCCGCTACCGTCCGGGCGTCTTCGTGCCGCTCGCGCCGAACTGGGGCCGCAATCACCGCGGCGTCGCGCTTCGCATCCCGATGTCGAAGGCGGAGGACACGCGCGTCGAGCACCGCCCAGGCGGCGCCGACGGCAATCCTTACCTCGTCATCGCGGCGATCCTCGCGGGCGTGCACCACGGCATCTCGAACAAGGTCGAGCCCGGGCCCATGGTCCCGCAGGAATCCATCATCGACGAGAAGGTCGAGCTGCCGATCCGGTGGTCAGCGGCGCTCGACGCCTACGACGCCGGGAAGATCCTGCCGAAGTACCTGGGCGAGAAATTCCACCTGCTGTACGGCATCTGCCGGCGCGAAGAGGAGGAGCGCTTCCACTCGGAGATCAGCGACCGCGACTACGAGTGGTATCTGCGCGCGATGTAGCGCTAGAGATCCCCGATCTTCTCGACGACCGCCGCGCGCAGGTCATACCCGCCGTCGCCATTCGCCATGATCACGAGCCCCGAGCCCTTGGCCGGATTGAACTGGCCGAAGGACTTGAAGCCGGAGCTGTTGGAACCGGAGTGCTGGACGATGTCGCCCTCGGGCGTGACGTCGAGGCTCCAGCCCAGCGCGCGGTAGGTCGCCACGGAGCGCGCGGCGCCGGGCCGCGCCACCGCGTCGCCGTCAGCCACGCGCAGTTGTCGCTGCAACATCAGGGCGACGCTCGTGCCCGTGAGTGCGTGCTCGCCCAGCAAGTCTGGCTGCTCAAGTGTCAACATCAGTCGGGCGTATTCCGTCGGCGTCGTATAGAGGGAGTACGCGGCATTGGGCTTGCGGTAGCGCGTCCGTTCCTTGAACTCACCGTCTTCGCGATGGCCGCTCGCCAGGTCCCGCTCGATCGCGTCCGTCCAGACGAAGCTCGAGTGTGCGAGGCCGAGCGGCGAGAACAGGCGCTCCTGTGCCAGGCGGTCGAGCGGCTCGCCCGCGATTGCTTCGACGGCCCGTTGCAGGAACAGCATCCCCTCGCCCGAGTACGTGTATTCGGATCCCGGCGCGAACTCCAGCGGCAGCGGGCCGCCCATCTCGTCGTAGCCTTCGCGCCAGTTCGCGAAGCCCGTCCGATGCGTCAGCGCCATGCGCGCGGTGACGCGCCGATGCTCCGGCTGGTCGGGCAGGTAGTCGTGCCCCAGGTAGTCGACCAGCGGCCGGTCGAGGTCCAGACGCCCCTCCTGAACGAGCTGCATCGCGATGAGCGCCAGCACGGGCTTGGACATCGAGCAGGCTTCGAAGACCGTGTCGGTCGTCACAGCCGCACTGTTCCGCGCATCCTTCAAGCCGAATCCCTGTGCCCAGACGACCTCGCCGCGCTGCATGATTGCGATGGAAACTCCGGGTACGCGCGCGTCGCGCATCAGCCTCGGCACGTTCTGGGTCAGCCATGCGATGTGCGCCGCGAGCTGCTCCCTGGTCGTTGGAGCCGGCGGCGTGATTCGGTGGATCGCATCTGCCGCCACGAGGCGCAGCTCGGCAGACTCATCGCGCAGGAACGGCTCGATGTCCGGCAGGAGGGCGCGGGCCGCGGGACCGACGGCGCCCAGCGTCTCGATCGTCGCCCACCGGATGTCCGCTTCCTCGCGTTGCAGCAGCGCCTTCAATGCCGGCAGCGCGGCCGCTCCCCGCTCCCGCAGGCGCGTCAATGTGCCGAGGCTCGCCAGCACGAGCAGGTCGTCCTTCTCCGAAAGCTGTCGCGTCAATTGGGGAAGGAAGGATTCCGCATCCGACGTCGACCGGTAGAGCGCGATGGTCGCACCCCAGCGTTGTTGCGGCGAGCCGGATGCCAGCGCTTCCTCGATCGCGGGAAACGCCGAATCGCCCATCAGGCCGAGTGCGTTGGCGGCCTTGCCCGCAACGCCGAGATCCGGGTCGCCCAGCAATGCGACTATTCGCGGCAGCAGTTCCGGCCGGCGATCCTGCTCCTCGATGAGCCGATCCAGGGCCGATTCGCGGACCGCCGCCTGCGGCGACGCCAGGGCGGCGTCGATCCCGTGCGGATCTCCCTGGCTCCAGGCCGGGGCGATCGCGAAACCGCTGAGACACACGAACACCACCCGCAACGGTGTCCGCAGGGTCACGGGCCGAGTTCCGCCGCATCGGTATGGCAGTGGCATGGCGAACGAGCCTGCCGTTCGGTCGAGTCGCTGTAAAGGTGTCCGCTGCCTGCGCGGGGAGAAATTGCGCATCCGCTTCGGAATGCGGCCGCTCGCGCGTCACGCGGCCGATAAAGGATACTGTCGGCCCACCGATCCGGGAATCGCCGTGAAACAAGCCGCCCTATCGCTCTTGACGATGCTTTTCTCTGCGTTGGCTTGTTCCGCCGCGCTCGGTGCCGCACAGCCCGGCGCCACACCGGCGATGACGGGATTCACGCCATCTGCGGCCGCAGAGCAAAGTGCGCTGGAGCAGCGCTTTGATGCCCTGCTGGATCCAGCGGACCTGCGCGACTGGATGAAGCGCATGGCGTCGGAGCCGAACCACGTCGGCGCGCCGCACAACCGGAAAAACGCGGAGTACTTGCGCGACCTGTTTCGCGAATGGGGCTGGCAGGCGGAAATCGAGACTTTCGACGTGCTCTATCCGACGCTCGAGCGGCATGCGCTCGAGATGGTGGCGCCGCTTCACTTCACCGCCGTGCTTTCGGAACCGCCGGTTGCCGGGGATGCCAGTTCCGCGCGCACCGATGTGCTGCCGACGTACAACGTCTACGGCGCGGATGGCGACGTCACGGCTGAACTCGTCTACGTCAACTACGGCATGCCGGACGACTACGACGAGCTGGCCCGTCGCGGCGTCGACATGAAGGGCAGGATCGCGATCGCGCGCTACGGCGGCGGATGGCGCGGCCTCAAGCCGAAGCTTGCCCTGGAGCATGGAGCAGTTGGGTGCCTCATCTATTCGGACCCGAAGGACGACGGCTATGCCGTCGGCGAAACCTACCCGAAAGGCGGATGGCGGCCGCCTGAGGGCGCGCAGCGCGGCTCGGTGGCGGACATGCCGATCTATCCGGGCGATCCGCTGACCCCCGGCACGGGCGCGACTCGCGATGCAAAGCGGCTGCCCATCCCGGACGCGAAGACGATTCTCAGGATTCCGGTGATGCCTATCTCATACGCGGATGCTCAGCCGCTGCTGGCCGCGCTGGCGGGACCGGTGGCGCCGGTCACGTGGCGCGGCGCGCTGCCGATCACTTACCGGATCGGGCCCGGCCCGGCCCGGGTTCACCTTCAGATCGCTTCGGAGTGGAGCCTGAAGACGCTTTACGACGTGATCGCGAAGATACCCGGCGCCGAAAGTCCGGACGAGTGGGTCATGCGCGGAAATCACCGCGACGGCTGGACCTTCGGCGCCTGGGATCCGCTGTCGGGACACGTGGCAGAGATGGCGGAGGCCAAGGCGATCGGTGCGCTGCTCAAGTCCGGCTGGAAGCCGCGCCGCACGATCGTGTATGCGAGCTGGGACGGCGAGGAGGCAGGCCTGCTCGGCTCCACTGAATGGGCAGAGACGCACGCGGACGAGCTGCGGCAGAAAGCCGTGCTGTACCTCAACTCGGACACCAACACGCGCGGTATCTTCCAGGGCGGCGGCAGCCATTCCCTCCAGCGCTTCGTCAACGAGATCCTCGCGATCGTCGAGGATCCCGAGACAAAGGTCAGCGTGCAGGATCGGGTGCGGGCGTCGATCCGAGTGGCCGGTTTTGGTGACCCGGACGACGAGAAGGCGAAGAAAAAGGCCGCGAAGGTCGTCGATGGAGGGGACATCCCGCTCGACCCGCTCGGCTCGGGATCGGACTACACGCCCTTCGTGCAGCACCTCGGCATCGCATCGCTCAGCCTCGAGTACGGCGGCGAGGACGACCAGGATGGCGTGTACCACTCCTTGTACGACACGTTCGAGCACTACGTGCGGTTCGGGGACCCTACGTTCGCCTACGGCATCGCCGAGGCCCGGACTGCCGGTCGCGCGGTCCTGCGGATGGCGCAGTCCGACGTGCTGCCGCTGCAGTTCGAAGCCTTCGCGCAGACGCTCGAGGAATACCGCGATGAGCTGCGCAAGCTCGTCGACGACCGGCGCAAGAAGTCGGAAGAGCTGGCGAAGCTGCTCGACGCGCGCGCCTTCGAGCTCGCGGCGGATCCGACCCGCGTGGTCGGGCCGCCCGAACGCATGCCGGCAGTGCCGTACCTCGACTTCTCGCCGCTCGACAATGTGCTGGTGCGCTTGGAGAAGCTCGCGCGCGCCTACGACGCATCGCTAGCCGCGCTCCCCGGCGGCCCGGCGTCGCTCGCAGACGAGCGGCGCGACCGGCTCAACGGGCTGCTCCGCGGCATGGAACAGGCCCTGACGGATGCGCGCGGTCTGCCGGGACGCGATTGGTATCGTCACCTGATCTATGCGCCCGGCCTCCTGACGGGCTACGGCGCAAAGACGCTGCCCGGCGTCCGCGAGGCCATCGAAGACGACCGCTGGGACGAGGCGAACCGTTACCTGTCGATCACCGCGACCGCGCTGGCGGGTTACTGCGACCGCCTCGACGAAGCGGTCCGGCTACTGCGGGAAGCCGGCGGCAAATCCGGCAAGTGACCGGAGCGAAACGCCGTAGCGCGAAGCGCTTTCCTTGGCCTCTAGGACGGCATCGCCGAGCGCATAGCTGATCGACAGCGCCGCAAAGGTTTGCTGCAGCGGATCGGGCGACTGGTATTGCGCCTCGAGCGCGGCCAGGGGAACGTGCTCGACCGAGAAACGCCGGCCCGTCGTCCCCTCGAAAAGCGCGACGGCCTCGAGCTGCGAAACAGGCTCGGGTCCGCCGATCTCGACCGTGTCGCGAACCGGACCGGGCATCGTCGCCGCGGCCGTCACGAAAGCCGCCACGTCCTCCCCGGAGATGTAGCTCACTTTCGCCTGCCCGTCGCCGTAGATTCGCGCGCACGCGTTGGCGGCGTCGAAGCCGAGGTGCGGCCCGAGCCAGACTTCCATGAAATACGAAGGCCGAAGCACTACGAACTCCATCCGGCTCGACGCCAGCTCGGCTTCGCAGCGGCGTTTCGCGCGCGTGAGCGGCGAATCCGTCCGGATGTTGCCGGACAAGGAGATGTAGACGAAGCGCCTTGCGCCGGCGCGCTCGGCTTCGCGGATGAGGCCGAGCGCCCCGTCGTGGTCGATGCGCTGCAGCGCGTCGCCGCCCGCATTCGGCATCGAGGTCACCGTGCACACGACGGACTCGATGCCTTCGCAGGCGCGGGCGACAGACGCGGGCTGTGTCAGGTCGCCATCGACGACGGAAGCCCCCGCCTCGATCAGGGATCTTGCCTCGCTGCGTCCGGCGCCGCCTCGCACGAGCGCCCGGACCGAACGTCCGCGTTCGCACAGCTGTCTCGCCGCCAGGCCTCCGACGAATCCCGTCGCACCGACCACCAGGTCCATGCAGTCCTCCCCCGCGCGATTCTAGATGACCTTGCGGCCGCAATCCGGCGGTCGCGGCGGCATCTCCAGCATCAGCTGCGAAGCCATCACGACAAATACGTACACCCAGCCGCCGCCCGCGCGCCTTGCCTTGCACGATGCGGCGCGTACGCCCTCCACGACGGGCAGGTCCGCATCAGGCACGATACTGCCGAGCACAGGGCTATAGTCCGAGTCGGTGCCGACGATCGCGACCGGCAGGGCCGGCAGGCGGTACCCCATCGTTTCCGGATATCGCTCCGGGTTCCACCGGTCGAAATAGACGCTCGTGAAGCCGTACCGGTTCGTAGCCTCGACGGCGAGACGCTCGAGCGCATCCTGCGTGTAGTAGAACTGGCTGACGCCCAGGGCCACGCGCGGGTCCGCGGGGTTGGCCGCGAACGTCACCTGCGATCGACGGAAGTATTCGTCAAAGAATGCGCGATCCATCGCGCGGCCTGAATGCGCGTATTGCTCGACGAGCGGCAGCGCGGCCTTGGCCGCGCGGTCGACCGCGGCGTTCGCATAGAAAGACTCCCGGCGCGACGCGTAGGCGTCGAACCGGGGTGTGCCCAGGTGCGCCTTCATGAAGAGGCCATTTCCGATCGCGGAGGCGAGCGCCTCGTTCATGACGGCGAATGCGCTGGCCGCCGCGGGATCCGGCGACGCTGTAAACGCGTCCCACTTGGCACGGCGAATTTCCTGTGGCGCGGCCTCCAACAGGTAGTGACAATACTCGTGGACCATCACTGCCACCCTCGAGACAGGATCGTCTTCGGGACGGAACTCCACGAAACTGCGTCTTCCTTTCTGGAAAGCACGGTTGACCAGTCCTGCGACAGGCACGGCTACCAGATGAACGGTCAGGTTCGTGTCGTCCGATTGTCCATACATGCGACCGGCGGCCTGGACGATGCGTGCGGCGTCCGAGCGCACGAGGGCCTCGACCTGTGCGGCGTAGCTCCGCCAGTCTGCTTCGTGATCAGACCACCATCGCGCGAAAGTCGGCCATGCGGCGGCGTACGCGGCTTCGAGCGTCCGGACCTCCGCCGCGCTCAGGATGACTTCGAGTTTCGCGCGGACGAGGTCCGCCGGACCGCCGGCGAAGAGGATATCGTCGATGCGCGCGCGAAGGTCCAGGGTTTCCGTGGTGTCCGGACCGGCGCCGGGCAGCTCGGGGCTCGTCGGTGCCCGCAGCTGCGCCTCGATCGTGTACTTACCGAGCGTCCCGCCCCATTCGGACTCGAGCCGTTCCGCCAGGTCTTGACCGAGGATCCTGGCGAGGAGCGTTGCGACGTCGTGCTGCGAGCAGGAGATGCCCCCGGTCGCGCATTCCAGGTAGTAGTAAAGGGTCGCCCGTGCGTCGAGCGATACCTCGATGGTGCTGACGGCGTCCGCGGGCGCCACTGCGGGCCAGCCTGCGAGCGCAGCGAGGCAGGCCGCCAGCCAGCGCGCCACGCGTCGGAACATTCGAGGCATCGCGGACTAGGGTGCAGCCCGCGTCAGGTCGTGTAAAGCCGGTCAGGACGCCAGTGTCGCGTTCCGCTCAGCCATCTTCCCTGGCGGAGGCATATCGACCTGCTTCACGACCGGCAACCGCGCGCGGATCCAGTCCTGGAAGCCGGCGAGGACGACTTCCTTTGAGGACAGGATGCCCTGCGAGTAGGCGCCGGACTCGAGGCCGCGCTGCACGGAGGCCGTCAGCACCTCGTCCTCGAACTGCACGCGTGAATTGAGGCGTGCGCAAAAGAAGCGCGCCGCCTTCATCTCGCGGCGGTCGTCCCGGAACCCGAACGAGCGTGCGCGGATCAGCGTGCGGCCCGCGCCGAGCGGCAATACCTGGAAGTAGTCCATCCACTCCGGGTAGATGTCGAAGTAGACGTTCGGGAACAGTCCGAAGTAGGTCCAGCGCCGGCGCATGTGCACCGGCAGGTGCTCCATGACCGGCAGGAACTTCGCGTAGCCCTGCGCGCTCCAGGACTTGAGCGGCGTCTCGCGCATGTGATGCGAGAGGCGCATCGTGCCGCCCGGAAAATACTCGCGGTCGTACTGCGGCTCCATCAGCGCGGAGAGCCCGGGATGGCCGATCGGGAAGTGATAGTCCTCGACGTAGTTTTCGACGACGTTCTTCCAGTCGATGGCGAGCTCGTGCGTCCAGAGATCGTCGAGCGGGACCATCTGGTCGATCTTGTAATGGGCAAGCTCGGCGGCGTGCGGCTCCATGCGCTCGGCAACCGATGGCTCGCCGCCCTTGAAGCGCACGAACACCATGCCCAGGTAGACCTCGAGCTCGATCGGCATGAGGCCGAACTGGCCCCGGTCGAACTTCGGGAAGCTGTCGGGGGCGCTGACGCTGCGATTGCGGCCGTCCAGGTGATAGGTCCAGCCGTGATACATGCAGGTCAGGAACTTGGCGCAGCGGCCCCGTTCGCCCTGCACGACCGCATGCGCACGGTGGCGGCAGACATTGTGGAAAGCGCGAACCGCACCGTCGGCGCCGCGCACGACGAAGCCTCGGCGGCCGAAGAACTCGAAGCTCACGTAATCGCCGGTCTCCGGAAGCTCGCTCTGGTGGCAAACGACCTGCCAGGACGACAGCAACAGATGCTCGCGCTCGAGCTCATGGAACTCCTCGCTGTGATAGGCCCAGGCGGGGAGCGTCAGCTTCGGCGCGGGATCCACCGCAGGCGCCGGCTCAGGCAACTTCACGCGCGCCGGCGCGGCCGCTTCGATACGCGGCGCGAGCCAGGGGAAGACGCTGCAGAGATAGGCGCGGCACTGGCGGCGCGCCGCCTCGCGATCGAATCCGTCGCCCTCGAAAAGAATTCCCTGCCACTGCTGGTCGATGAGGCCCATGAGGCCCTGGGCGACCGCGTCGGCATCCGGCCACGAGCCGTTGCCGCGGGCGGCGATGAGCCGCTTGCAGAGGTCTATGACCATCCGGCTCCAGGCTGAGTCGCGCTCGCCGCAGATGCGCTGGTAGTCGCCCCGCGCCTTGGACTCGGAGAGGAATGCGTACCAGACCGCGATCTTGCGCGAGTCGGAAAGGCTGCGGCTGAGGCTTGCGTCCACGATCGCGAGGAGCGTGCGCAGCTCGTCGTCGCCCGCCTCCTCCTGCACCGTCGCCATGGCCCTCGCGAACTCCTCCGACACTTCCCGGAGCGTCGCGAGCAGGAGCGCTTCCTTGCTTCCGAAGTGAAAATTGATGGACGCGGCCGTGTGCCCCGCCATGCCCGCGATTTTCGCGGAGGTGAGCTCGGACAGGCCGTGTTGCGAGATTGCGGCCACCGTGGCCTGGATCAGGTCGAGCTTCGAGCCGGTCGGGCGGATATCGGCGCTCGGTTCGAGATTTGCGGCCATGGTTGCCTCCACACCGGTTGTCGCACATTCTATGCCGCTTGGTCGCGGCAACTCAACAGTCGTTTAGTTTATTGAATCTCGGTTTAGTCGCTCGTATGCGATTGTTTTTATTGCTGTTTTTGTTCACCAAGGCCGGGATAGCCGGCGCGGCGAGCGAAAAACCCGCGACTTACGGCATGGAGATCCGCCCGGCCACCATCGCCATGGCGGACGGGATCCGGCTCGCGGCCAACCTCTACCAGCCGACGGGCGGGAAAGCCGGGGAAAAATTTCCGGTGCTGCTCGAGTACCTGCCCTACCGCAAGCAGGAAGCGCGCAGCCGCGACTGGGCGGTGTATTCCTATTTCGTCACGCGCGGCTACGTGGTTGCCAAGGTGGACATCCGCGGGACCGGCAATAGCGAGGGCCGGCTGATTCCCTACGAATATTCGGAGGTCGAGCAGAAGGACGGCGACGCGGTGATCGACTGGCTGTCGAAGCAGCCGTGGTCGAATGGCAATGTCGGGATGTTCGGCATCTCGTGGGGCGGCTTCAACTCGATCCAGATGGCGGCGCGCCGCGTGCCAGCCCTGAAAGCGATCGTCGCGATCGACGCGACCGAGGACCTCTTCCAGGACGACGTGCATTACATGGACGGGATCATGCACCTCGATTCCTGGGAGATGAGCATGGACCTCGACAATTCGAGGCCCGGCGCGCCCGATTACACGATCGACGACGACAACTTCAGGAACCGTTTCGACACCGAACCCTGGATGCTGACGTACAAGAACCGGCAGCGCGACGGCCCGTTCTGGGACCGCGCCTCGGTGCGCGACCGCTATGGGGACATCCGCGTGCCGGCCTTCCTCATCGGCGGGTGGTACGACGGCTACCGCGACAGCGTGCCGCGCATGCTCGAGCACGTGAAGAATGCGCCGGTCAAGGCGATCGTCGGCGCCTGGAACCACACCTGGCCGAGCGAGCCGTATCCGCAGCCCGGCATGGAATGGCGGCACGAAGCGGTGCGCTGGTTCGACCAGTTCCTGAAGGGCGAGGACACGGGCATCCTCGATGAGCCGCGATTCGCCGTCTACGTGCGCGACTGGCACCCGCCGGGACCTTACCTCGCATACGCCCCGGGCCGCTGGCGCTACGAGGAAGGCTGGCCTATCCGCCGCATCCAGGAGCGCGTCCTTTATCCACAGCCGAACCATACGCTCGCATCCGGCGCGCCCGGCACCGCGACGCACCTGCTCCGCTATATCCCGTCTGTCGGATTCGAGGCCGGCGGTCCCGTCATGTGGTGGGGCGACGTCGCGCACGACCAGCGCGGCACCGATGCCTTCAGCCTCACGTATGACAGCGAGCCGCTCGCCGAGGATCTCGAGATCCTCGGCTTCCCGCATGCCCTGCTGAAAGTCGCGGCGAGCGCGCCGCGCGCCAACTGGTTCGCGCGGCTATCGGACGTCGCCCCCGACGGGACCGTCACGCAGGTCGCGGGTGCGGCGATGAACGGCACGCACCGCGAGTCCGCGCGCGACCCCAAGGCGATCGTGCCGGGCGAGGCTTTCGACCTCGACGTCGAGATGCACTTCACGTCATGGGTGTTCCCGAAGGGCCACCGCATCCGCCTCGCCGTGAACAATGCGCAATGGCCGATGCTCTGGCCGACGCCGGACCCGATGACGACCGAGCTCCGGATCGGCGACTCGCGGCTCACGCTGCCGGTCGTCCCGTACGAGCAGCGGCCGGTACCGGATTTCCTGCCGCCGTCGAAAGATCCGAAGTATCCGGGCTACGAGACGCTCGAGACCGGCACGACGTCGGGCTATGGGGAGATCTCGTCGGTTGACCGCAACCCGCAGACGGGTGTCGTCGTCGCGAAGGCGACCAATGAGAGCGGCGTGCGCTTTCCCTGGGGCACCGAGCGCGATTTCGAGACGATCCGTTACGAGATCAAGGACGACGCGCCGGCGGACGCCCGGGTCACCGGCACGCATCGCATGGAGGTCGAGCTGCCCGGCCGCAAGCTGGTCTGGGACGCGGCGCTCACGTTCACAAGCGACCACGACAATTTCCATTACAGTTACCACCGGCGCCTCACCGAGAACGGGAATCTGGTGCGCGAGAAGAGCTGGAACCAAACCATACCCAGGGATTACCAATGACGAAGAGACTGAACCGCCGCCTTGCATGCTCGATCGGAATGCTCCTGGCCGGGGCGGCCCTCGGCGCCTGCGCGCCGGAACCCGCCGAGAGGGTCGACGAGCCGAAATCGAAAGTCGCCGACCTCGCATTCACGAATGGCACGATTTACACGGTCGACGGCGAGCGCAGCTGGGCGCAGGCCATCGCGATCGACGACGGACGCATCAGCTATGTCGGCACCGACGCGGGCACCAAGAACTACATCGGCCCGAATACGAAGGTCATCGACCTCAAGGGCCGCATGGTGCTGCCCGGCATGCAGGACGTGCACATTCACCCGATCTCGGGCGGCATGGAAGCTAATGCCTGCGACCTCAACGCGCTGAACACCGTCGACCAGTACGTGGCGAAGATCAAGGAATGCGCCGACGCACATCCGGACGATCCCTGGATCAAGGGCGGCGGCTGGTCGATGGCGTCATTCGGTCCCGGCGCGATCGCCAGCAAGAAGCTGATCGATGCGGTGGTCGCGGACCGCCCGGTCATCGTCGCCAGCCGCGACGGGCACTCGTCCTGGGCGAACAGCAAGGCGATCGAGATCGCGGGCATCACGAACGACACGCCCGATCCGCCGGACGGCCGCATCGACCGCGACCCGAAGACGCACGAGGCCATCGGCAGCTTCCAGGAGGGCGGCGACGCCATGATCTGGGCGAAAGTGCCGCCGGCGACGGAGGCGCAGCGCGACGCGGGGCTGCGCTATGCCGTCAAGATGTTGAACGGTTACGGCATCACGGGGATCCAGGACGCCAGCGTCAACGAAGAGGACCTCAAGTCCTACCACCGCGTCGACAAGGCGGGGCAGCTCGCGCTGCATGTCGTCGGCGCGATCTGGTGGGAGCGCGGCCAGGGTCTCGAGCAGATCGAGAACATCAAGCGGCTGCGCAGCGACTACTCGGGCGGCCGCATCGACGCCGGCACCGTCAAGATCATGCAGGACGGCGTGATGGAGAGCTACACGGCCGTCGTGCTCGAGCCGTACAAGCTGCCGGGCAAGAAGGACGCACGCGGCATCCCGATGGTGGACCCGGAGCTTCTGAAGAAAGCGGTCACGCAGCTCGACGCCGACGGTTTCCAGGTGCACTTCCACGCCATCGGCGATGGCGCGGTCCGCCAGGTCCTGGACGCGATCGAAGCCGCACGCACCGCAAACGGCGACCTCGGGCATCGCCACCACATCTCGCACATCCAGCTGATCCATCCGGACGACCAGCCGCGATTCCGGAAGCTGCATGTCATCGCGAACTTCCAGCCGCTGTGGGCGTACGCGGACGACTACGTCACCGAACTGACGCTGCCCTTCATCAGCAAGTTCGCAGCCTCGTACATGTACCCGATCGGGAGCATGGAGAAGAGCGGCGCCGTCGTTGCCTTCGGCAGCGACTGGTCGGTCTCGACCGCAAACCCGTTCGAGGAGATGGAGACCGCAATCACGCGCATGGGCGCGCTCGGCGACACGAAGGTGCCGTTTCTGCCCGACGAGCGCATCACGCTGCCTGAAGCGCTGGCGGCATTCACGATCAACGCGGCTTACACCAACCGGGACGAAAAAAACACGGGCTCTCTCGAGGTCGGCAAGGTCGCGAACCTGGCCGTGCTCGACCGGAACCTGTTCGAGATACCGGCGAACGACATCTCGGACACGAAAGTGCTGCTGACGCTGTTCGAGGGCAAGCCGGTTCACGGCGACATCGGAGCGCTGTAATGGCCGGGCCGTGGCATCGCGTCGACCCGGACGGCCAGAGACTCCCGATCAAGCTCGACTCGACGAGCAACGGCGAATTCCTGCCGGTGCCGCTGTCTCGCGCGAATCGTCGCGCAAACTGGCTCGCGCAGGAGGCAGCGGGCACGAACGCGAAGCGGCTCGGCATGGGCCGGCGCGAGTTCCTGCTCTCGACCTGCGGCGCGGCGAGCACGTTACTCGCGTTCAACAGCGCGAACGCCGCGGCCGGCCGCAGCGGCGGCTTCTTCGACCTGCCGGCCGTCGCGGCGACCGAGCCCGCGGCGGCGGCTTCGCTCGAGAGCGGCGAGTTCATCTTCGACGTGCAGGGCCACTACGTCGACCCGACGCAAGCCTGGCTCAAGGTCGCGCCCGAATCCGCGTTCAAGTGGGCGCCGAAAGCCGGTTGCGCGCTCGCCGACGGCAAGACGCCGCGCAGCCACCTCGCCTGCCTCAGCTCCGAGCAGTTCGTGAAGGACGTCTTCCTCGACAGCGATACCGACATGATGGTCCTCTCTTTCGTGCCGTCGAAACGTGAGGCTTCGCCGCTCGAGATCGAGTCGGCCGACAACGTGCGCCGGATCGTCGACCGCATGGAAGGGAACCACCGGCTCCTGATCCACGGGCGCGTGAACCCGAACCAGCCGGGCGACATCGAGGACATGCCGCGGCTGCGCGACCAGTTCGGCGTCTGCGCCTGGAAGTGCTACACGCAATGGGGTCCGGAGGGCAATGGCTTCTACCTCGACGACGACGTCGGCATCCGCTTCGTGGACGAAGCGAGGCGACTCGGCGTGAAAGTCATCTGCGTGCACAAGGGCCTGCCGTTCGGGCCGCAGTCGTACGAGCACAGCCAGTGCCGCGACATCGGGCCGATCGCGAAGCGTTTCCCGGACGTGAGCTTCCTCGTCTACCACTCGGGCTTCGTGACCGAGGTCGAGGAGAAGCCTTACGGCCCGGCCGCTGACGGCATCGATACGCTGATCCGCTCGCTCGAGCAGAGCGACATCCGGCCCGGCTCCAACGTCTACGCGGAGCTCGGCAGCACCTGGCGCTTCCTCATGCGCGACCCGACTCAGGCGGCGCACGGGCTCGGCAAGCTCCTGAAGCACGTCGGCCCGGAGAACGTGCTGTGGGGCACGGACTCCATCTGGTACGGCTCGCCGCAGGATCAGATCCAGGCGTTCCGCGCCTTCCAGATCGCGCCGGAGCTGCGCGAGAAGCATGGCTATCCGGAGATCACGCCTGAGCTGCGCGCGAAGATCTTCGGCCTGAATGCGATGCGCCCCTACAGGATCTCTGCGGATGAGATGAAGTTGCGCGCGCGCCGCGACGCCGTCGCGAGCGAGCGGCTCGCATACCGCGAGCGCCCGGAGCCGCACTTCCTCACGAACGGTCCGAAGACGCGACGCGAGTTCCTGAACCTGCTCGGCTGGAACGGCGGCACGCGCGCCTGACGCCGGCCAGGAGACCGATGCGCCACGCACCCGCCTGGATCGCCGTCCTAGCCGCGGTCGCCCTGGGCGCGGGCTTTGCGCTCTACCAGCGCTCGCATCGGCCGGTCGTATTGCGTGCGGGCACCGCGCTGCCGCAGGCGCGGTCGATTCCGGACTTCGACTTCATCGACCAGCGCGGCAAGCCGTTCTCGCGAGAAGGCCTGGAAGGTCACTGGACGCTGCTCTTCACCGGCTTCACGAACTGCCCCGACGTCTGCCCGACAACGCTCGCGCTGATGGTGGAGCTCAAGCGCGACGTCGCGCGCGACGATCTCCGGTTCCTGTTCGTCAGCGTGGATCCGGAGCGCGACACGCCGGAGGTCATCGGACGCTACCTCGCGCACTTCGATCCAGCCTTCACCGGCGCGACAGGCACGCGGGAGGAGATGGAGCGGTTCACGGCCGGGCTCGGACTCGCCCAGGTCCGCAATCCCGGCGTGGGCGATGCGTACACCGTTGACCACTCGACCGCGTTCGTGCTGATCGACCCCGACGCCCGCCTCGCGGGCTACTTCCAGGCGCCGCACATCCGCACGGCGCTTGCCGCAGATCTCGCCGCGCTGCCGAAAAAATGAAGGGGACGCCCCCTTCATGTTCATGAAGGGGTGGTCCACCGAATCTGGTGACTAACCGAATATGAAGGGGCGCGTCCCCTTCATTTTCAGATCTTGCCGAGGTCGACGTCCGCGTTGGCCCAGGCCTTCGCGAAGCGGTCGCTGACCTCCTGCGCTTCCTGCTTCTTGCCCTGCGCCTTGAGCGCCTTCGCGAGACCGTGCAGGGACCAGCCGTTCTCGGGATTGCGCTTCAGCTCGTCGCGGAAGATCTGCTCGGCGTCCGCCGGCTTCTTCGCCTCGAGCAGAACGCTGCCGAGCGCGAGGCGCGACGGCCAGTTCCAGGCTGGAGGCTCGTCGTAAGGCAGCGTGTCCTCGATCGTGACCGCGGTGTTGAGCGCCGCAATCGCGACATCGTACTTCTTCTCGGCGCGCGCGATGTTCGCCGCCACGAAGCGCTCGGCGACCTGCACGCCGCCGATCAACGAGTAGCGATCGAACTGCTTCATCTTCTCGATCGCGGGATCCTTGGTCGCCGGCTCCAGGGCCTCGTGGAACTTCTTCGCGTCTTCGAGGCGGCCTTGCGCCGCGGCCGCCATCGCCTGGCCGTAATTCCACATCGCCAGCATGTACGGCAGGTCGTCGGCGGGCTTCGGCGTCGCGACCACTTCGTCCCAATGGCCGAAGCGCACGGCGGCAAAGAGCGGGGTCGTCGCGAAGCCCTGCATCGCCTCGAAGCCGGGCGTGCGCAAGAGCTTCGGGTCGCTCGTACGCTCGCCGGTGTGCGCCGCCGCCTCGGTCGCGAGCTTGCTCGTGCCCTCCATCGTCGCCGCGAACCACAGGAAGTGGTGGTTGTGCGGCACGTAGCCGAGCGGATATACGCCCGGTCCCGGCTTGCAGATGGCGAGATAGGCATCGTCGGCGCCAATCGCGTTCTGGTTCGCAATGACGGCGTCGTGCCAGCGGCCGACGCGCGCGTAGATGTGCGCCGGCATGTGCACCAGGTGACCGGACCCCGGCAGGAGCTCCCGGAGCGTGTCGGCCGCCGCGACCCCCTTCGACGGATCCGGCGAGGCCTCGACGGCGTGCACGTAATAATGCAGCGCGCCGGCGTGGTTCGGATTCCGCCCGATCACCGTCTCGAGCTGCTGGACGACCTCGGCCGTGTGCCCCTTCGGCTGGCCATTGGCGTCCCAGTAATCCCAGGGCTGCAGGTCCATCATGGACTCCGCATACAGCGCGCCGATGTCGTTGTCGTCGGGATACTTCGCGGCGAGCTCGCCCATCGCCTTGGCGTAGGCCTCGTCGAGCGGCTTGCGGTTCTCCGGCGGATTCTCGGCGTAGCGCTTCGAGAGCGCGTGGATGAACGCCTGCTCCTTCTCGGTCGCCTTGGAGGCTGTGCGCTGCGCGCGCTGCAGGCGGTCCCATGCCTTCGGGTTGTTGTCGGGTGACATCGCCGCGTTCACGTGCGGGCCGAGCACCAGCGCCGCGCCCCACCAGCACATCGCGCAGTCTGGATCGAGCTCGGCAGCCTTCAGGTACGAGCGCTCCGCAGCGTCGTGGTTGAAGCCGTAGGTCATCGCGAGACCCTGGTCGAACCAGCGCTGCACGTCCTTGCCCTTCGCCGTGATCGGCATGCTGTAATCGCCCAGGCCCTCGATCAGGTTTGCGCCGACGGGCGCGAGGTCGGGAAGCGGTGGCTCGGCCGAGCGCTTGTAGAGATAGAAACCGACGGCCGCGACGAGTATGACGACGATCGCCACCATGAAATTGCGGTTCATGGAGTCCTCCCAGGCTGACGAAGGGCTCTGGAATACTCCGATTCCCGCCTGAATTCAATTGGTCCTCGTGTCCGCGCGCTGGCTGGACGCGATCCGAAACGCGGCCCTAGAATCCGGGGCCTTGCAGGGGGACGAAATGAAAAATCCGTTGACTTTTCGCCGTTTGGCACCCGCGCTCCTCGTTGTCGCATTCCTTGCCCAGCCCGCCGTCGCGGACGCTGCGCCGCCCGGATATGACGGACTGGTGAAGCTCTTCGAGGACTGGCGCGACTTCGAGCATCCGCCGCTGAAGGACGGCGCGCCCGATTACACCGCCGCCACCTTCGAGCGGCGCCAGGCGGAGCTGAAAGCCTACCGCGACCGGCTCGAGGCCATCGACTCGAGCGGCTGGCCGGTCGAGGCGCGTGTGGACCAGGCCCTCGTTCGCGCAGAGATGAACGGCTTCGACTTCTACGTGCGCGTGCTGAAGCCCTGGGCGCGCGACCCCGCTTTCTACCAGAGCGTCTGGACCGAGCAGAGCGACACGCCGGCGCACGAGGGCACGGTGCACCACGACGTCGTAGAGGTCTGGACCTACCAGTTCCCGCTCTCGCGCGAGAGCGAGACGAAGCTCGCTCGCGAGCTCGCGATCGTCCCGCCGTTGCTCGCGCAGGCGCGCGGCAATCTCACGGGCAACGCACATGACCTGTGGGTCACGGGTGCGGGAACGATGCGCGGCCAGGTCAAAGCGCTCGACGAGCTCGATGAAAAGACCGCCGGCAGCGGACGCGCACTCAGGAAGGCAATTGCCGCTGCGCGTGGGGCGACCGCGGAGTTCGCCGACTGGCTCGACGCTCAGGCGGCGTCGAAGACGGGTCCGTCCGGCATCGGCCAGGAGAACTACGACTGGATGTTGAAGAACGTGTACCTGATCCCGATGACCTGGCAGGACGAGGTGGATCTCCTGAAGCGGGAGCTCGCGCGTTCCGTCGCCTCCCTCAAGCTCGAAGAGGCCCGGAACGCCGGCCTGCCGCAACTGCCGGTCATTGCGACGCCGGAGGAATACCAGCGCCGCGGCAACGAGGCCGTCACTCGCTTCCTCGAGTTCCTGCGCAAGCGCGACCTCTACCCGATGCGCGACAGCATGGATGCGGCGCTCCGCGCCAGAATCGGCGACTACGTCCCGCTTGAAACCCGGAACTTCTTCGCGATCGCGACGCACTACGAGCCGCTGACGCTCTACACGCACTTCTACCACTGGTGGGACCTCGCGCGCATGCGGGACGAGCCGCACGCGAGCCCGATCCGGCGCGGGCCGCTCCTCTACAACATCTGGGACTCCCGCGCCGAAGGCATGGCGACCGCGATGGAGGAGTTCATGCTGCACGCGGGGTTGTTCGACGACCAGCCGCGCGCCAAGGAGATCATCTGGATCATGCTCGCGCAGCGCTCCGCGCGCGGGCTCGCCTCTCTCTACGCGCAGGCGAACGTCTTCGATCTCAAGCAGGCCAAGGCCTTCCAGTCGCAGTTCACGCCGCGGGGCTGGATGCGCCCCGACCTCGACCTGCTCGGCTTCGAGCAGCAGCTTTACCTGCGCCAGCCGGGCTACGGCACGAGCTATGTCACGGGAAAATTCCTGCTCGACGACCTCATGCGGGTGCGCGCGCAGCAGCTCGGGGCCGACTTCACGCTGAAACGTTATTTCGACGAGGTCAATGGCGCCGGCATGATCCCGGTTCCGATGATCCACTGGCAGCTCACGGGTCACGCTGACGAAAACGAGGCGCTCCGGGCGGGCCGGTACCCGTGAGGACTCTCACCATGAAGTTCCTGCTTGCCTGCATCTCGTTCGCCGTCGCCCTGCCCGCCTTCGCGGACTCGACCCTCGACTATGACGTCCACTTCGTCGGCGTGAAGTCCGGTGCGCTCAAGACCGTCGCCGGCAAGGACGGCCGCCTGCAGGTCAGCTACTCGTACCGCAACAATGGCCGCGGGCCGGACATCGAGGAAAAGATCGTCGTCGCACCGGACGGCACGATCCGGAGCTACCGCCAGACCGGCAAGACGACCTTCGGCGCGATCCTCGACGAGCGCTTCGCCGTGTCCGGCAAGCGCGCGAGCTGGCAGTCGCCGGCCGAGCAGGGCTCGCAGGCAGTCACCGGGCCGGCGCTCTACCTGCCGACTTACGGCAGTCCTGTCGTCGACGCGCTCATCGTGCGTGCGACTCAGAAATCCGGCGGGCGGCTCACGGCGCTGCCGGGAGGCGAGGTCCGCAGCGAGAAGCTCGCCGAGGCGCACGTCGGCCCGGCGGGTCGCGAGCGCGACATCGCACTGTACGCAATCCTGGGCATCGCCATTCAGCCGAGCTACGTCTGGCTCGACGCCGGTGGTGACATGGGCCTGTTTGCGAGCATCAATGTCGGCGGACGGCACACGGTGGTCGCGGGCTACGAGGGCGTCGCGTCGGACCTCGAGCGGCTGCAGCAGTCTGCCGAGGCGAAGTACCTCGCCGACATCGCGAAGAAGTCGACCCATGCGCTCCCGCAGCCGATCCTCATCAGGAACGTGCGCGTCTACGACACAGCGTCGATGAGGCTCGGCGAGGCCGCCGACGTGTACGTCAACGACGGACGCATCGCGGCGATCTACCCGGCGAACTCGCCGGCCAAGGATCCTGCGACCGTCATCGACGGCGCCGGGCGCGCCCTGCTGCCAGGCCTATTCGACATGCACACGCACGAGGACGCCTGGAACTCGATACTTCAGGTCGCCGGCGGCGTCACGAGCTCGCGCGACATGGGCAACGACAACGCCTACCTCGCGCAGCTGCGTTCAGACATTGCGGGCGGCCTCACGGTCGGGCCGCACATCGAGCCGGCGGGCTTCATCGAGGGTGAGAGCCCCTACTCCGCGCGCGGCGGCTTCGTCGTGAAGGATCTCGACGAAGCGAGGAACGCCGTGGACTGGTACGCCGAGCGCGGTTACCGCCAGGTGAAGCTCTACAACTCGATCAAGCCCGAATGGGCGCAGCCCATCGCGGCCTACGCGCACTCGCGCGGCATGCGCGTCAGCGGCCACGTGCCGGCCTTCTCCAGGTCGGAGCGCGTCGTGCGCGATGGCTACGACGAGCTGCAGCACATCAACCAGATGGTGCTGAACTTCGTGTCCGACCCGGACACCGACTCGCGCACGATCCTGCGCTTCACCCTGGTGGGCGAGCGTGCGCGCACGATCGATCTCGACTCGACGAAGGTGCGCGACTTCATCCAGCTCCTCGTCGAACACAAGACCGTGATCGACGCGACGATGGCGACCTTCGAGGGCACCTATACCCAGAAGCCCGGCGACATGGACCCCGCCATGGCGCCCGTCGCCGACCACTTCCCGTTCGCCGTGCAGCGCGGCTGGCGCAACAATTCGACGGATGTCAGCGGTGGGAAGCTCGAGGTCTACCGCGAGTCCTGGCAGCGCATGATGCAGCTCTTCGGCCGCCTGCACGCGGCGGGCGTCCCGCTCGTCGCCGGCACCGACAGCCTCGCGGGTTTCATGCTGCACCGGGAGCTCGAGCTGTATGCGAAAGCCGGCATCCCGCCCGGCGAGGTGATCCGCATCGCGACCGAGAGTGCCGCGCGCTACGCGGGCGTGCTCGCGGACCGCGGCACCATCGAGCGCGGCAAGCGCGCCGACCTCATCCTGGTCGACGGCGACCCGACCGCGGACATCTCGGACATCCGCAAAGTGAGCTACGTGCTGAAGGACGGCGTGGGTTACGCGCCGGCCGAGCTCTACGAGGCGTTGGGGATCCGGCGCTTCGCCGACCCGCCCTCGGTCGGCCGCTGAGCCGCGATCAGGCTGCCGGCGCGAGCGGGCGCGGGCGGCCGATCGCGTGTCCCTGCACGAAGTCGATGCCCATCGCGCGCGCGGCCTCGAGCGAAGTCACGTCCTCGATCTGCTCTGCGACCAGGCGGAAGTTCAGCGTGCGCGCCATGCCGACGACCGCGCTCACCATCGCCTGGTTGACGCTGTCGCGGCCGAGGTCGCGCATGAACGAGCCGTCGATCTTGAGGTAGTCCATCGGCAGCTGCTTCAGGTTCGCGAAGCCGCCGAGGTCCGTGCCGAAGTCGTCGAGCGCGAAACGGCAGCCCATGCCGTGCAATACGTCCACGAAGCGCCTCGCCTGCTCGAGGTTGCCGGTCACCGAGGACTCCGCGACCTCGAAGCAGATCTGCGCGGGCTGGGCTCCGGTGCGGTCGAGCTCGTCCACGACGAACTCGAGGAACGAGGGATCGGCGAGCGTCTGTCCGGAGATGTTGATCGAGAGGCTGCGTCCCGGCGGCAGCCGGATGGCGCCCGCGGCGAGGGCCGCGAGCGCGGAGCCGAGCACCCAGCGGTCGATCATCGACATCAGGCGGTAACGCTCGGCCGCGGGGAAGAACTCGGCAGGCGCAATGGCCTGGCCCTCGTCGTGCAGCCGCACGAACACCTCCATCGCGGGCCCGTTCGAGGCCCCGGTGCCCGGGCGCGTCGGCTCGATCGGCTGCACGTAAAGCTCGAAGAAGCCGTCGCGCAGCGCCGCCTGCAGCCGCTGCAGCCAGTGGATCTCGCCGCGGCTCCGCGCGATCGCCTCGTCGTGCGAGGAATACACGTGGATGTGGCCGTCGGACTGCTTCTTTGCCACGTAGCAGGCCGAGTCCGCCGCGCTCATGACCTCCTCGAGAGAATTGCTCTCGCCGGTCAGCTCCACGATGCCGATGCTGACGCCGACGCTGAAGATCCGGTCCTTCCAGACAAAGCGGTACTCCCCGATCGCGCGCGAAACGTCGTCCGCGATCTGCCGCGCCTTGTCGAGCGGGCAGCCGACCAGCAGCACGCCGAATTCGTCGCCGCCGAGGCGCGCCACCGTGTCCGAGTCGCGCACCGCCTCGCGGATCAGGGCGGCGACCTCGCGCAGCATGTTGTCGCCGGCGAGGTGGCCGCTCGTGTCGTTGACGGCCTTGAAACGGTCGAGGTCGAGGAAGCACATCACGTGGCTCTGCCGCCCCGCGCGCGCGATCTCGAGCGACTCGCCGAGGCGGCGCTCGAACTCGCGCCGGTTGACGAGGCCTGTCAGAGCGTCGTGGCTCGCCTGATAGGACATCTGCTGCGTGAGGCCGCGCAGCTCGCTGACGTCGTGCAGCATTACCGCGACGCCGTCGACGTCGCCGTCCGGCCCGCGGATCGGCGAGGCCGTCGCCTCGACACCGAGCTCGCTGCCGCTCGCGCGCGAGATGAGGATCGAACGCCGCCCGAGGTTGACGCGCGCGCCGGTCGCTAGGCACTGCTGCACCGGGTCCGCGAGCGCGCGGCGGTCGTGCTCGTCGACGAAGCCGATCATCGCGCTGAACGCCTTGCCGGCGGCCTCTTCGCGCCGCATGCCCGTGAGCGCTTCGGCCGACTGGTTCATGTAGTCGATGAGCCCGTGCGCGTCGGTCGTCAGGATGCCCTCGCCGAGCGACTCGAGCGCGAGCTGCGAGCGCGCGGGCGGCAGCCCCAAGGCCGGCGCTTCGCGGTGCGGCAGCATTTCCTGGGCCGTGAACAGCGCGAGCTTGCGCCCTCCCACCTCGATCGCGGAGCCTGTGAGCTCGATGCGCGTGACTTGGCCGTGCGGGTCCGTGATCTCGAGCTCGGTGAGCGAAGGCTTCGCCTCGCTGGCGAGCGCACGCGCTACCGCGAGCGCGGCGAGCTCGGCGTATTCGCCGGCTACGACGCCCGAGAGCGTCTTTCCCGCAAGCTGGGCGGCCGGTACTCCGACGATTGTGGCGAATGCCTCGTTCGCCGCCTCGATGCGCTCGCCGTGCAGGAGCGCGGGCTCGCGCAGCGCCGCAAGCATCGCGCGCATGGCGTCGTCGCCCGGCTGCGCGGAGCGCGCCGGCGCGTCGGCTTCCTGCAGGCGCAGGAGCCTCTGCCGCAGTCGCCAGGCGACGGCCGCACACACGGCGGCCGTGATCGCCAGCGCGACGGCGACGATCGTCGGGACCGTCATCGAGCCTTCATCCCCTTCGAATCCGCGGCCCGCGGGACCGTCAATATTCGTTACATTGCGCGGCTTTCGGCAGCATATCCCACGCTTGTACAGACGCCCCCGGCGATTCACCATAATAGTGATGGACGCGAAAACCGAGGCCGCGCGACGGCAAATGATCGACCAGCAGGTGCGCGCCTGGGCGGTGCTCGACCCGCGCGTTCTGGAAACGCTCGCTGCGGTGCCGCGCGAGCACTTCGTTCCGGATGACTATCGCGCCGTCGCATTCGCCGACGCCCCGATCCCGATCGGCCATGGGCAGTGGATGCTGCCGCCCGCGCTGGAAGGCCGGATCCTGCAGGCGCTCGCGCCGGTCCGCGGCGAGCGCGTGCTCGAGCTCGGCACCGGCACCGGCTTCTTCGCCGCCTGCCTCGCGTACCTGACGGGCTCGGTCGACAGCATCGAAATTCACGCGGAACTTGCGGCGCGCGCCGCGCGCGCGATCGACGCCGCGGGCATCTCGCGCGTTTCGATCGAGACCGGGGATGCGCTCGCACGCGACTATGACGGCAACTACCAGGTCGTCGCGGTCACCGGTTCGCTGCCGGAGCCGGACCGGCGCTTCGAACGCGCACTGGCGGTCGGCGGACGGATGTTCGTCGTGATCGGCAGCGGACCCGCCATGGAAGCGCGGCTCGTCACGCGGACCGGCGAGGATTCCTGGCTCAGCGAGGCCTTGTTCGAGACCCGGATCGAGCCGCTGGTCCTGCGGTCGGCGCCGTCCCGATTCCGGTTCTGAGCGGGGCCGCGCCCCTGCCTTTCGACCCCTTTTTCGGCCGCCCCGACTCATATGGACCCGCTTTTCGGTCCCTTGAATGGCAGTATCGAGTCCTCTTGAGCTAGGGTCATCTGGTGATATACACTAGTAATACAGTAGTTCTCCCACTCCTGAATTTGCGAAGGAAAGCCTGCGCATGAACACCCGATTCTTCGTCCACTCGGTTCTCGCCTGCGCGAGCCTCGCCTGCTTAAACGCCAGTGCCGCCGACCTCAAGGAGGTCTACGAGCGAGCGCTCACTAACGATCCGCTGATCCGGGAGGCGGACGCGAATCGCCTCGCGACGCGCGAGTCCAAGCCGCAGGCCATCGCTGCCCTGCTGCCGCAGGTGAACGCCGATGGCACCTGGAACGACAAGGTCGACACCAACAGCACGGGCGTCTTCGTCGCACCAGGCGTGCCGCTGACGCCCGACACGCGCAACTTCGACGGCGACAACCAGAGCTGGAACCTGCAGTTGCGCCAGAGCGTGTTCCGCTGGGAGAACTACGCGACCTACCAGCGCGCAAATTCCGAGCGTGCGCAGGCGGAAGCCGATTACGTCGTGGCGCAGCAGGACCTCATCCTGCGCACCGCCGAGGCCTACTTCAACGTGCTCGCGGCACGCGACACGCTCGAAGCCGCGCAGGCCGCATATGACGCGATCGGCCGCCAGCTCGAGCAATCCGAGAAGCGCTTCGAGGTGGGCCTCATCGCGGTCACCGACGTGCAGGATGCGAAGGCGGCCTTCGACTCCGCGAGCGCGGCGCTGATCCAGGCGAAGCGCACCCTCGCGAACAACGGCGAGATCCTGCGCGAGCTGACCGGCGACACCTGGGACACGCTCGAAAAGCCCGGCAACGACATGCCTCTGCATGCCCCCAATCCCGAGAACCCCGACGACTGGGTCAAGCTCGCCATGGACCAGAACCCGAGCCTGAACTCGAGCCGCCTCGCGGCCGAGATCACGCGCTCGAACATCAACGTCGAGCGGGGTGGCCATTTCCCGGCGGTGGACTTCGTCGTGAACCGCAACCACAGCGAGAGCGACGGCAGCCTGAACGGCACGACGATCGGAGATACGTCGAGCAACGATTACGGCACCGTTTACGGGCTGCAGGTGACCGTGCCGATCTTCTCCGGCGGCCTCACGTCCTCGCGCGTGCGGCAGGCGCAGTACCGTCACACGGCGGCGCGCGAGCGCCTCGAGCGGACGGCGCGCGCGACGGAACGCTCGACGCGCGACGCCTTCCTCGGCGTCAATTCCGAGATGGCGCGCGTGCAATCGCTGAAGCAGGCGGTGGAATCCGCGCAAACGGCCCTCGCCGCGACCGAGGCCGGCTATGAAGTCGGCACGCGCACCTCGATCGACGTGCTCCAGGCCCGGCAGCGGCTGTTCCAGTCGCAGACCGACTACGCGCGCAGCCGCTACGACTACCTGCTGAACGTGCTGCGGCTGCAGCAGGCCGCCGGCACGCTCGACGGCAAGGGCCTCGACGACATCAACGCGCTGCTGTCCGAGAACGTGGGCGTCCGCTGAAGCCGCGGCCGCGTCAGGTCGCGTCGACGACTCCGTCCGCGGCATCGCCGCGGGCGGAGGCACGCATGAGCCGGTCGGCAACGGCCGCCCAGGCTTCTCCCGGCGGCACGGACTCGACCAGGATGCGGTCTGCGCCCGCGGCGTCGAGGCCGCGCAACGCCGCGTAGAGTCCGCGACCGTACGAGACCGGATCCGCAGGCATTCCGCGCCAGACGACGCCTGCCGCTTCCACCGGGGTTGCCGAGCGCGCCAGCACGGCAACGCGGACGCCTGAGGCGAGCGCGGCGTCGATTTCCTGCCTGAGCGATTCCGCATCCGCGATGAATAGCGGCGTGCCTGGCGCGTAGTGCGAGCGGTCCCTTCCCGGCGCGCGCGGCGCATCGGCGCCGGGTTCCTCCACGTGCCCCACGACGTCCGCGACCTGCGAACGTGACACGGAGCCGGGGCGCAGCAGCGTCACCCGCCCGTCGAGGCAGGCGACGATCGTCGACTCGAGGCCGACCTCGCAGTCGCCGCCGTCGAGCACGAGTGCGGCGTCGCCTAGCTCCTCGCGCACGTCCGCGGCACGCGTCGGGCTGATGCGCCCGTAGCGGTTGGCCGAAGGTGCGGCGATCCCGCGCCCGAAGGCCGCGAGCAACGCGCGGGCGACCGGATGCGCAGGCGCACGCAAAGCGACTGTCGCCTGGCCGCCGGTGACCGCGTCGGGCACGCGCGCGGATTTCGGCAGCACCAGCGTGAGCGGACCGGGCCAGAAGGCCTCGGCGAGCCGGCGCGCCGCTTCCGGCAGCACCGCAGCGAACGCTCGGGCCGCTTCCAGGCTGCTGAAGTGCACGATGAGCGGATGGCTCGCGGGCCGACCCTTGGCCGCGAAGATGCGCGCGACAGCGGCGGGATTGGCGGCGTCGGCGCCGAGCCCGTAGACGGTCTCGGTTGGGAACGCGACGAGGCCGCCCGCGTTCAGCCGCGCGGCGGCCTCTTCGATCTTCGCGGGGTCCGGCAGCACCGTCTGATTCTAGCCGCAGCTCCCCGCTGCGCGCTCAATCGAGCGGGATGCGCTTCCACCCCGCGTCGGTGAGCCGCAGCTCGTAGGCCGGCCAGTAATGCTGGTCGAGCCGGAGCGTCGTGATCTCGACCGACCCGTTCCAGCTCACGGTCTTCAGGCGGATCGACGCGTCGTCGGGCCGGCCGGAAACGGCGCGAATGAAGGCGTCGAGGTCGTCGACGGGGATGCCGTCCACTTCCGTGATGCGCCGCCCCGCCCACAGCTTGTAGCGCGAAGCCGGCGAGCCGTACATGAAGAACGCGATGAACACGCCCTTCGGCTCGATGCCGCGCTGCACGGCCATCGCGCGGTGCGGCGCCTGCAGCGTCGCGCCGGCCCACACCAGCACGCGGTCGACGTCGTGACCCGAGAGCACGACCGTCTTGAGCGGCACGGTCATCTCCTTGCCTGCGCGCCAGATCGTCAGCGTCACCTCGGGCGCGCCGACCGCCGCGCTCGCGTCGGCGAAGCTGTTGACGACCTTGCCGTCGATCGCGAGCAGGAGGTCGCCCGGCTCCAGCAGTGCGGCCGCGGGCGAGCCCGCGACGGTGCGGTCGATGGTGAGTACGGTGCGGCGCTTCGGGTTGTGCGCGGTGACGCGGTCGATCCACGCCTCATCGAGGCCGAGCTGGCGCGCCTCGGCGAGCGACAGCAGCCCGTACTCGACTTCCGCCGAGTAGAGCGTGCGCTCGCCGCGCGCGTACTCCAGCATCTCCTGCACGAGCGCCGCGGGCACGCCCATGTTCTGCTGCACGAGCTCGCGGTCCTGCTCGTAGGCGAAGCTCGACCATAGCGCCGCGACGTCACCGCGCTTGTCGACGATCACGCCGTCGAAATCGCTGGGGCCGTTCACCAGGCGCACGATCTCGAGGTTCGCGTCGCGGAACTGCAGCGTGCGCGAGAGCGGGAAGCCGACCGGCCCGATCGAAGACACGACCGCCTGCTGCGAGGCCACACGGTTGTCCGCCTGGAGCCCGACGACGTGGATGGTCTCTCCGGTCGCCGGCATGCGCTCGGCAAACTTGACCGCGCGCACCGGCGTTTCGCCCAGCTGGCGCGGGTCGTAGCGGATCACGGCGAGGTTGTGCAGCGGGTGGACGTATTCGACCGTGCCGTCGACCTGGATCGTGCCCGCAAACGTCAGGCGAACGTCGCCGAGCGCCACCGGCACCGTGTTGCGGTCAACCGCCACGAGGCCGCGCACCGGGTCGAGCACCACGCCGGTGCCATGGTAGTTGCGCTCCGTGACGCCGGAGACCGAGTACGGCATGTTGAACTCGACCAGCACCAGCGAAGGTGCGTACTCGTCCACGAGCTTGTCGCCGGTCTTGGTGAACATCGTCGTGCCGGCCTTTGGCGGCGGAGCGTCCGGGCCCGCCGGGATCGGCGTGCAGGGCCAGAGCCCGATCGCGTCGTCGCGCACGCAGTGCCGCGCCGGGAACCAGGCGCGGTCGATCCGGATCGAGGTGAGCTGCAGAGTGTGCGTGTCTTCCATCGTGTAGTAGCGCACCGTCGCGCGCTGGCCGTGGCCCAGCGTCGAGAAGATCGCGAGCGCGTCATCGAGGCTCTTGAGCGGCTTGCCGTCGAGCTCGGTCATCACGGCGCCGCGCGGGATGCCGGCGACGCCCATCACGTAGCCGGGATTTGCGACGAACACGCCGGAGATCGGCATGTTCATGTGCCGCGCCATCTGCCAGGACAGCGTGTGCAGCACGCCGTCCCCGATCTCGAGGTAGTCGGCGGGCGTGATCGCATGCAGGTCCTGCACCGGCAGCTTCACCTTGCGCTTGCCGCCGCCGCGCACGACCGCAAGCTCGACCTCGCCGCCGACGCGCGAGTCGAGCAGCCCGTCGAGCGCGTCGAAGTCCGAGATCGGGTTGCCGTCCGCGGCAACGAGGATGTCGCCGACTTCGAGCTGGCCGTCGGCGGCCGCGCCCGGCTGCACCTCGGTGACGACCAGCATGCCCGTGCGCGAGGGCGAGGCCTTGCGCGCCTCGGACTCGACGGCGGGCGGCAGGCCGAGCCGGCGCAGCTCGTCGTATGGCGTGTAGTCGAAGATTGTCTGCAGCGTCCCGCGCTTCACGGGCTGCTTCGCCTGGATCAGCTTCAGCGCGCGCACGACCCGCGTGAGCGGCAGGTAGAAGCTCGAGGCGGCGCCGGTCGACCCGCCTGCGTTCAGCGCGAGCACCCGACCGCGGATATCGATGACCGGCGAGCCGGAGGAGCCGCCCGACGTGCCCGAGGCCGCCTGGTAATAGAACGTATTGAAGTCGTTGTAGCGGCCGATGCCGTATTCCGGCGCCTGGCGGTCGAGCCGCGCGAGCGTGCCGGCGAGGATCGAGAGCTGCTCGCCGGCGTCGTTGCCGACGACGCGGATCTCGACGCCGATCTGTGCCCCCTCGGGAAAGAGCGGAAGCTCCGCCGGCTGTATGAAGCGCAGCTTCGAGGGATCGTAGTGGTAGAAGCCGAAGTCGTGCACCGGGTCGCGGTAGATCGGCTCGAGCTCGACTTCCTCGCGGTTCAGGAATGTCGCAAAGGCCTTCACCGGGCCAGGCGTGACGACGTGTCTGTTCGTCAGGATGATGCCGCGCTCGGCGTCGACGACGAAGCCCGTCGCCTGCGCAGAAGTGTTCCACTCCGTGTCGAAGGCGCGCGCCGCATCGATCTGGATCGCGACGACGCCGGTCGAGATGCGCTCGAGCGTGCGCGTCCAGCGCGAGGATTCCTCGAGCTCGATCGGCTGGGGCAGCGGCATGATCGGGGTCTGCAGCTGGAGCGGAGGCTCCTGCCCGGGCGGCTGCGTCTCTCCAGGCGCCGGCTGCACGGGCCGGGCGGGCTGCGGTGCCGGCGTCACCGGCTGCGGCGCGGGCAGCGACTGCGTTGGCGGCGGAGGCGGCGGCAGCGGCTGAGTCTGCGTCTGCTCCTGCGCCTGCGCCGACGCGCAGGCGAGCAGCAGCGTGGCGGCGAGGACCTGCCGCCAGGCCTTCCCCTCAGTCCAGACGGTAGCCGAATGTCTCATGAAAGCGTTCCCTGAACTCGTCCATCGTGAAGCGGTGGTGCTGCGTGCCGACGGTCGCGATCTTGATCGCGCCCATCAGCGAGGCGATGCGTCCGGTCGTCTCCCAGTCGAGGCCGCGCTCGAGGCCGTAGACGAGCCCGGCGCGGTAGGCGTCGCCGCAGCCCGTCGGGTCGACCACCGCCGCCGCGCGGACCGCGGGAATCTCGACGCGGCGGCCGCCGGTGTGGACGATCGAGCCCTCGGCGCCGCGCGTCACCACATAGGCCTCGACTCGCGCCGCAAGTTCCCCGATCGAGAGGCTCGTGCGCTCCTCGAGCAGGGTCGCCTCGTAGTCGTTGACCGTCACCCACGTCGCCTGCTCGACGAATGTCGCGAGCTCGGGTCCGCCGAATAGCGTCATCGCCTGGCCCGGGTCGAAGATGAAGGGGATCCCTGCCGAAGCGAACTGGCTCGCGTGCGCGATCATGCCTTCGCTGCCGTCGGGCGCGCAGACGCCGATCGTGATGCTGCCATCGGTCGGGACCTCCTGGCGCCAGGAATGCGTCATCGCGCCGGGATGAAACGCGGTGAGCTGGTTCGCGTCGAGATCGGTCGTGATGTATGCCTGCGCCGTGTACTCGTCGTCGAGCACCTTGACGTGCCGCGTCGACATGGCGTTCTTCTCCATCCACTCGCGGTACGGCCCGAAATCGTGGCCCACGGTGCCCATGGCGTGGCCGTCGCAATCGAGGAGGCGGAGGTTGTAGGCGATGTTGCCGGCGCAGCCGCCGAAATAGCGCCGCAGCGTCGGGACGACGAAGGACACGTTCAACAGGTGGATCTTGTCCGGCAGGATGTGGTCGCGGAATCGGCCCGGGTAGACCATGACCGTGTCGTAGGCGAGCGAGCCGCAGACTAGTGCCGCCAACCGAGCACCAGGAGCCAGTTGAGGCCGAGCAGCACGAAGGCAATGAAGACTGCGGCGGAGCCGAGCTCCTTGGCGATCGCAGAGAGCGGGTGACGCTCGATGCCGATGCGGTCGACCGTTGCCTCCACCGCGCTGTTGACGAGCTCGATCGCGAGCACGAAGAACATCGGCCCGACGAGCAGCGCGCGCTCGATGCCGTTGTTGCCGAGCCAGAGACCGAGCGGGATGACGACGAGCGCGAGCAGGCACTCCTGGCGGAAGGCTTCCTCCTCCCGCCAGGCCGCGAGGAAACCGCGGAATGTGCTCCCGAACGCGCGCGAGAGACGCACCGGTCCCGTCGTGCTCTTGTCGGGTCGGGGCAGCTCGGGATTCACGCGGCGGCCGGCTTCCAGGCGACGTCGAGCTGGCGCGCCGCACGCACGTCGTCGAGGCGGCGCACGGGCATCGTGTGCGGCGCCGACTTGACGGCCGCAGCGTCGCTCGCGGCCTCGCGACGGATTGCGGCGAGTGCCTCGGCGAAGCCGTCGAGCTCCTCGCGCGTCTCGGACTCCGTCGGCTCGATCAGGAGGCACTCCGGAACCAGCAAAGGGAAATACGTCGTCGGCGCATGGTAACCGTGATCGAGCAGCCGCTTCGCGAAATCCATCGCCGTGACGCCGAGCTCACGCGCCTCGCGCTTCAGCGTCACGATGAACTCGTGGCTCGCGCGCCGACCCGGGTAGGCCGGGGTGAAGCCCAGCTCGGCGAGGCGCGCGAGCAGGTAGTTCGCATTCAGCGTCGAGTACTCGGCCACGCGGCGCATGCCGGCGGCGCCGAGTATGCGCATGTAGACCCAGGCACGCAGCAGAACGCCCGTGTTTCCCATGAAGCCGGAGAGCCGCCCGATGGAATCCGGGCGGTCGCGCTCGTCGAGCCAGCGGTAACGCTCGCCGTCGCGCGCGACCACCGGCACCGGCAGGTACGGCAGCAGGCGCTGTCCGACGCCAACCGCGCCGGAGCCCGGTCCGCCGCCGCCGTGCGGCGTCGAGAAGGTCTTGTGAAGGTTCATGTGGATGACGTCGAAGCCCATGTCCCCGGGTCGCACCTTGCCGAGAATCGCATTGAGGTTGGCGCCGTCGTAATAGAGTAGCCCGCCGGCCGCGTGCACCTTGCGCGCGATCTCGACGATGCGCCGCTCGAACACGCCGAGCGTGCTCGGATTCGTGAGCATGATGCCCGCCGTCGACGGCGAGAGTGCCGCGTCGAGCGCCGCCAGGTCGACGTCGCCGTCCGGCAGCGTCGGGATCTCGCGCACCTTCATGCCGCACATCGTCGCGGTCGCCGGGTTCGTGCCGTGCGCGGCGTCCGGCACGATGATCTCGGTGCGGGCCTGGTCGCCGCGCGCCAGATGGTAGGCGCGGATCATCGCGACGCCTGCGAACTCGCCCTGGGCGCCTGCCATCGGCGTCAGCGAGACGCCGGCCATGCCGGTCACGTGCTTCAGCATCTCCTGCAGCTCGAACAGGCAGGCCATGACACCCTGGCCTGTCGCCGACGGCGCGAGCGGGTGGCGGCCGAGGAAGCCCGGCAGCATTGCGAGCGAATTGCAGGCCCGCGGGTTGTACTTCATCGTGCAGGAACCGAGCGGATAGAAGTGCGTGTCGATGCCGAAGTTGAGCTGCGACAGGCGCGTGTAGTGGCGCACGGCCTGCAGCTCCGAAACCTCGGGCAGCGGCGGAGGCTGGCGGCGTCGGAACTCTGCCGGCACTTCGGCGTCTTCCTGCGCAGGATACTGGGCCGTCGCGCCGCGGCCGGGGCGCGAGAGCTCGAAGATGAGCGGCTCTGGCTTGCGCACGTCGGTCCTATGCCGCCGCGGCACGGCTGAGCTCGCGCCCGAGCGCGCGCGCGTAGGTCTCGATGTCCGCTCGCGTGCGCGTCTCGGTCGCACATGCGAGGAGCGCATGCCCGAGCTCCGGGTAGTCGCGCGACAGGTCGAAGCCGCCGACGATGCCTTCCCGTGCGAGCGCCTCGAGCACCGGGGCAACCGGCCGGTCGAGCGTCAACACCGCCTCGTGAAAGCGCGGCCCCTCGAATGCCGCGCGCACGCCCGGGAGCTTCCCGAGCGCATCGACGAGGTCGCGCGTGCGCGCGAGGCAGGCGCGCGCCACACGCTCGAGGCCCGCGGGTCCGAGCAGCGCAAGGTAGATTGTCGCCGCGCTCATCAGGAGGCCCTGGTTCGTGCAGATGTTCGAGGTCGCCTTGGCGCGGCGGATGTGCTGCTCGCGCGCCTGCAGCGTGAGCGTGAAGCCGCGCTTGCCTTCGGCGTCCACCGTGCGGCCCGCGATGCGCCCGGGCATCTGGCGCACGTGCTCCATGCGGCAGGCCATGAAGCCCACGTAGGGACCTCCGGAGGACAGCGGCACGCCGAAGGGCTGCGCGTCGCCGCAGGCGATGTCGGCGCCGCCGTCGCCCCACGCACCGGGCGGCTGGAGCACCGCGAGCGCGACCGGGTTCACGGCCGCGATCACGAGCGCGCCATTGGCGCGCGCCCAGCGCGTGAGCGCGTCGACGTCCTCGAGTTGGCCGAAGAAATTCGGCTGCTGGATCACGAGGGCGGTGACGTCGCTCCCGGCGTGACGCGCGAGCGCCTCAGGGATCGTGCGCCCTTCTTCCGTGCAGTACGGCAGTTCCTCGATCACCAGTCCCTGCCCATGCGTGATCACGCGCGTCACCTGCCTCCAGGCGGGATTGACCGTCGTCGGCATCAGGATGCGCGCCGACTTCGAGCGGCGATGGGCCCGCACGGCCATCAGGCAGGCCTCGGCGAGCGCCGACGCCCCGTCGTAGAGCGAGGCATTCGAGACGTCCATGGCCGTTAGCCCCGCGATCATGGACTGGTACTCGTACATCGTCTGCAGCGTGCCCTGGCTCGCCTCGGCCTGGTACGGCGTGTAGGCGCTGTAGATTTCGCCGCGCGTCACGAGCGCCCAGACCGGCGCGGGAATATGGTGCTCGTAGGCGCCCGCGCCAATGAAGTTGAGCGGGTTCCCGTCGGCGGCTGCGCGCTCCGCAGTGAGCCGCGCGACTTCCATCTCGCCGAGCGCGTCCGGCACGCCCGGGAGCGCATCGACGCGAAGCGCCGGCGGAATCTCGTCGAAGAGGTCGTCGATCGCGCCCGCACCGATGCGCTCGAGCATCGCGCGCACGTCTTCGGGCGTGTGCGGGATGTAGGGCACTCAGCCTCCCGCCGCGATTGCGGCCTCATAGGCCGCGGCATCGAGCGTCTCGGCCGCGCCGCCGCTGCCCGAAGGCTTGAGGCGAAGGATCCAGCCCTCGCCGTAGGGATCGCGGTTGATGAGGTCCGGTTGCGATGTGAGCTGCGGGTTGCCCGCGGTCACCTCGCCGGCGACCGGGCTGTACACGTCGGAAGCCGCCTTCACCGACTCGACGACGGCACAGGCGTCGCCCGTCGCCAGCCGGCGACCGGCCTCCGGCACTTCGACGAACACCAGGTCGCCGAGTGACTGCTGCGCGTGGTCGGTGATCCCGATTTCGACGCTGCCGTCCGGCAGCGTCCGCAACCACTCGTGGCTCTTCGTATATCTGAGGTCGGCGGGTATCTGGCTCATTCAGCTCTCCGTCTAGAGATCAATCTTCGCCTTGCCGTTCCTCACGAACGGCGGCCTCACGAGGCGTGCCGGCACGCGCTTGCCGCGGATGTCGACCTCGAGCGTCCCCTCGGCCGCGGCGGGCAGGCGCCCAAGGCCGATCGAGCGTTCGAGTGTCGGGGAGAACGTGCCGCTCGTGACTTCGCCCTCGCCCGCGGGGCTGTACGCCTGCTGGTGCTGGCGCAGCACGCCGCGCTCGAGCAGGAGGAGGCCCGTGAGCTTTCGCGCGACGCCGGCGGCGCGCTGCTTCGTGAGCGCCTCCTTGCCGACGAAGTCGCGGTTGCCATCGAGCACGACCGTCCAGGCGAGCCCCGACTCGAGCGGCGTCACCGTCTCGTCCATGTCGTTCCCGTAGAGGTTCATCCCCGCCTCGAGGCGGAGCGTGTCGCGTGCGCCGAGGCCGCAGGGCCGGACGCCCGCGCCCGCGAGCGCCTGCCAGAATTGCGCCGCCGACTCCGAGGGCAGCGCGACCTCGAATCCGTCCTCGCCGGTGTAGCCGGTGCGCGAGACGAACCATTCGTCGAAAGCGGCACCGAAAAACACGCCGAGCTTCGCGGCGCCCGCGCGCGCCGGCTCCGGCAGGAGCGCCGTCGCCTTCGGGCGCGCGTTCGGCCCCTGGACCGCGATCATCGCGAGGTCGCGCCGCGGAACGACCGCGACGCCGATCTGTTTCGCGTATTCCTTGATCCAGGCGAGGTCCTTGTCGGCCGTGCCCGCGTTCACGACGAGCCGGAACCACTTCTCGTCGAGGTAGCAGGCGATGAGGTCGTCGATCACGCCGCCGTCGGGACGCAGCATGCAGCTGTACAGCGCCTTGCCCGGCACAGTCAGGCGACCGACATCATTCGCCAGGAGCCTCTGCAACAGCGGGCGGACGCCCGCGCCGCGCAGATCCACCGTGCACATGTGCGAGACATCGAACATGCCGGCGTCGCGGCGCACGGCGTGATGCTCCTCGATCTGCGAGCCGTAGCCGACCGGCATGTCCCAGCCGCCGAAGTCGACCATGCGCGCGCCCGCGTCAACGTGCAGATCGTGGAGCGGTGTCCGTCGTCCCATCTGAAGTCCTGGCAGCTTCGGCCGACAATAAAAAAGGCGGCGGACCCCCGGGTCCGCCGCCCCTCTGTCCTGAAACCTGAGAGATTGGGTACCGGCCCTGTACCGGTTCCGCTCCCCTTCGGTGGGCCCTCGCGGGCCGCTCTCCAGAGTTCGCCGGTTCCTGCCGTTCGGGTGCCTGAGCGTTTCCGGGCGGGTTGCGCCTTCGGCGCCGCGCGTGCGCGGACTCTCCGGCAGGACCATGTTGCGACCCCCGGGATTCTAGCGGAAACAGCCTGCATGCACAGGGTATAGTCGCGCCCGGTACTGGCCTGCTGACGACGCCCAACGCATGTCAACTTCGCTCGCCCGCCGGAGCTCCGTCGCGGTCCGCATCGGCGCCGTCACCGTCGGTGGCGGCGCCCCGGTCGTCGTGCAGTCGATGACCAACACGGACACGGCCGACGTCGAGGCGACGACGCTCCAGGTGCGTGAGCTCGCGGAAGCCGGCTCCGAGATCGTGCGCGTGACCGTCAACACCGACGAGGCGGCCGGGGCCGTGCCGAACATCCGCGACCGCCTGCGCTCTTCCGGCTGCGACGTACCCATCGTCGGCGACTTTCACTTCAACGGCCACAAGCTGCTCGCGGCGCACCCGGCCTGCGCCGAGGCGCTCGACAAGTACCGGATCAACCCGGGGAACGTCGGCCGCGGCAGCAAGCGCGACCCGCAGTTCGCCGCGATGATCGAGACCGCCTGCCGGCACGGCAAGCCGGTACGCATCGGCGTCAATTGGGGGAGCCTCGACCAGGACTTGCTGACGCGGATGATGGACGAGAACTCGCGCGCCGCGGAGCCGCTCGATGCGCTCGACGTGCTGCGCGAGGCGACGGTCGTGTCCGCACTGGGCTCGGCGGCGCGCGCCGAGGAGCTCGGCCTTCCGCACGACGCGATCGTGATCAGCTCCAAGG
>Ga0111539_10000509_pt1 | contig 49359 bp, 43 predicted proteins | sample RhiMethybrSRZTD1_FD_79667 | JGI IMG/M metagenome (GOLD analysis project Ga0111539, IMG submission 79667) | Populus rhizosphere microbial communities from Tennessee, USA - Rhizosphere MetaG P. TD hybrid SRZTD1 (version 2) (version 2) | ecosystem: Host-associated > Plants > Roots > Rhizosphere >... | reverse complement strand
CCGCCCGGTCGCTGGAACATCTTCAGCACGAAATCGGACCGCACGTCGCCGTTGACCGTCATCGCTTCGAGATCGAAGTCGGCGCTGCCGGCAGGGATGACGCGAATGTTGCCGCCGTGGGTCTGCAGCTGATAGCGCCCGCTGCGCATCAGGCGACCGGCATATTCCAGGTCCCCAGCCATCGACTGCAGCAGCGCCCGCTCGGTCGCGACGTCGTGCAGCATCACGTTGCCGGTCACCGTGTGCAGGTCGAGGACGCGCGCCTTGAAGTTCCTGATGATGACATTGCCCTGCAGCGTATCGACGTTGAATTCGTCGGCTTCGCTGTCATTGACGTCGATGTTTCCCGAGGCCGAACGCAGCGCGCGGATCCGCTTCAACGCAACCGCCGACACGTCCCCGTTGAACGACTGTGCACGCACTTCGCCGGCCACATTCTGGATGCGCAGCCTGCCGGACGCCGAGCGCACGACAACGTTGGCACCGGTGGGCAGAGTAATCGTGTAATCCACCGCCGCCAGCGCCGGATTTGCCCGCGGGTACACCGTCCGCACCTCCACGGTGCCGGCGCGTTCGACGACGTCGATACGCATGGTGTTGAGGAAGGCGCGAGCGCCCGCCTCCGTCAGCCCTCGTGCGCGCTTCATCGCCTCGATACGGGCTTCGTTGCCGCCAGCGCCGTTGACGGTGACATCGCCAGCGATGTTCTGCAGCTCGAACGTGCCGCCGCGTGTCAGCGGCACCGTGCGCGAAAAGGCCTCCGTTACCTCAGGGCCGGCCGCGCGCGGCCGGTGGGGAGCTTCAGCGGCGCCCCGCCGCTGCACTGCGCGTTCCGCCTTCACCCGGTTGGCTTGCGCTCGAACGGCTGCTGCACGTTCCTGCGGGTCACGGCTGGCGACCTGTGCCGTGGCGGGCGCAGCGCCGGCGGCGCATATCAGGAGCACGGCCACATGATGTCTGCTGAGGACCTTCATCGATTGATCTCCGACAGGATACGGGCGGCGCCGTCCTGGTTTCCCTTTCTCATTTCATTGATCAGCGCCAGCATCTCCTGCAGCAGCGAGACCTTGCGCCGCAGGGCCGTAAACAGACTCTCCTGGGCGGGTGCGCTGTCCGGTTCGGACTTCAACGCGGCCCGGCTCTCGCTGATTGCCTGGTCGATGACCACAAGCCCGGCGTCGAGAGTGCCTGCCGTCTCGGCGTCGAGCGCGCTGCGATCTGCCGCCGTCACTTCTTCGAGGCGGGCAATCGCCACCGCGTAATCGTCCTCGGTCTGGTTCTCGATCGCGACCGGCATGACCATTTCAGGCGCAGGCGCTTGCGAGGCGACACGCGGAGCATCAGCCGGCGTCAGGAGCGCGGCAAGCTGCCACAGACCAGTGGCAAGGATCGTCGTCATCGCCACCGCCGCAACCGGACGCCATCCGAACCAGCCGAAACGAAGAGTCGTTCGCGGAGACGCAGAGGCGACAGCGGCGGAGAGTTGAGGCCAGACGCGCGCCGGCGGCGTCAGCGACTCCAGCGACTGCGCGGCCATTCGAATTGCGCTCAGCTCCTGCAGCAGCGCACGACACGCCGCGCAGTCGTGCAGATGCGCGGCGATGCGGGCGCGATCGTCCGCACCGATGCTGTCGTCTGCATATCCGCTCAGCAGCGGCTCGTAATGGCTGCAGTTCATACGTGTCCCGTCGTCATCCCGACGCGGACGGGCGGCGCGCTTGCCGCCGCTCCGCCGCTCTTCAGCATCGCACGCAGCTTCATCCGCGCTTTGTGCACCTGTGACTTCGACGTTCCTTCCGAGATGCCAAGAAGCCGGGCAATCTCGTTATGCTCGAATCCTTCGACATCGTGCAGCACGAACGCAGTCCGGCACCCATCGGGAAGCTGGCTGATGGCGCGTTCCAGATCGAGGCGGCTGATTGTCGACGCGACGAGCGGAGCCGAGGCTGCCGGCTCAGCCATGCCTTCGTCCTCCAGGGAATCGGTCGTCTTCGCCATCTTGCTCTGCCGCCCGCGCAGATAGTCCAGGCAGTGATTGACAGCCATTCGATACAGCCACGTGCCCAGGCTGGAATCGCCGCGGAAGCTGCCGACCTTGCGGTAAGCGGTCAGAAATACGTCCTGCAGCAGGTCTTCCGCTGTTTCCGTCGAACTCACCATCCGCACGATCAGGTTGTACAGACGTCCTGCGTGCGCGCGGTAGAGCTGCTCGAACGCGTCCTGATCGCCTCGCCCGCACCGCTCTGCCAGCTCGAGATCGGCCGTGGGCGGGCGCGGGTTGGCGGCGCCTCTCACGTCTTCTGAAGGGTTAGACGGCGGCGTGGGGAACGGGGGTTGCCGCGTTTGGGCGCGGGCCAGCGAACCTCATCGAATCTGCGCACCCTGGCGCCGACGTCGAGGCCTTCTGCGCGGAGGAGCTCCCGTTTTACCTGCAGAAACGAACCATATCCGCCAAGAGCGCCACCGGCGCCGATTACCCTGTGGCAGGGGACTCGCGGGTCACGGCACTTCCGCATCACCGTGCCGACCGCACGCGCCGCCCGTGGCGCGCCGGCGAGGGCCGCCACGTCGCCGTAGGTGGTGACGCGGCCGGGCGGAACGCGGCGGACAATCGACAACACACGGGCGCGGAAATCCGAGGCCATGCGGGTTCGATCCCGATGTTACCGTCCGATTATGAACCGCACGCGAAAGCTGATTCCGCCCAGATCGCTTTCGTCGAATGCAGCTGAGGCGCTGCCCGGCTCGTCCCCGAGCGCGTCCGGGATGGTCGTCCACTGCGCTTCGCCGCCAATGCCGAATGTGCGGCCCATCCGGAACTCGGCACCACCGAGCACGTGGTAACCGACGAATGTCTTGGAGACGTCGTCGCCGGTCTCCGCAAAGTCCGCGGTCTCATCGTAGCGGTGCCAGCCGACGCCGCCGCCCAAGTACGGGATCATGTTTCGATTGCGGCCGCGTGCGTGAAAGCGGTATCCGGCCGTCACTTCGACAGGCGTGATGCTGACCGTTGTATCGATGTCGAGCGGGAACACCTCATCGTCCAGAACGAACACACGCTCGCCGCTTTTCTGAAAGTGCGACACACGGCCGCTGAAAAAGAGCCGCTGCGGCAGCACGACTTCCGCGCCCCCGCCAAACACGACACCCATCGGGGACCCGAGTACCGCATCGAACGTATCGGACGCGGTGAAGAAGGTCATGCCGAGATCGCCGAAGGCACGGACGACGGTCTGCGGCCGCGGCGCCGGAGGCGAGGCAGCCGGACGCCGCCGCTCCTGCGCGGCCGCCTGGTCTGGAACGGCGAGAACAGCGACGAGCAGCAGCGCAACGATCCCAACACATCGAGTGCCCGCCGCGACGGTCATCGCACGACCCCGCTGCCACGCAACGTCGCGCGCGGGTTGATCACGCCATAGCCGTACTGATCGTCGCGGCCGGCAGCGCCGAGGTCGGTGGCGAACGCCTTCATGGCCGCTTCAATGGCGGCCGGCTTGGTGATGCCCTGTTGCAGCAGAAGGGCGGCCAACCCGGTCGTATGGGCTGCCGCCATCGACGTTCCCTGGTAGTAGATGTATTCGAACATGTCAAAGCGAGGAGGCCGGAAGCCGGTGGCACCGTTGACGAACGTGTCGGTGAAATCGAAATCGTAGGTCTGCTGCACGATCATCCCGGTGACGCCGGAGCGCGTGGAGTCACCGCCCGGGGCCGCCAGTTCGATGTACGGGCCAGTACTCGAATAGGACGCGCGTGCCCGATCGCGCGCAGTCGCGGCAACCGCGACCACGCCGTCGATCTGCGGAGCCAGCTCGGCGAAGCGTCCGCTTGGATTTCCGTCGAGGAATTCGTTGCCGCCGGCGACCGCCACAAACACCCCGTGCGAGACGGCGTAGTTGAACGCCTCGCGTACCGCCGGCGCCGGGGCGCCTGTGCGCCCGATGCTCATGTTGATCAGCTTCGCGCCTGCATCCACCGCGTAATGGATGCCGCGTGCGATCGTGTCGTCAGTGCCGATGAACGGACTGCCGAAGTACGCGTCCCAGAAGCCGTCGATGACCTTGACCGGCATCAGCTTGACGTTGAACGCCATGCCGGCGACTCCGACAGAGTTGTTGGTCAGCTGCGCGATCGTGCCGGCGACGTGTGTGCCGTGGCCGTCCATATCCACCGGCGTGGCGTCGTCCCAGATGAAGTCATGCGGCGCGACGAATCGGTCGGCAGAGCCCAGCTCCGGGGCGGCGGCGAACGTCAGGTGCACGGTTCCCAGCGATGGATAGAACACGTTGTCGATCGTTTGTGCGATCGACGATTGATCAAAGGAAATGTTCCGATAGGCCATCCCGGTATCGAGGACCGCGACGACGACCTCCGAAGACGCGCCGCGGTTGATTTCCCACGCGCGTTCCATGTCGAGGGCGGGGAAGTTCCATTGCAGGGAGTACAGCGGATCGTTTGGGGTAAACAGCGGCTGAACGCGATATCGTGCCTGCGCATACTCGACGTCCGGTTGGGCCGCGAGCCTCTGCGCGACGCCCTCTGGATCGGCATCCTGATCGAGGGCCATGATCTGGAACGTGGCGTACGACAGATCTGCGGTGGCACGCCCACGAACCAGTGTGCGGATCGCCGCTTCGGTGGCCGCCGGCGTGCCGCGCCTGAACTTGACGATGACGCTGCCTGGTAGGTAGCGCGCGCCCGCGGTGGCGCGACGCGCCGGCAAGTCCGTCGCCTTGCGCACCCGCCGCGCCTCGGCGTCCGGCCGCAGCCCGCGATCGATGCCCGGCAGGCCCAGACGCGCCGTGGTGGCGCGAGACGATGCCGGGGGAATCACGTCCTGGGCGGCTATCGTCACCAACCACAATGCAACGCCGATGAACGCGGCGGCGTGAGACCGCGTTCGTGTCAGTACGGTCATGGGGTCCTCGAGAACGTGGGGCAGTCAGGCAGGCCCGCCCATTGTATCGCGCGGGTGTGCGATGCCCCGCCTTGAGGACGCTCAGATCTGCGCGAGAGGATCGATCCCGTACTCGACGGGGTCGAGCGGGGCGTGAATCGAGTTTGGCAGCCCTTGATGCGATTCCCAGAGATTCAATTCGTAGGGGCGATGCAGCGGCGTCCTGTCGTTCGCAAGAAGCACTTTGACACGCGGCCGATACGGATCGGGTGGATACGTCCTGACCACGACTGCAGTTTCGCCGGTGTCCAGGCGGACGAGGTTGCCGGCGGGATAGATGCCAACGAGCTGAACGAACCGGCGCACGAGGTTCTGATCGAACTGTTTGCCGTCGTTGCGCTGCAGCACCGTGAGAATGCGGTCGGTCGGGAAAGCCTGCTGATACACGCGCTGTGATCGCATCGCGTCGTACACGTCCGCAATTCCACACATCATCGTGGCGACATTGAGCTGTGGCCTGGAGACGCCCCGCGGGTAGCCGGTGCCGTCGGCGCGGAGGTGGTGCTCGAAGGCGACGATTGGGGCCAGCGGCGGCACGTCCGGCGTCTTGCGCAGGATCTCCGCGCCATCGACCGTATGCCGCTTCAGGATCTCGAATTCCTTGTCCGTCAGCTGTTCAGGCTTGTTGAGGATCTCCGCCGGCGTCTTGACCTTGCCAATGTCGTGCAGCAGCGCGGACAGGCCAATCTGCCGCAGCAGCGAGCCCTCCATCCCCAGGCCGCGCGCCTGTCCCATGGTCAAAATCGATACGTTCACCATGTGCGTAAACGTGTAGTTGTCGTAGTTCTTCAGCGCCGTCAGCGCCAGCAGCGCCGTCCGGTTCTGCGCCACGGCCTGCGCGAGCGAATCGACGACGCCGCGTCCCGCATCGGCGTCGGGCATGCCTTCGGTGGCCGCGCTGTCCCACAGCCGTTCGGCGATGCCGACGGCGTCCTGATACAGCTTGCGAAATGTGGCCATGTCGCCGACGGTGGACTCGGTGCGCTGTTCGACCTGCAACTTGCCGACGCGGATGTGTGGCCACTGCAGGCTGTCCTGGGTGGAACTCGCACGCTCCGCGCGGGCGACCGTTTGCACCAGTTCGGTAATCTCGTCGGACCGGACGCCGGCTTCGATGACGATGCGCTCAATGCCCGCCTGCTGCAGGCGCCGCATCAGCTCGCCCATTGTCTCGGCTGCCCGTGGGATCGGCGAGTCGCCGACAACCAGGTCGTCCTTGACGATGCCGATGGTCACACTCGGGTTGATGGCCAGGGCGATCGCCAGCGCTTCGGCCAGCCCGCTCACGTTGCGCTTGCCGATCGGGTGCTCGGGCGCGTACAGCTGCGCGCCACGCAGCGCCGCGGCCAGACGCCGCGCGATCTCTTCGGCAACCTTGGCGCGCTGTGTTGTCGTCATCCGCGCGTCCTGGCGAGCGAGGGGGCCGCTGTCTTCGCACGGACGATCTTGCGCACGCCGAGGCTGCCCGAGCGCGCCGCTTCTTCGAGCACGCGCGTCGTCGCCGGCGACCCGATCCGGAGCAGTGCTGCCGCCGCCGCCTCGCGCAGCATCGAGGTTCGGCGTGGCGCCCACCAGATGCCGCGATACAGCACGAAGCGAAGTGTCTGGGTTGATTCCGCGTGATCGTGGAGCGCGCCGAGCGCTTCGATGATCTGCACGTGCGCCGCCGCCAGCGTCCCGCGTGGCGGCGTGTGATTCAGCACGTAGCACAGCAATGGAATCGCCTTGTCGTCGCGCAGTGCGATCAGCTGCTGGACGATGGTGTCGCGCAACGAGCTGCCGGCGACGAGCGCGCGCTGAAGCACGGTGAATGCCGCGTCGGTGCCGATCTGCACGATCGCGCGGATCGACTCGCGCTGGACCTGCGGGTCGGCATCGCCAAGCATCGATTCCAGTTCCGGCAGCGCGTCGTTGCCGCCGAACACCCGCAGCAGGTCGATGGCCGTGCGCCGGACCGCCGGGTTCGTCGAATTCTTCAACTGCTCGACCGAACTGCGACCAGAGGCGCCGAATTCCAGGAGGATTTCGCGCAGCGCACGAATGACGCGATTGTTCTCTTCCGCGGCAAGGGCCTCCGCGAGCGGTCGCACCACGGCGCTGCCGATTGCGTGACACAGCCGAGCCGCGGCAACCGCGCCGTCCTCCGGTTTCCGCAGCTGTAACACGACGTGCCGAATCAGTTGTCCGCTGGCGAGTCTTTCCGCCAGCGCCGCTGCGACAGGTGCCAGCTGCGGGCGTGCCCGCGGATGTTCGTCCAGCACCACCGTGGCGAGATTGGCCGCCGAGTCGAGATCGCCGATCAGCGTGAGCCGTTCTATTTCGGCTGGAATGATCGAGGCCAGTTCCGTCCACTGCGTCGCGTCCTGTTGAATGCGCAGCAGATCGAGCAGCAACTGCATGTCCAGTGACTGCAGCGCCGTCTCGGAGATCGTCTGCAGCCATTGCTGCACGCGTTCCGGCGGATCGTCGGAGGCGCGCTCGACTTCCATCGCCCGCGATTTGGCGGAGGTGAGTTCGCGGCCGTAATCATCGGACACGAATTTCTTGTCCGAGTACGAGGTCAGCATCTCCGCCGCGGCCTGCCACAGGCCGTCGAAGGTCGCTTCCTTGCCGAGATCGGTGGCCCGCGCCTTGTCCTCCGCCAGCTCGAGCAACTGCTCCTTCCGCTCGGATTCGGGCACGAGCGCCTCAAAGGCGTGCGCGAGCCGCTCGGTAGCGCCGTGATCCGCCGCCACCGCATTCGCCACGAACGAGGCAATCGTGTCGTCGTTCATCTGCTCGATCACGGACGAGGCGATCGCGGCATCCTGTCCGTTGCCACCGCGGCGCGCCAGAACGGCGAGCAGCATCTCGGGCGTCAGTCGCGCCATCGACGTGGCCATCGTCCGCAGGACGGTGCCGGTGTCGAAGCCGCGGGCAGTCGCCGCCTCCACCGCGGTGCGCAGCAGTTGCAGCAGGGCGGCGGCGGTGGCGCCGATTCCGGCGCTGGCTGCGTCCGGCGATGCCTGCAGCCGCTCAATCAGCCGGGAGAGACGATCAGGATCCGTGACGGTTTCCAGCAGCGTCGTCAGCGCGCGATCGTCCAGCGTCGCCGCGTCGCCCTGCAGACAGAAGGCGATGATTCGATCCCACGCGGCGTCCTCGCCACCCGCCCGTTCGCGAAGCACTTCGGCGTAGTCGATTTCGCGGATCTCCAGGTGGGGACGTCCGACCGCCGCCCACGCCTTGCCGACGCCGCCGTCATGAAGCACATCGTCCGGTGCGCGCGCCAGGATCAGCAGCAGTGCGTGCCAGTCGTCGGATGCCGCCTCCGGCATCACGCGCAGCTCACCGATCAGTCGCCCGTGCAGCAGTTGCGCCAGTTCAGAGATCGCTGGATCGGGTCGTCCCGGCAGACGGCCATCCATGACGAGCGTGTCGGGATGCACGCCAAGGGTGACCGCGCCGGCGGCGGCCAGGCGCCTGCTCGCCGACGCGACACGAGACAGGGCCACGGCAATGGCCGGATGGGTGCCGGGATAGAGCGAGACGGACCGCGCGGCCGATTTGCACGCACGTGCAAATTCGGCGAGCGCCGTGCTCTGGTCGAGCGGCATGGCCTCGGCGGGCTGAGTCAGTGTCATTTCGTGAGCGGCGACTGCCCGCGAATGCTCAAAATGGCGGCAGGCTGACCCTCAGGGGTATCCGATTTATCGTGACTTTATGGGCGGTTCTGCAGCGCACATATACTAGGCCGCACTCCTGAAGGGTGCCCGCACAACCCCCCATGCGATTCGTCGATGTCATCGCCCGGAAGCGCGACGGGCACGCGCTTGCGCGCGCGGAAATCGATCTGTTCGTCCGCGGAGTCGTCTCCGGCGGCGTGCCAGATTACCAGGCGGCGGCCCTGCTGATGGCCATCGTGCTGCGCGGGATGGATGCCGAAGAGACGTGGTGCCTGACGGACGCCATGGTCAGCTCCGGCGATAAGGTCGATCTACACGATCTGCCGGGTCGCAAAGTCGGTAAACACAGCACCGGGGGGGTCGGCGACAAGGTGTCGATCCTGCTCGCTCCGGTCGCCGCGGCCTGTGGCGTCGTCGTTCCCAAGATGTCCGGAAGAGGACTCGGTCATACAGGCGGCACACTCGACAAACTGGAGTCGATCCCGGGCTATCGCGTGGATTTGAGCATCGACGAGTTCAAGTCAGTGTTGCGTGACGTCGGAACGAGCATCATCGGACAAACCTCGTCCCTGGTCCCGGCCGACAAGAAAATCTACGCGTTACGCGATGTGACGTCGACGGTCGAGAGTGTGCCGTTGATTGCTTCGTCGGTGATGAGCAAGAAGCTCGCCGAGGGCAGCAACGCCGTCCTCCTCGATGTGAAGTGCGGCGACGGCGCGTTCATGAAGACATTTGATGACGCGCGCGCGCTGGCAGAAGCGATGGTCGCGATCGGCCGCCACGGCGGAATTCCCACCGAAGCATTCGTCACCGACATGGATTCGCCGCTCGGCCGCGCCATCGGCAACGCCCTCGAAATCGTGGAATGCTTCGAGACGCTGAAAGGCCGCGGATCGATTGAACTGCTCGACATGACGATGCGCCTGGCGGCCCGGATGGTGGTCCTTGCAGAGCTCGAGCGTGACGCGGAGGCGGCGGCCGCACGTGTGGACGACGCGATTCGATCGGGCCGGGCCATCCAGAAGCTGATTCGTCTGATCGACCGCCAGGGTGGCAATCCGCGCGTTGTCGATGACTACCGGTTGATGCCAACGGCGCCGCACCGGGCGATGGTCAACGCGCCGCGTGCGGGACATGTCCGCCGGATGGCCGCGCAGGCGATTGGACGCGCCGCGCACGTGCTTGGCGCGGGCCGCACGAAAGTCGGAGAGCCGGTTGACCACGGCGTCGGCGTCGTGACCTTCGTCCAGGTCGGAGCGGTCGTTGACAACGGGCAGCCGCTGCTGGAGTTGCACCACCGTGACGGCCGTGGTCTCGAGGATGCGATGGCGTTGTGCCGCGAGGCCGTCGAGATCGGCGATGCGCCACCGGCGGCACGGCCGAAGATACTTGCCGAAGTGCGTTGAGATCGTATGGACACTGAAACGATAGTTCCCCCACCACAACGGCAGCGGTGGAACCGCCACGATTTTGTGGTGCTCGCGGGTCTGCTCGCCGTCGCCGTCATTGCCATTGCGCTCGGGTTCGCCGGCGCGTCACGGATTCAGCCGATCGCCGGCCTTGCCGTGATCCTGGCGCTCGCCTACTGCGCCTCGTCGGCCCGCCACCGCATTGACTACCGCACCGTCTTCTGGGGACTGCTTCTCCAGTTCGTTTTCGCGGTGATCGTTCTCAAGACCAGCGTCGGACAGGCAATCTTTCAGAACGCCGGACGGCTGATCACCAAACTCCTCAACTTCACCTACGTCGGCTCCTCGTTTGTCTTCGGTCCGCTCGGCAATCCCGACGTGTGGCCGCGGATCATGACGAACGTGCTTGGGGAAGAAGGCCGCCAATACGCGAACATCTTCGCCTTCATGGTCCTGCCGACGATCGTGTTCATCGCGGCGCTGTTCGCGATGCTCTATTACTTCGGCGTGATGCAGCTGATCGTGCGGCTGTTTGCGGTGATCATGCGCCGGTTCATGCGCGCGAGCGGCGCCGAATCGCTGAACGTCGCGGCGAGCATTTTCATGGGACAGACCGAGGCACCGTTGACGATCCGTCCCTTCCTGCCGCGGATGACTGAATCCGAGCTGATGACGGTGATGACCGCCGGAATGGCGCACATCTCCGGCGGCGTGATGGCCGCCTACATTCTGTTCGGCGTCGAAGCGCAGCACCTGCTCACGGCCGTCATCATGACCGCGCCGGGCACGTTGATGATGGCAAAGCTGTTCGTGCCGGAAACGGGCGAACCGGAAACGATGGGCACCGTGCGACTGCACGTCAAGCGAACCGACGTCAACGTGATCGACGCGATCGGACGCGGTACGGGTGAAGGCCTCCATCTGGCGCTGAACGTCGGCGCCATGCTGGTGTCGTTCCTGGCGTTGATCGCGCTCGTCAACGCGATCCTCGGACTGGCCGGGCTCAGCATGCAGCAGATTTTCGGGTGGGTGTTCGCCCCGATCGCGTGGAGTCTCGGCGTGCCGTGGCGGGATGCGGCAACGGTCGGCAACCTCCTCGGGACACGCATGGTACTGAACGAGTTCGTTGCCTACTCGCAGCTCGGTCCGTTGAAAGGGATGCTCGATCCGAAGTCGTTCACGATTGCGACGTTTGCGCTGTGCGGCTTTGCCAACTTCAGCTCGATCGGCATCCAGATCGGCGGCATTGGTGCGCTGGCCCCCGAGCGCAGGCACGATCTCGCCAGGCTCGGCGTACGGGCAATGCTCGCCGGCACTTTCGCCAACTTTCTCACCGCAACGATTGCGGGAATGCTTTTGTGACGTCGGTCGGCGCCTACGAGCGGGTTGAGGAAACGGCGGCCGCTATTCGTGCCGCGTGCGGCACGCTGCCGGACACCGCGGTGGTGCTCGGGTCGGGGCTGGGGGCCTTTGCCGATCGACTGCGTGACGCGATCGCCACACCCTACAGCGCCCTGCCGCACTGGCCGGCGGCGACGGTCATTGGCCACAGTGGCAGACTGGTGATCGGGAACATCGGCGGCAGGCGCGTCGCGGCGCTGGCCGGGCGCGCGCACTATTACGAAGGCCACACGCTGGCGACGGTGGTCTTTCCGATCCGCGTCATGGCGCGTCTCGGCGTCACGCAGGTGATCCTGACCAACGCCGCGGGTGGCATCAACATGACGTTCGCCCAGGGCGCGCTGATGATCATCGACGACCACATCAACATGCTCGGGTCGAGTCCGCTCGTTGGACCCAACGACGAGCGCTTCGGCGTTCGTTTTCCGGACATGACCAACGTCTACTCGCCGCGGCTGCGGCGAATCGCCGACGAAGCCTCGGCGGCAACCGGCGTCGCCGTCACGCACGGCGTCTATGTCGCCACACACGGTCCGAGCTACGAAACGCCGGCGGAAATCCGCTTCTTCCGGACCATCGGCGCCGACGCGGTTGGCATGTCAACGGTTCCCGAAGCGGTGGCGGCACGGCACATGGGCCTCGAGGTGCTCGGCATCTCCTGCATTACCAACATGGCCGCAGGCGTGCTCCCCGGACCGTTGAATCACGAAGAAGTGATGGAAACTGCCCGACACGTGCGCGGCTCGTTCATCGCGCTGCTGGAGGGCATCCTTGAGCGGCTCTGACGCCCGCGCCCTCGTCGTCGCGGCCCGTCGCGCCCGTCGTCACGCGCATGCGCATTACTCCGGGTTCAAAGTGGGCGCCGCCCTGGAGACATCAAATGGCTTGGTGATCACGGGCTGCAACGTCGAGAACGCGACCTACGGCCTGACCATCTGCGCCGAGCGGGTGGCGATGTTCAAGGCGCTGTCTGAAGGCCATCGCCGCTTTACCCGCATCGTTGTCGTCGCCGACACGGCGGCGCCGACCCCGCCGTGTGGTGCGTGCCGCCAGATTCTCTGGGAGTTCGGCGGCGACCTGGAAGTGATCCTCGCGAACCTGCGCCGTGAGACCGGCCGCTATGCGCTGAGCGCACTGCTTCCATTGCCGTTCGATGATCGACTGCTGACGTAAGCGGCCCTGCTATCATCGCTTTCCAGTGCTGCCGACAATCGAATGGAAAGGCGACGCCGTCCTGATGATCGACCAGCGCAAGCTGCCGTCGGTCGAGGTGTACGTCACCTGCAGAAGCGCGAACGACGTCGCCAAAGCGATCAAGACCATGGTCATCCGTGGTGCGCCGGCGATCGGCGTGGCGGCCGCCATGGGGATTGCGCTCGGCATGCGGCGCAGCAAGGCGACCGGCACGAAGCAGTTCACGACCGAGTTCCAGAAGCTATGCGACTTGATGGCGGCGACACGGCCGACCGCGGTCAACCTGTTCTGGGCAATCGAGCGGATGAAGCATACGTTCGCCGAGGCGGCGCAGGGCGGCTGCTCGGTTGACGAGTTGAAGGATCGGCTGGAGGCCGAGGCGCGGAAGATCCACGACGAGGACGTGCAGAGCTGCCGTGATATGGGCGCGTTCGGCGCCGAACTCGTGCCCGAAGAAGCCCGCATCCTGACGCATTGCAACGCGGGAGCGCTCGCAACCGCCGGCTACGGTACCGCGCTGGGGGTGATTCGGGCAGCGGCAGAACGCGGCAAGAAGGTGGCGGTGCTGGCCGATGAGACGCGGCCGTTTCTACAGGGCGCCCGCCTTACCGCCTGGGAACTGGTGAAGGACGGCATCGACACGACCGTCATCACCGACAACATGGCCGCATCCATGATGCGGCTCGGTCATGTCGATCTTGTCGTCGTCGGAGCCGATCGGATCGCCGCGAATGGGGACGTGGCCAATAAGATCGGCACCTACGGCGTCGCTGTCCTGGCGCGGGAGCACAGCATCCCGTTTTATGTGGCGGCGCCCCTCTCGACCATTGATCTGAATACTCCGGACGGCAGCCGCATCCCGATCGAGGAGCGCAACGATCGCGAGGTGACACACGTCGGCTCATCGCGCCTGACGCCTCAAGGCGCACGCATCCGTAATCCTGCGTTCGACGTCACACCGGCAAAGTACGTGACCGCAATCATCACGGAGCGTGGAATTGCACGCGCTCCGTTCCAGGAGTCGTTGGCCGAGCTGCTCGGATCGCAGCCCGTCCGAACCTAGAACCTAGAACCTAGAACCTAGAACCTGGAACACTCCGAACCCAGAACCGAACCTGAACACGAACTGAGAACAGAGAACGCGGAAGTGTGAACTGAATGATCATTCTCGGTATCGAGACCTCCTGCGACGAGACGGCCGCCGCGATTGTTGAGGAGAGCGGCGACCGTCAGCGTCCGTGGCGTCTGCGCTCGAGCGTCGTTGCATCGCAGATGGCGCTGCACCGCGAATGGGGCGGAATTGTTCCCGAGCTTTCCGCCCGTCAGCACATTCGTGACATCTGCCCGGTGGTCCGGGGTGCGTTGGCACAGGCGGACGTTGTGGACGTCGATGCGATCGCCGTGACTCAGGGTCCGGGGCTTGTCGGATCCCTGCTCGTCGGACTGTCGTTTGCCAAGTCGCTGGCGTGGGCGCGCGGCGTGCCTCTTGTACCCGTCCACCATCTTGCCGGACACATCGAGTCGCTGACGCTGGAAAACGGCGAGATGGCTCTTCCAGCCGTTGTGCTCGTCGTATCCGGCGGCCACACGAGCCTCTACCGTGTGGATGTCCCGGGCCGTTACGAGCTGCTCGGGCGGACGCGCGACGACGCGGCGGGAGAGGCGTATGACAAGGTGGCAAAGCTGCTGGGGCTCGGCTATCCAGGCGGCCCGATCATCGACCGGCGCGCCGCCAACGGGGACGATCGAGCGATTCCGTTCCCGAAGACGCGGATTACTCACGCCGATCGGAACGCACCTGAGGTGCCCGGCACGCGCGATTTCAGCTTCAGCGGGTTGAAGACCTCGGTCCTGCGACACGTCATGCTGCGCCGTGCGGCACTTGGAATCGGCGAACAGGAGCCCTTGCCAGACCGCGAGATCGATGACATCTGTGCCAGTTTTCAGCGCGTCGTCGTTGAGACGCTCGTCGATCGGCTGTTCGATGCGGCGCGATGGTATGGTGCGCGCAGCGTCGGCATCGCCGGCGGTGTATCCGCGAACAGCCGGCTCCGTGCGGAGAGCCGCACACGCGGCGCGGCACGGGACATTCCCGTGTTCGTCCCGAGCATCGTGCTGTCGACCGACAATGCGGCGATGATCGCCGCCGCCGGACTGCGAAACTTCCGTGGCGGCGTGACTGCTACATGGGACTTGAGCGCGAAGGCGTCACTGATGCTGACGTGATGCAGAATGCTGCGAGCTTCGAGGCTTGCATTCTGCATTCTCCATTCTGAATTCTGCATTCATGAAGACACTCACCGAATATCTCTGGTTCAACACCAAGAAACGCCAGGAGTTCATCCGCATTACCGACGAGGTTGCCGCGGCGGTGAAGAAGAGCGGCGTGACGGAAGGCCTGGTGCTCGTGTCGGCGATGCATATCACCGCGTCGGTCTACGTGAACGACTGGGAAAGCGGACTGATTCACGATTTTCAGGAGTGGCTCGAAAAACTGGCGCCGGCGGGTCTCGACTACCGGCATCACCAGACCGGTGAGGACAATGCCGACGCGCACCTCAAACGGACGCTGATGGGCCATCAGGTGATCCTGCCGATTACCGCCGGCAAACTCGACCTCGGTCCCTGGGAACAGGTGTTCTACGCGGAATTCGACGGGCAGCGCCGCAAGCGCGTCATCGTCAAGGTCATGGGGGAGTGACGGACACCCGGAAATACCCCGATCGACCGTACGTCGGCGTCGGCGCGGTCATCGTTCGTGATGGCCAGGTCCTCATCGTCAAGCGCAAGTACGATCCGCTTGCGGGCCGGTGGAGCCTGCCCGGAGGGGGCGTCGAGCTCGGCGAGACGCTGGAGGCATCGATTGCACGCGAGATGCTGGAGGAGACGGGGCTGGTCATCGAAGTCGGGCCGGTGATCGAGGTCTTCGATCGCATCACGCGGGATGAAAAGGGCGACGTGCGGTATCACTTCGTGCTCGTGGACTATCTCTGCTGGCCGATCGGCGGGGAGCTGCAGGCGAGCTCCGACGTTGCTGATGCCAGATTCGTTGATCCGTCGGAGCTTCCGCAGTACAACCTCACCGTGAAAGCGAACGAGGTCATCGCGCGGGCGCTGGAGCTCGACAAACAGCACGCGAGACCGGTGCGCTGATGGTGTCGCGTACCGACGCCTGGGCGCTGCTGACCGCGTGGACGGCCAGCGAGAGCCTGCGCAAGCATGCGCTGGGCGTCGAGGCCGCCGTCCGCGGGTATGCGAGGAAGTGTGGGGAAAACGAGGACGAATGGGGTATTGTCGGCCTGCTTCATGACTTCGATTACGAGCGATATCCGAGCGCGGCGGATCACCCGTTCCGCGGGTGCGAGGAGCTGCGCCGTCGCGGATATCCCGAATGGGTGACGAAGGCGATCCTCTCGCATGCGAACTATTCCGGAGTTCCTCGCCAGACGCCGTTGGAACACACGCTGTTTGCGTGCGACGAAATGGCCGGTTTCGTGACCGCCGCGGCGCTCGTCCGGCCGTCGAAAAGCGTGCTCGACCTGGAAGCAGCGTCGGTGATGAAGCGAATGAAAGACAAGGCGTTTGCCCGCGGCGTATCACGCGAAGACTTGCGGCTGGGAGCCGAGGAGATCAATCTGCCGCTCGATGCGCACGTCGCCAACGTGATTACGTTTCTGCGCGAGCAGGCGGACGCGCTGGGACTCCGCGGAACTTTATGAGCCTCTCGGCACGTATCTTCAGCGGACCGGATCGGTAATGCAAAATTCAAAATTCAAAATGCAAAAGGGCGGAGCCCGGCCGCACGTCTCTTTTGCATTTTGCATTTTGCATTTTGCATTCCGGAGATCGTGCCGATGACTCCCGTCGTCCAGCTCGAACGGGTCACCGTCCGCTACGGCCGTCAGCAGGCGCTCCGCGACGTCACCGCCACGTTTCCGCCGGGTGCCGTCGGTCTATTGGGACCCAACGGCGCGGGGAAGAGCACGCTGCTGCGAACGCTGCTCGGTTTTGTCGTTCCCGAACAGGGTCAGATGCGTGTCCTCGAGCGAGATGTCAAGCATGCGGCGCTCGCCATTCGCGCGCGGATCGGCTACATGCCCGAGACCGACGCTCACATCCCCGGCATGAATGCTGTGTCGTTTGTCGCCTATTGCGGCGCGCTGTGCGGCCTGCCGCCCAGCGATGCCATGCAGCGGGCGCACGAGGTGCTCTATTACGTCGGGCTCGGTGAGGCACGCTATCGAAACGTCGAGACCTACTCCACCGGCATGAAGCAGCGAATCAAACTGGCGCAAGCGCTGGTACACGATCCGGACCTGCTGTTCCTCGACGAGCCGACCAACGGAATGGATCCGAAAGGGCGCGAGGAAATGCTCGAGCTCATTCGCGACATCGCGCACAACAAGGGTCTCAGCCTGATTCTCTCGTCGCATCTTCTTCCCGACGTCGAATACACCTGCGATTACGTCGTCGTCATGGACAAGGGGTCGGTGGCGACCGAGGGGCCGATTGCATCGTTGAAGGGGCAGGGTGGCCGCGTGTTCGAACTGCGCGTCAAGGGCGACGCCGCCGCGTTCGTCTCGGTGATGAGCGCTGCCGGCCTCGAGTGCCACGAAACGGAGGAAGACGTGATGCGTGTGTTCGTGCCGGGCGACGGTCAGGCGGATGGCCACGACGCCAGGCGTCTCTTCCAGCTGGCCGCGGCGCACGGCATGCAGGTCCGGCATCTCCGCGCGAGCGTGCCGACATTGGAAGACGTTTTCGCGCGCGCGGTGGGTGAGCGCTAGCCGATGCCTATCCACGACCAAGGCTATCGACGTTATGAAGGTCGCCGACAGGCACACGGCCACACGTGGTGGGTGATTGCACGCGCCGGATTGATGGAACGGCTGCGCGAGCGCAAGTTCCTCGGCCTGCTGCTGTTGTCGTGGCTGCCGTTTCTGGTCCGCTCGGTCCAGCTCTATATCGCGGCCAATTACCCGCAGACGGCCGCGTTGCTCGCCCCGACGCCGTCGCTGTTCCGTGAGTTTCTCGATCAGCAGGGCATCTTCGTCTTCTTCATCACTCTATATGTCGGCTCTGGGCTGATCGCCAACGACCGCCGCGCGAACGCGCTGCAGATCTATCTCTCGAAACCGCTGACTCGCGTCGACTACGTCATCGGCAAGCTCGCGACGATGCTGATCTTCCTGACCGCAGTCACGTGGCTCCCCGGCCTCCTGCTGCTCCTCATCCAGATGATGTTTGCCGGTAACCTCACCTTCCTCAAGGCGAACCTCTTCCTGTTTCCGGCAATTACGGTGTTTTCGGCCGTGCTCGTGACGACCTCCGCGTTCTCGATGCTGGCGTTGTCGTCGCTCTCGAAGAGCCGTCGCTTCGTCGCAGTGATGTATGCAGGACTGATCTTCTTCACGGCCGCGATGTATCAGGCGCTTCGCGGCATGACCGGCAGCCGGGCCTGGGCGGTCATCTCGCCGGGCGACATGATTGACGTCTTCGCCTCGGTGATCTTCCGCAACCAGGCGACGACGTCGGTTCCCTTTCCGGTCGCGATTCTCGTCGTCGCGCTGCTGATCGTTGCCTCCGTCGTGGTCCTCGAACGTCGCGTGCGCGGTGTTGAGGTGGTCACGTGATTGTGACCACCGAGCACCTGTCGAAGTGGTACGGACAGGTATCCGGTCTCAACGACGTGACGGTCACCGTTCCCTCGGGCATTACCGGCCTGCTGGGGCCGAACGGTGCCGGCAAGTCGACGTTCATGAAGCTGATTACCGGTCAGCTCAAGCCGAGCAAGGGTGTCGTGCGGGTGCTCGGCGAGCCAATCTGGGGCAATCCTGCGATTTACCACCGGATAGGCTTCTGCCCGGAACAGGATGCGTTCTACGAGCGGATGACCGGCATCGACTGGGTGACCGCGCTGGTGCGCTTGAATGGCATGGCGCCGGACGCTGCCCGCGCGGCGGCCGAGGCGGCGCTGGCAGCAGTCGATTTGACGGACGCCGCCAACAAGAAGATCGGCGCGTACAGCAAAGGCATGCGTCAGCGCGTCAAGCTGGCGCAGGCGCTCGTCCACGATCCCGAGCTGCTGATTCTCGACGAACCGCTGACCGGCATGGACCCGATCATGCGCCGCCGCACCATCCGGCAAATCAAGGACTGGGCGCGTGCGGGCAAGAGCATCATCGTGTCGAGCCACATCCTGCACGAAGTCGAGGCAATGACGTCGAATATTCTCTTGATCAACAACGGCCGCATCGTCGCCGAGGGCAATGTCCATCAAATCCGTGATCTGATTGACACCCACCCGCATACCGTCTTCATCCGTGTCAGCGATCCGCGGACGCTCGCACGCACGCTGCTGGTGGAAGATGGCGTCATCAGCATGCGTTTCGAGACGGGCGCACTCGTCGTCGAAACGGCGCGTCCCGATGCCTTCTACGCTCGGGTGACGGAGATGGCGGCGTCGGGCGAGGCCGGTCCGATCGACGAGGTCACATCGCCGGACGACAACCTGCAGGCGGTATTCCAGTATCTGGTGAAGCAGTGATGGCGAAGTCCAACTCGTCGCCCCTCTTCGGCGCCGCTCGTATCTTCGACTTGTCGCTCGCGGAGATGATCTGGTCGCGCCGCACCATCTTCATGGCGCTTGTCGTCGGTGCCCCTGTGCTGCTCGCTACGGTGGCTCGAATCATTCAGGCGAGCGGTATTGCGCCGTTGCGCGTCAACGGAGTTCGGGTCGACGCCGTCAGCGTCTTCGGGATGATTATCTGGGTTCTCTTTCTCCGCTTCATCGTGCCCGTGCTGGGGGTCTTCTACGGCACGTCGTTGATCGCCGACGAAGTGGACGACAAAACGATCACCTACCTGTTCACACGGCCGTTGCGGCGCGGCGCAGTGCTCCTCGGCAAGTACCTCGCCTACCTGGCATGCACCACGCTCGTCGTCTTGCCGTCGGTGATGATTGTGTACTTCCTGCTGGTGCCGTTCGGCGACGTGGCGCGCAGCTTCCCGTCGCTTGTCACCGATCTCGGGCTTCTCGCTGTCGGAATTGCGGCATACGGGGCGCTGTTCACGATGATTGGCGCATGGATGAAGCGGCCCCTCGTCGTCGGCCTCATCTTCACGTTCGGGTGGGAACAGTTTGCGATGCTGATGCCGGGGTATCTGCGCCGTTTTACGCTGGCTTACTACCTCCAGGCCCTGGTTCCGCACGCGATGCCGGCCGACGATGGTGTGGCGTCTTTGCTGCAGTCGGTATTCAGCGAAACGCCATCGGCCGGGCTGAGCATTTTCGTGCTGATCGCCGTCATCGGGCTGTCCCTGGCCTGGGCGATGCGTATCGTCGAGCGTAAGGAATACGTGTTGGAGCAGTAGGATCAGGCTTTCTTACCGGATTCCCTGGGGTGATTGCCCCAGGTGGGCGTTACGGGAACGTTTCGGTGGCCGATCCGTATAATCTGTCGTTGGAGTCCCACAAATGACAAAACGGACACAGCGGTTTGTGTTCCTCGGCGTCACGATTCTCGTCGTCGGCCTCGGAACAGGGCTCGTTGCTTCGTATGTTGGCTTTCCGAACCTCGGGCTCGTTGGCAGCGATGGCCCGGTAGAGCTGGCGTATGTCCCCGCCGACGCGACCGTCGTCGCCTATGCGGATGTCCGCGAAGTCATGGACTCCGAGCTTCGCCAGAAGCTGCTCAAGTTCTCGCCCGGAAACGACGCCAGCGCCGATTGGTTCCAGACCGAAACCGGCATCAACATCCAGACCGACGTCGACCGGGTGGTCGCCTCGATGCCGACACCGAACACGGGCAATCCGCCGCGTCCCCTCGTGCTGATTCGTGGCCGCTTCGACACGTCGCGCATCGAATCGCTCATTCGGGAAAAAGGCGGCACGGTGACCGACTACAACAAACAGCGCGTCATCTCGGTGAACAACGAGTTTGGGCTGGCGTTCGTCGAGCCTGGTCTGGCCGCCGTCGGTGACCTGGCCTCCGTCAAGCGAGCCATCGATACCAAGCTCTCGGGCAGCAACGTGACCAGCAACGCGGCGATCATGCGCCTCGTTCGGGACCTCGACGCCGGAAATGCCTGGGCTGTGGCGGACGTGCAATCGGTGACGAATGCGAGCCTGTTGCCGCCCGAGGTGAAGCAGCAGCTGCCGCCGGTGACGTGGTTCGCCGTCAGCGGCCGTGTCTCCGACGGACTCGAAGCGGTCATCCGCGCCGAGGCTCGCGACGAGGCGGCAGCCAACAATCTCCGCGACGTCGTGCGCGGCTTCATCGCGTTGGCGAGGATGCAGGCCGGTCAGCATCCGGCCCTGGCGGATCTGGTGAATTCGGTCGAGCTCGGCGGCACGGGTACGACCGTTTCCATCGCCGTCTCGATTCCGGCGTCCATGATCGATCTGCTCGGCGCTATCCGCGCGAATCAGGGGAGACCCACGGAGCAGGTGCCGGGTGCCGCGGCTCCTCGCCGCAAGCTGCCGACAACGCTGTAAACGTCGCCGGACCCACCGGCGTAATCCCGGCCAGTAGCGTGGCCGAGCTGGTGTTCTTCTACGGAACGTTGATGACCCCGTTCAACCGAACGGGCCGCCTCCGGCTTGAACAACACCTCACATTCAAAGGCCACGGCACCATTCACGCCGCGCTGTTCGACCTCGGCATCTACCCCGCAGCCGTGCCCGCCGACAACAGCTGCGTCACCGGCGAGGTGTATGAACTCAGCGAGCCGATCGCGGCCCTCCGCGCGCTCGACGAACTCGAGGGGTATCGGCCTGGCGATCCTGAGACGAGCCTCTATACGCGTACCCGTACGTCAGTTGTGATGGACGACGGGGACACGGTCGAGGCGTGGGCGTACTTCTACAACGCGCCGCTCGGCCGAGCCGAACGCATCGAATCCGGCGACTACCTCGAACATCTGAAAGTTCGCTGAGCTCTAGACCCCGGCTCGGTGTGCTTTGACGGCATCCAGAAACTGCCGGATCGCTGTGCGCACGTGATCGGGTAATTCCACGAACTGCATTCCCGAGTGGTAGGTCACGAGGTCCGGATCGATGTCGCTGATATGTGAGTGAACGACACGCGCCTTGACGACGACAGGCAGGTTGCCGAGGGTCAGCCGCATGTCGTGGAGCGAATCGAGATGGAGGGGATAGCGCGTTTCGACGGCGACACCGGTGACACTGAGATTGGTGACCGTCATCGGTTCGTAGACCATGATTTCGCCGCCGACCTGGCCGAGCATCGGCACCCGGTCGCTGTCGTGTTGGTCGGTCATACGCGTGCCGAAACGACACACCGTGGACGAAATTGGTGTTCACTGCCGCAGTGCCAGAGTGTGTCGTGGTGGCGGACTATAGTGTACAGACGAAGGGGCGAACACATACGGTCCGCCCCTGAAATCGCCAGTAGCGCGCGGGCATCCTGCGCGATTTCAATTCATGCGCAGCGCGGGACGAGTCGGAAACGCCTCCTCTTCCTCCTCCGCCAGCTGCGAGATTGCCGTGTCGAAATCCTGCCCTTCGTATTCCGTGGTGTAGGTGAGGACCGGAATGTCCCGTGTCTCTGGATCCAGCTTCAGCATCGTCAGCAGCTGAAAACCATCCAGCTGCTCGATGCGCGTGCACAGAATGACCAGGTTGGGCAGGACTTTCTTAACCTGCGAGTACGCGTGTTCCCCAGATTCCACGAACACCATGTCGTAGCGGCCCGCGTCGAGCACCGTCTCGAGCATGCCGAGCACCTCGGTGTTGCCGTTGACGACAACGACCTTCTGCGCCGGTGCGACCGCCATATGGGTGTCAGTCATCTGCGTAATCCGCCCTTCTGGCCCCGGATAATTCAGGATCTGTGCCACGGCGCAATCTCGGGCCGGGCGAGATTTCACACCTTCTTATCGGCGGACGGCCCGGGTGTCCTGAGAGGGGTTGTGGCTGGGCTGCCCTCGAAGATCCACGTAACTCGTTCAGATGCTGGGCCTTGTCAGCGGTTCAGATTTCTGTCGGTGGATCGGCAATTTGTGTGAAGTCGGTGCCCGCGCTGGGCAGTGAGCGAAGCGAAGATCCGGCGGGTGTCCGGCGGTGTTCAACCGGCGGCGATCGAGACACACCCTGGCCGAGACGGCTGTTCTTGCCGGCAACGTTGCGGGCTTACCGCGACCGGTGTGCCCTGTCAGTTATGGCAGGTTGCGGATGTCGTCGTGCAGACGCGGTCGACGCGGAAGCTGGCTTTCTCGGCCTGGGTCGATGATCGGGAAGCGGGAACTGTACGGTGGGGCGAGCTGGCGGAACCGGAGAGACCAGTTGGACTCCGATTCCGCCTGCAGGATTCAGAACAGGAACTTCACGGTAATGTACCCTCTCGCACCGGGCTCGAACAGGTCGTCCATCCCATAACGCGGATCAAAGGCTTTCGCCCCTTCCCCGCTCTGAAGAATCAGGGACCGGTAGTCGTAACCCTGAAGCAAGTTCGTTTTTGCGAGACTGATTGCCGAGGAGGCCCGTTGTCCACCGGCGCCACACCCGCGATTCAGACAATTGAAAACGTGGCGGGACGTCTTCTGGTTGAACAGATTCAATATGGTCAATTCCAATCGCAGACGCCGTGCGGCGGCTAATCGAAGCTCGTGGCTGAGTAGAAGATCCGTTCGCGAATAGGCGGAGGTCCTCCCCATATCGCCACGTCCTTCGACAATCGATCCCATACCGCCGCTCGTGTGATCGCTTAGCACGTAGGTGGACAGCGGCGTGCCGCTGCCGGCATACAAGAACGCGCCAATTTGAGTACCGAATGACGTCTGGTACGAGCCGTAAAGCTTGGCGACGTGCGGCCTGTCAGTGGCGAGGCGGCCTTCGACGATATTCCCGTGCGCGTCGTAGTACAGCTCGTCGAGATCCCACGCGCGGCTGACATTCGAGCCCGGTCGCGCGATTTCGCCCGTCTGCTGTTGCGAGGATGCGGATGATACGCCGTTGGTCGGTGTCGTAATCTCGTCCGAACTGCCGATTCCGCTGTAGTTTCCGAACAACCGGCTCCACGTGTAGTTGGCGGACAGGAACCAGTTGTTGGCGTAACGGCGCGTGTAGCTGACATCGATCGCGTCGTAAATGCGTTTCGGCTTCGGCGTCGGCTGTCCGAGCGGCGTTGCGCCGGTCGGGAACTGAATTGCCGTTGCGCCTCGACCGGGATTGCCGATCAAGTACCCCTCGTCTCCCTGATCATTCAGAAATCCGATGTCCTCGATCGTCTCGCGGAGATCGTTGTGCGTGTAGTGGACCGTCAAGACCGAGTTCCTGCCCAACTGGTGCTCCACGCCGGCGCTGAAGCTGTCCTGGTACATCGGCTTTGCGTCGGGATCGATTTCGTTCTGAAACGAGGGAACGCGACGGTCACGGCACGAGCCCGGCACCACCCACAAGTCCTTTCCAGGCATGTTACTGAGGCTGATGGTGTCGAGAGCAAGTGTGTCGAGCGCCCGGTAATGCTGACACCATGTTTCCGCGCCAAACGATCCGCGCGGCAGCTGATATTTGGTCCAATCGTAGTAGCGGCCCCACGAGGCAAACAGCTTGGTGGCACCGTTTCCGCGCAGATCGTAGGCGCCACCCAGCCGCGGCGCGACCTTCTCACCCCATCCGAACTCGAAGGCGTTCTTGAGAATATCGGGACGGAACGTAGGCACCACTTCGTTCTCGAGGCGAATCCCGAGATTCAAAGTGAGATTCTGCATCGTCCACTGATCCTGGGCGAACAGCGAGTGTATTCGACTGCTCGTCTCGTTCGAGATCTTGCGGTCGTTGACAGTGTAGTAGCCGTACACACCGCGGCCCCGGTTAACGGAACTGAAAGTGAAGCTCTGATCCCAGAAGATGTCGATGTACCCGCCGGGATAGAAGGCATTGATGTCGTTCGAGAAGTGCTGGTATCCGTAGCCACCCTTGAGGCTGTGAAAGCCCGCAGCACTGAAGACGTGGTTGTAGTCGATGTCGAACGAGACACGCTTCGTGGTATCGAATTCCGTTATCTGCGCACGCGGGGTGTTGACGCCATTGACGTTGACGCCGCCCTGGAGAGAAGGCGGAATGATCGCGTTCAGCGGCGTTGTCGGACTCTGGTATGCGTACGACGTGGTCAACGGTATCCCAGTGTCGCTGTAGCGATCGTGAAAGAGGCCGCCGCGCATCCCGACGAACGAGGCACTCGAGATGACGAGGTTGGCCGTGCCGCTCGTATTGACCTGGTTGGTTTCATAGCCGCGGTTAATTTGCGGCTGCAGAGATTCTGAATTATTCGTGACCGCATTCGGGGTGGCACCGTTGTACGAGCTTAACGTGCCTTCGGTCTTCGTCGGCGTCCACAACGCCGATCCCGTGGCGGTGAGCCGCGAGGATCGGAAACTGATCTTGCCGAACATCTGCTGGCGCCAGATATCACGTTCGATATCCTGTGTGGCGTCGGTCGCCTGGTACGTATTCGTTCTGTTCTCGTTGCGCGGCGAGATCGAGCCGAAGAAGAACAGGTGATTGTGGACGATAGGCCCACCGAGTGAGCCACCAAACTCGTTGATCCGAAGAGGATCCTCGTTGTCCTGCACGAAGAACGCGCTGGCTTCAGTGATCGGATCCATCACCAGCCGCTTGACCGGCCGGGCCGCCAACGCGCTGCCCTGGAAGTAGTAGTGGGCCTCTCCGCGGAATGTATTGCCTCCGCTCTTCGTCACCGCACTCAGCACGCCGCCGAGCGCACCACCGTATTCCGCCTGAATGCCCGTCGTCTTGACCTGGACTTCTTCCAGATATTCGAACACGGTGTCCTGGCGTGAGTGACCGCCAACGAGCGAGTTTGTGGTGATTCCATCAACCGTAAAGGTGTTTTCCGAGCCACTGGCACCGTTGACCTGAATCCCGCCTTCGATTTCTCCCGCGTTCACCGAAGGTGCGGTAAGAGCCAGCGACTGAAAGCTGCGGCCCTTCGGCAGACGGTCGATCTCTTCCGCCGTCACGTTGTGGGAGATCATTGTTCCCCGTGTGTCCACGAGCGGAACCTCGCCCACAACTTGGACAACCTCGGTGACGCCGCCAACCGCCAGTTCTGCGTCAACATCGAACGCCCGTCCAAGCAGGACAAGGATCTCGGTTCGTTCGACCTTCCGGAACCCCTGCAGCTCGAATGACACGTTGTATCGGCCAGGGTTGAGATCTTGGGCGAGATACTTCCCTTCGGCGTCAGTCACATAGTTGCGAACTTCGCCTGATTCCACGTTCGTTATCGTCACCGTTACGCCGGGAACGGCGGCTTTCTGGACGTCCGTCACAGTCCCGCGTAACGTCCCGAAACGCTCCTGCGCGGCCGCGAGCCCGGTGAGGGCCAACGCGAACGCGACAAGAAAAGCACTTATGCGTGCGTACATTCGCTGTCTCCTTGATAGTCGTGCTTGCTCTTTTTTGATCTGACTTGCTAAGACCCGCTACGGAAAAGGCGTACCAAGTGTCCCGAGGAGCTAAGTGGCTGCCAATTCAACGACTTGGGTGAACGGACGGGCGAACGAGGCGTCTCTGGATCCATGAATCGGGAATCGTTAAACCAAAATCACGGACGTTCTCTCGCTCGTAATGCAACGATAACCAATATCACAGACCGCAAATTTTGTCGTTAAGCTCATGGACGCACGTGTACAACCCTTTGAAGAGGTGAGGCCGACCTTGCAGGTCGGCCTCTACCTTATGGCAGCGCGAAGGCAACCAGCTGCGAATTGGCTACGACGGCCACGAATTGCTTCGCGTTCTTTCCGCGATAGCTCATCGGGTTGGCGTTGACGGCCTGCGCGACCTGTGTCGACCACAACTCCTTGCCGGTCTTTGCGTCGAACGCGCGGAAACGGCGATCGTTCGTTGCCCCGATGAACACCAGGCCTGTCGCCGTCGTCATCGGGCCGGCGCTGCCGCTCCCACCGACGTTCTGGCGTCCCCCCGGCAGATCTTCGTTTACGCCAAGCGGCGTCTTCCAGACGATGTCGCCGGTGTTTGTGTTGACGGCAATGAGCTGCGCCCAGGGCGGGCGGGTGCACGGCAGGTTGACGGTGCGACCGTTTTCCAGCCGCATCGGGGCGGTGAACGACGAGTACGGGCCTGGACCACTGATGCTGGCGCGGTCGTACGGCTGCTTCGACCCCTCGGTTCCCCGACCGTAATTTCCGCCCGGCTTCTTCTTCTCGACCCAGCCGACAAGCGAAGTGTCGTGTGCGTTGACGAACACCGTTCCCGACCGCGGGTCCGCTGCGGCGCCGCCCCAGTTCACGCCTCCGGTCCCGCCGGGGAATTGGATCGTGCTCTTCGGCGGCGCGCCGTCCTCATGGAATAGGAACGGCGTAAACGGCCCGGCGTTGTAGAAGCCGCCGCTGTCGGCGATCAGCTTTTCGCACGCAGCGACATGATCGGCGGACGTGTCTTCGGCGCGTACCAGGTCGCGCTCCTTGACGAACTCGACGCGCGACAGCGGTCCCGGTTTGACGGGGAAGGGCTGCGTGGGCGAATACCATTCGCCCGGAACGTCGCCAGCGGGCACCTTTCTTTCCTCGACGCCGAAGATCGCCTTCCCGCTTGTGCGATCGAGGATGAACATCCAGCCGGTCTTGCCGACGAAGGCGAGCGCCGGGATCCGGCGGCCGTTCTGCGTGATGTCCACGAGCGTCGGCGGGTTCGACATGTCCGAATCCCACAGGTCGTGATGCACGGTCTGGAAATGCCAGCGGTAGGCGCCGGTCATCGCGTCGACGGCGACAATCGAGTTCGCGTACAGGTTGGCGCCCGGCCGGTCGCCGCCCCAGTAATTCGCTGCCGGTCCGGCAACGGGCATGTACAGAACGCCGCGCTGCTCGTCGAGCGTCATGTGCCAGGTCCAGACGTTCGTGCCCGAACGGCTCTTCCAGCCGTCGTTCTGCCACGTCTCGTTCCCTTTCTCGCCGGCGCGCGGCACGGTGTGGAACTCCCAAAGCTTCCTGCCTGTGCGCGCATCGAAGGCGCGCGTGTCGCCAGGCAATCCATCCGGAATTTCACCGGTGGTGGCGCCAAGCATGACGACATTGCGATAGATCAGCGGCACACCATTCCAGGGCACGGTGATTTCCGTCATGCCGTCGGTGCCGAAGCCTTCGGCGGGTCTGCCAGTCGCGGCGTCGAGCGCAATGAGTCGTGGTCCGGCGGTGAAGAAAATGCGCGGTGCGGCGTTCGCTTCGCCGGGCCAATAGGCAACGCCGCGGGCTGTGGTTGCCGTGCCCGGTGGCAGCGTGTATTTCCACACCTCCTTGCCGGTGTCGCCGTCGAGCGCCAGGATGCCGTTACCTGCGGCAGGCAGGTAGACGACGCCGTTCACCGCGATGGGCGTTGCCTCGGGGTTACCGCCAAGCTGCGCAACACCGGACGGATCGACGACCGCCGCATTCACGCCGCCGGCGCCGCCCTGCCGTGGCCCTGCCGGCGCACCGTCGGCAGCGCCGCCACCACGCCGTCCAGCGGGTGGTGCGGTGAGCTGTACGGTCCACGCCCGAGCCAGCGAGCCGACGTTCGCCGGAGTGATCTCGGTCAGCTCCGTGAACTTCGTCCCCGCAAGGTCACCGCCGTAGGTCGTCCAGTCGCCGCGCGGCGTTTGGGTGCGTTGACCGTTGTTTTGGGCTGAAAGAACAACGGCGGCAGCGGATGCGGCTGCGATGGTGAACAGCACCGGTTTTCTCATGCGTGAATCATACCGGTACGCTGAATTCCGGCGGGTCCGCCGCTATGGCTCCTCCAAGCGGCGGAACCCGCCCTACACCACAGCGCCAATGTGGGCCGGGTTCCGCGAGCTATCAATCGAAGCGAGCGGACCCGGCGATCGTGGTTAGATCCCGCCTGTGGCGCTTCGCATTGCAGTGATTCCAGGCGACGGCATCGGTAAGGAAGTGACGGCCGAAGCGGTTCGCGTGCTCGAGGCGATCGGTGGCGTCGACATCCAGCACCTTCCTTGGAGCGCCGATCACTTCCTCGCCACGGGCGAGACGATTCCGCCAAACGGCTACGACACGCTCCGATCCTTTGATGCGGTGCTTGTCGGCGCGCTCGGTGACCCGCGCGTGCCCGACAACCGCCACGCTCGCGACATCCTGCTGGGCACGCGGTTCGAGCTGGATCTATATGTGAACTACCGACCGGTACGGCTGCTCGACGATCGATTGTGTCCGCTGAAGAGTCGGACGCGGGCCGACGTGAACTTTGTCGTGTTTCGCGAGAACACGGAAGGGCTTTACGTCGGCGTCGGCGGCCGCTTCAAGCCGGAGACGGACGACGAGATCGCCGTTCAGGAAGAGATCAACACGTTCAAGGGCGTGAACCGCATCGTGCGCCACGCGTTCCAGTTCGCCCGCACGCGCGGGCTGAGGCGCGTCTGCATGGCGGACAAGAGCAACGCCATGACGTACGGTCATGCGCTTTGGCAGCGGGTGTTCCGGTCGGTGCAGGATGAGTACCCAGACATCCAAGCGACACATCTTTATGTAGATGCGCTGGCGATGTTCCTCGTACAGGATCCCGCTCAATTCGAAGTCATCGTCACCAACAACCTTTTCGGCGACATCGTCACCGACATCGGCGCCGCGCTGCAAGGCGGCCTCGGGATGGCCGCGTCCGGCAACATCCACCCTGGCCGTACGTCGATGTTCGAACCGGTTCACGGCTCGGCGCCACCGCTGGCCGGCAGAAACGTTGCGAATCCGATCGGTGCAATCCTTTCCGCGGCACTGCTGCTCGACACCTCAGGTCGAGTCGACGACGCGGCTCGGGTTGAGCGAGCCGTCGAGGCGGCCGTTCAAGATCGTGAGGTTACGCGGGACATCGGCGGATCGCTGGGGACGACGGAAGCGGGCACCGCGATCCTGCGACGGCTCTAGGTTGGGAATTTTGATATAGTCATCCGGTTTTGGCCGTATTCGGAGCGGACCCCGTCCTGCTCAACCCTAACTTCTCAAGACAGGAGCTCTTGCAATGGCAGCGGATTTCTTTTTGGGTGAGTCGCTGGTCGGCGACGGCAACGAGGTGGCGCACATCGACCTCGTCATCGGCTCGAAGTCGGGTCCGGCGGGCGTGGCGTTCTGCAACGCGCTGACGAACAATAAGGACGGCTTTACGACCCTGCTCGCGGTCGTCACGCCGAACCTGCCGGCGAAGCCCGACACGATCATGTTCAACAAGGTCACCATCAAGGGCGCCAAGCAGGCCGTGCAGATGTTCGGGCCGGCGCAGGCGGCCGTCGCGCGCGCCGTTGTTGATTCGGTTTCCTCCGGCGTGATTCCCCAGAACAAGCTGGATGACTACTGCATCATGGTCGGTGTGTTCATCCACTGGGAAGCGGCGAGCGATCAGAAGATCTACGACTACAACTACCAGGCGACCAAGGAAGCCATCCAGCGCGCACTCGCCAACAAGCCGAGCGCCGCGGAGGTCGTCGCCGCGGCGAAGACCGCGCGTCACCCGTTCGCGAATAACGCTGAGAAGGTGGGCGTTTAGGCCGCTTCAACTTCCAGTTTCAACTCCCAACTCCAACCCTGACTCCATTGGGAGTCGGGCGTCGGATGTTGGGAGTTGCCGTTTTTCCCCATGCGCAAACTCCTCCTTCAGCTCGACACTTCTCCACATCCCAGCGTGTTCGATCGCGTGGTTGCGTATGACGGCGGCGCCGACGAGGTGATGAGCTATGGAGGTGTGACGCCCGAGGCGGTGCGCGATCTTGTCCACGGTGCGATATTCACGCGTGGGCCCAAAGACCTGCACCACACCGCCATCTTTATTGGCGGCACCGACATGGCGGACGGCGAGCGTCTGCTGAAGGCGGTGCGGAAGTCCTTCTTCGGGCCGTTCACAGTGTCCGTGATGCTCGACTCGAACGGGTCGAATACGACCGCGGTTGCAGCGGTGGCCAGGCTGCTGAAGGCGGCGGGGCCGGGAGAGAAACACCGCGCGGTCGTGACGGCCGGTACTGGGCCGGTGGGTCTGCGTGCGGCGGGGCTGCTGGCGAAGGCCGGCATTGACGTCACGTTGACGTCGCGTCGCGCCGCCGACCCTGCGATCGTCGAAACGCTGCAACAGCGGTTCGGTGGGCGCATCAACGCAGCGGTGATGTCCGATCCGTCGAGTGCGGCATCCATCCTCGAACAGGCGACGATGCTGTTGAATGCCGGTCCCGCCGGCGTCACCCTCGTCCCCAAGTCGGCGTGGACGGGCGGCCGTATCCGTGCAGCCGCCGATTTGAATGCGGTGCCTCCGCTTGGCATCGAGGGAATCGAGGTCACCGACAACGCGGCCGAGCGCGATGGCGCCACGGTGTTCGGCGCGCTCGGTGTTGGTGGTCTGAAGATGAAGATCCACAAGGCCTGCATCGCGCGCCTTTTCGAGCGCAACGACCTTGTCCTCGATGCGGAGACGATTGCCGAGGTGGCGACGGAGCTTCGCTAGTAATTCAAAATTCAAAATTCAAAATGCAAACAAAATGTGAATGCCGTGCGGGTCGCGCGCGTGCGGCCTTCATCCGTCTTTTGCATTTTGCATTTTGCATTTTGAATTTGCATTCCCCGAGGTCGCAAGCATGCCTCGCGTCATAGGCATCGACCCGGGCACGGTCAGCACCGACATCTGCGGACTCGACAACGGCCGGCTGTTCCTGGACGAGTCAGTGCGCACCGCGGACGCAGTGGCGGATCCTGGAAGATTCGTCGCACGGCTCGAAGCGCACGCGCCGATTGATCTGATCGCCGGTCCATCGGGATACGGATTGCCGTTCGTTGCTGGACGCGACGTGACGGAAACCGACCTCCGTCTTGCCTTTCTCGCTGCGGAAGGCGAACCCGGCGGCATCGGCGGACTCCGCGCCCTTGCGCGTGCACTGGCGCACTCGTCGCTTCCCGTGGTGTTCACGCCGGGAGTCATTCATCTCGACTCTGTTCCCGCTCATCGAAAGATCAACCGCGTTGACATCGGCACGGCGGACAAAGTGTGTGCAACGGTGCTCGCGGTCCGCGAATTGGCAGCGCAAAAACGGTGTGCGTACAGCGACATCAGCTTCGTGTTGGCAGAGCTTGGCGGCGCCTTTACCGCCGCGATCGCCGTGCACCGCGGCCGCATCGTCGACGGTCTTGGCGGCTCGTCGGGGCCCCTTGGGTTTCGTGCCGCCGGAGCATTGGACGGCGAGGTCGCGTTTCTCGCGGATCGCGTCGACAAGTCGATGATTTTCTCTGGTGGCGCTGCGTCCGTCGCCGGCACGGATGATCCCGACGTGCTGGTCCGGCGTGGTTCAGCGGCCACGCGGATCGCTGCCGACGCGTACATCGAGAGTACGGTCAAAGCCGTCGCCGCACTATGCGTATCGGTTCCCGATTCGGCGCATCTGCTGCTCTCGGGGCGCCTGGCGGGTGTGCGTGGCGTGCGCGACGAGCTCGCGCGGCAGATCGCAGTCGTCCGCGCGGGGATGACGGTCGAGTTGCTGCGCGGCTTTGCGGCCAGCGCAAAGCACGCCGCTCAGGGCGCAGCCGTGCTGGCCGATGGACTGGTTGGTGGCAGAGATGCAGCGCTGGTCGACAGCCTTGGCCTTCGCGATGCGCGCGGGACAGCCTTGGATCACCTGTATCTGATCTCGCCCGCGCAGGCGCGGACACGGTTGGGCATCGTGTGAAGCGCATTCTCATCGTCGGCATGTCGACTCGCGCGGCGGCTGAATCGGCAGCGCGCGCCGGTTTTCAGGTCACGACGATAGACGGCTACGCCGACCGCGATCAGCATCCGTCGGTTCGTGCGCTGTCGATTTCGCGAGACTTCTCGTCGCGTCCGACGGCTTCCGCCATTGCGCGCGCCGCCCGCAGCCTTGGCAGCGACGCGGTCGTCTATCTGTCACCCTTCGAAAACCATCCGCGTGCTGTGTCGGCGCTCGCCTCGGGACGCACGCTGTGGGGGAACTCGCCGGACGCGTTGCGTCGCGTCCGCAACCCGTTCGAGTTGGCAGACGTCCTGCGACGAAACGGCTTCCGCGTACCGCGTCTTCTTTCGAACGACCCGAACGATCCGAACGACCCGAACGATTGGCTTGTTAAACCGTTCCGTTCGGGCGGCGGCAATCGGATTCGCCCCTGGCACGGCGGTTCAATTCCCCGCACCTGCTACCTGCAGGAACGAATCGACGGCTGGTCCGGATCGCTCGTCTTCGTCGCCGCTGCAGGTGCGTGCGTGCCGCTGGGATTCTCGCGGCAACTTGCCGGAGATCCACTCTTCGGCGGCAATGGATATCGATACTGTGGAAGCATCGTTGCACCCGTCGAGCCAACCCTCCTGCAGAAAGCGGTCGCGGTCGCGGAGTGCGTGACTGCGGAATTCGGTTTGACCGGCCTGAACGGGATCGATTTCGTTGTCGCGCGAGACGGCGTCCCATACCCAGTGGAGGTGAACCCGAGGTGGTCGTCGTCCATGGAAGTCGCGGAGAAGCTGCTCGACGCGACATTGTTCTCGATGCACGTCGCCGCGTGCTCAACGAGCGATCGTCCGCCTGAAGGCGCAAGCCACGATTTGGAGGCCAGGTCTCCAGGCGCACGCGTGATGGGCAAGGCGATTGTGTATGCGCGGCAGGCCTGTTCCGTCGGTGAAACGGCGGCCTGGCTCAATGACCCGACGGTTCGCGATGTGCCGCACAGCGGCGAGCGCTTCCGCCCAGGACAGCCGGTGTGCACGGTGTTGGCAGCAGGCGACGACGCCCGGCAATGTCATCGGTTACTGGCCAAGCGCGCCGACCGCATCTACGCGCAGCTCGACGTATTAGTAACGCGCGGCGCGAGCGTCGTTGAGTAGAATCCATGTACGAAGCAACTGGTGCCCGCCTGAAGGACCTGGAGAATTCGCGCGCCGACCGCCATACGGCGCAATTGCTCGAAGTGAAAGCGTCGCCGGGTTATCCACTGACTCTGATCACGATCTTTCCAAAATAGCTTCCGTTGTCCATGAAGTCATAGGCCTTCGCTGCTTCCTCGAATGGGAAGACGCGATCGACGACGGGACGAAGCTTGTGCTCGGCGATGAAGCGGTTCATCGCTTCGAAATCCGCACGGGATCCGACGTAGATGCCAGTGGCCGATGCGCCGAGGCCCATCAATCGACCGACGGGAACGTCGCTGGCGAAGCCGGACAAGCCGCCGATCAGCGCGACGTGCCCTTCGAAGGCGAGCGCTTCCAATGCCTTGGGCAGGGTGTCGCGGCCGCCGACTTCGAGCACGTGCGAGACGCCAACGTTTCCCGACAGCATGCGTACCTCGCGCTGCCAGTTTTCGTTCGTTCGGTAGTTGGCCGTTCCCGCCGCGCCGAGCTTGCGAGCGCGATCCAGTTTCTCGTCGCTGGAGCTGGTGATGATTGGGCGCGCGCCGGCGGCTGCGGCGAACTGCAGGCCGAACAGCGACACGCCGCCAGTGCCCTCGAGCAGAACGAACTGGTTCTTCTTCAACTGACCGTCAACGAACAGCGCCCTGTAGGCCGTCACACCGGCACACGGCAGCGTGGCGGCTTCCTCCCAGGTCAGGTGATCAGGGATGCGCACCAGGCTGTCTTCGTGCGCAACGACGACTTCCGACAGCATGCCGTCGATGTTCCCGCCGCCACGCGCCGACGCCGCAACGTCGTTTGTGCGAGCGCCGTCAATCCAGCGCGTGAAGAACGTGCCGGCGACCCGGTCGCCGACCTTGAAGCGGCGGGTGCCATTCGCAACCGCGACGACTTCGCCGGCACCGTCCGACAGCGGCACGTGGCCGTTCATGTCGCCCCCGCCGCCCGCCCCGTACTGTCCGCGCAGCACCAGCAGGTCGCGCTGGTTCAGCGACGTCGCTCGCACCCGCACCAGCACCTGGCCGGCGGCCGTGGCGGTTGGTCGAGCCACAGCTTTCATCACCAGCCGGAACTCCTTGCCGTCGCGTTCGAGCTGATATTGGCGAATGGTGTCGGTTTGCTCGCTGCGCCCCTGTGCACGCAGTGCCACGCCGGCGAGCACGATCAGGAATAGTGCCCGTTTCATGGCTCAAATTGTAGGTCCAGCCAACCCAGGCCACCTAGGCAACCCAGGCCACGTAGTCTTGCGTCCGGTGGCCTCCGCCTTCAGGCGAAAGGTACAATCTCGCGCAGACGGAGGAAAACGTGCTGCGATGCTTATTGATGACAGCGATCGTGGCGCTCGGAGCGGCCGGCGCGGCCGCGCAGGCGCCAGCCCAGGGTGGTCGCGGCGCTGCGCCAGCGGCAGCCCCGCTCGAGCCGAACCCGACGGCACCTCTCTATCGTCATACGGGCGAGCAGTACCGCATCTACAACTTCCCGGGAACCGGCGAATCGATTCCGTACCGGTTGTTTGTGCCGACGACATGGACGCCTGACAAGAAGCTGCCGATGCTGGTGACCCTGCGCGCCGGCAACACGGTGGACGGCCCGTATCGTGCCGGGAACGATCTGGTCAAGCAGGCCGCTCAGCGCAACTTCATTGTCGTCACGCCGATGGGGTATCGCGGATTGAGCCAGCCGTACTACGGCAGCCGGTATCCGATCGCGCGGACCCCGCCGTCGGTGCCTGCAGCGGGCTGGACGCCGCAGGAAGACGAGCGCGCAGAGCAGGATGTGCTCAACGTCATCACGCTGGTGACGAAGGAGTACAACGTCGATACATCGCGCGTCTACCTCCACGGACAGAATCCGTCGGGCTCGGGCGCGTTATATCTAGCCGCGAAGTACCCGGAGAGGTTTGCGGCGCTGGTCGTCAGCTCCGCGCCAATCGTGCTCGACAGCTACCCGTTCGACAAGCTGAAAGGCAACGTGGCGCTGATGGTGATCCACGGCGATCAGGACACTACGAACCCGATCGAGGCGTCGCAGAAGATGGCCGCTGCGGCCAAGGCGGCGGGCGTCGACACGGTCTACGCGACGGTGCCGGGCGGCACCCACCTCGAGGCTTATCTCACCTACGCGTCGCAGATTTTCGACTTCCTGGGACAGCATCACAAGTAGCTGATACGAGCCACTAGATGCTGGATACGTGTCTAGGCTGTGGTTGCGCGTGCGACGACATCGAGCTGCGCACTGAAGCCGACAGCATCGTCGAAGCCCGGAACGCGTGTCCGCTCGGACTGACATGGTTCGGCGACGGACGCGCTCCGTCGCGTGTCGTTGTGCATGGGCGCGCGTCCTCTGTGGAGGAGGCGCTCGAGGCCGCCGCCTCACTTCTGACCGGCGCCTCGCGTGCGCTGGTATTCCTGGCCGCGGACATCTCGTGCGAGACACAGCGCGCGGCCATCGCCGTTGCCGATTTCCGGCACGCCATGCTCGACAGCCTGACCTCGGCGACTGCATTGCCGTCGGTGCTCGCCGCGCAGGAAATCGGACGGCCGTCTGCCACGCTCGGCGAGGTGCGCAACCGCGCGGATGTCGTCGTGTTCTGGGGTGTCGATCCGGCACGACGGTACCCGCGCTTTGCCACACGTTATGCGCCCGGGTCGAAAGGGATGCTCACCTCGAACGGCCGCGGCTCTCGGCGTGTTGTCGCGGTGGATGTCGGCAACGCGCGGGGTCCCGAGGATGCGGACGCACGGCTCACGGTCATGCCTGACCGTGAGGTCGCGACGCTGACCGGGCTGACCGCGTCAATCGCTCTGCAGAAGCCGACACCCGACACATCTGACCTGATGGCCGCGCTTGCCGGTCACTATGTCGCCATCGTGGTGGACGCGGAGCAGGACGACGTCGTGCCGGTTGATCGTGGGCGCGCGGCGGCGCTCATCGCGCTGGCGCAGGCGTTGAACGAGCGGATGCGATGCGCGCTCATCACGCTGCGCGGCGGCGGCAACCGGTCGGGCGCAGACGCCTGCATCACGGCGCAGACCGGCTATCCGACGGCCGTGGATTTTTCACGGGGTGCTCCGCGCTATCTGCCGTACGACGCCGCCGCGTCGCGCCTGGCGCGGGGCGACGTGGACGCCTTGTTGGTCGTCGGTTCCGTCGCAGCGATTCCTCCCTCGCTGGCGGCGGAATTCGCCACAGTTCCAAGTGTCATCATCGGTCCGCACGCCAGCGAGCGCGCGTTTGCGCAAACCGCCGTGTCGATCGACACCGGTATTGTCGGCGTTCACGAAGCGGGCACGGCGCTGCGCATGGACGATGTGCCGTTGCCGCTGCGCGCCGTCATTTCCGGCCCCCCACCGGCGGCCGACATCCTGCGGGCGCTGGCAAAGACGGTTGCGCGTGCCGGCGCCGATCGGCGATAGTTCCGCGTCACACATCCGAGGACATCGATATGACCCGTTCCCGTGTGCTTCAGGTCGCCTCGTCCTTTGCTGTTTTCGCCGCGTTTGCGTTTGGCGGTCATGGCGTCGCCGGACAGTCACAGGAACCAGCGGCGCAAGTCACGGCCACCGCGCCGGCCCCGCCCGTGGTGCTCAAGGGCAAGCTCGAACGAGTGAAGGTGCGCGGGAAGTCGCTGGCCGGGAATCTGATGGGGGAGTCCGATTCCCCGGACGTATCGATTTACCTTCCGCCAAGCTATCTCACCGATCGGGCGCGACGTTTCCCGGTGGTGTATCTGCTGCACGGCTATACCGGCACGGATCTCAGCTACTTCGGCACGAACGCGCAGCGACAGCTGCATGTGGTGGCGGATCGTGTCTTCACCTCGGGCGGCGCGCGGGAAATGATTCTCGTCATGCCGAACTGCATGAACGCCTACGGCGGCTGCATGTATTCGAACTCAGTGACGGCGGGTGACTGGGAGGGCTACGTCGCCGACGATCTCGTCACCTACATGGACAGGAACTACCGCACCATTGCGACGCGTGACGGACGCGGTCTGGCCGGCCATTCCATGGGTGGTTACGGGACGCTGCGGATCGGCATGAAGCGGCCGGACGTCTTCGCCGCACTCTATGCGCTGAGCTCCTGCTGTCTGAACGAGGGCAACGTGCGGCCAGGCCGAAATGGCCAGCCGTCTGCGGCGGAGTCAATCAAGTCGCTGGAGGAGGCGAAGGCCAATCGCGGTGCGCAGGGCTCGCTGGCGCGCGCGGCGGCATGGGCGCCGAACCCGGAGAACCCGCCGTTGTTTCTCGATCTGCCGACGAAAAACGGAGAGGTCGTTGCTGAAGTCGCCGTAAAGTACGCGGCGAACTCGCCGGTCGCCATGCTCGATCAATACGTACCCAATCTGAAGAAGTACAAGGCGATCGCGCTCGATATCGGTCTGCAGGACACGCTGCTGGCCAGCAATCAGGTGATGGTGGCGCGGCTGAAGCGGTTCGGCGTACCGCACACGTTCGAGACCTATGAAGGCGACCACGGCAGCAAGGTGATGCAGCGGCTGGAAGAGAAGGTGTTGCCCTTCTTCGCACAGCAACTGGCGTTCAAGTAGAGGAGTGACCATGACGAGGACGTGGGTTACCGCCATCGCCCTGGTGGGCGTGATGGCCGACGCGGCCGCCGCGCAGGACGCGAAGACGGTCATCGCCAATGCGTCAAAAGCGATGGGCGTTGACGGCCTGAACTCGATTCACTACTACGGCGTCGCCGAGAACGGAAACCTCGGGCAGAACAACAATGCGAACCAGCCGTGGCCGACGACCGCCGCGAACGATTACGTGCGTGCCATCGATTTCACGCAGTCGGCGTCGCGGGCGACATGGCAGACCTACGCCGTGCCGGTGACCGGCGGTTCCGCAGCGCTCGCGGCAGGCCAGCAGAACATCACCGCGCAGAGCCCCTGGGCGCAGCTGCTCGAGATCTACATCACGCCGTGGGGCTTTCTGAAGGCCGCGGCCACCAACACCGCCAGCGTCAGAGCGCAAACGGTCGACGGCAAGCGATATCAGGCAGTCACCGTCACCGGCAGCGCAAAGGCGCCGAGCGGCCAGCCGTACAGGGTCGTTGGCTATATCAACAGCGACAACATGGTCGAAAAAGTGCAGACCTGGCTCGACCACGAGTTCTACGGGGACCTGCTGATCGACGCCGACTATCTCTATTACCGCGAGGCTGCCAACGGGTTGAAGTTCCCGGCGCGGATTGTCCAGCGTCGTGCGGGCTGGCCGACGTTCGAGATGTATGTGCTCGGTGCGAACGGGAATCCGGCGAACCTGCAGCAGTTGATGACGCCGCCGGCCGGGCGCGGTGGCGCACCCGGTGGCCCACCTGCGGGTGCACCGGCTGCCGGCGGGCGCGGCGACGGTCGCGGCGCCGCCCCAGCCGCCGGCGCGCCGCCAGGTGCCGCGCCCACCTCCGAGAAGCTGGCAGAAGGCGTGTTCAGGATCAACGGCGCCTATAACGCCCTGGCCGTGGAAATGGCCGACTACATCGTCCTCTTCGAGCCAGGGCCGCAGAACATCGCCCGGGCGCGCGCGATCATCAACGAGACGAAGCGGATCTTCCCGAACAAGCCGATCCGCTACGGCGTGACGTCGCATCACCATCTCGATCACACGCAGGGGCTGGCGGAGGTCGCCGCCGAAGGGATCACCATCGTGACGCCCGCCGTCAACCGCGCGTATTTCACGGCTGCCTTGTCCGCGCCGCGCACGCTCGCGCCCGATACGCTCTCCAAGTCCGGCAAGAAGCCGCAGATCGAAGGCTTCACCGGCGACAAGCGCGTCTTCCAGGACGCCACCAGGACGTTCGAGATTCACGTCATCAAGGGGTTGCCTCACGCCGACGGTCTGGTGATCGGCTGGCTGCCGAAGGAGAAACTGCTCGTCTACGCCGACATGTTCAACCTGCCGACGGAGGCGACCGGACCCGTGCCGAACCCGCCGGTCGTCGGCACGCAGGTGTTCGCCGCCAACATGGAGCGCCTGAATCTCGACGCCGAGCGGATCATGTCCGTGCACAACCTGAATCCGGATCGGCTGACGTCGAAGGCCGAGCTGTTGAAATCGCTGGGGCGATAACGTGCGACGGCGGCAGTTTCTCTCTGTCGCCGGCGTCGGCGCGCTGGCCGTTGCGGCTGATGCCCGCATTACCTTCGGCCAGGCGCCGGTCGCGCCCGCGGCCGCCGTCCCGGACCTGATTCTCACGAACGGGCGCGTCCATACGATGGACGCGCGCAACACTATCGTTTCGGCGGTCGCCGTCCGCAATGGACGCTTCCTGGCCGTCGGCGCGTCGATGCCGGCGCGTGGATCCGGCACGCGGGTCATCGACCTGCGCGGTCGGACGGCGATTCCGGGCATCATCGACGCGCACAACCACTTCGTCAACCTGGGCAACCGTCCCGGCTACCACACGATTCTCGAAAACGCGCGCTCCATTCGCGACATCCAGCAAACGCTGTCAGAACGACGCCGCGACGTGCCGGCCAACGACTTCATCACCGCGATGGGCGGATGGCACACCAATATGTTCGCGGAGCGTCGCTTGCCGACGCTGAAGGAGCTCGACGAGGCGGTCGCGGATCGACCGGTATTCCTGCTGCAGACGTTCAACGGGCCGTCCGTCACCAACAGCCTCGGGAAGACGTTCTTCGAAAAGGACCCGAACCCGGTGATGGTTGCTGCCGACGGAGCAATCGCCGGCGGCATGCCGTCAACAACGGCGCTCTTCAAGCTGCGACAGCAGCAGACACTCGAGTCGAAGATGCGCGGCACGCTGGATGCCTGGCGCTATTCGGCCAGCCTGGCTCTGACGGCGCATCTCGATCAGGTCGGCCTCGGCACGCCAGGACCGATCGCGCCGAATCAATCGCTGGCCGCCTTCGATCCCTACCGCATGTACGACGCGTGGCAGGAGTTGTATCGGCAGGGCAGGGCCTTCATCAGGCTGCAGACGAACTTCTCGCACAACCAGAACGACCCACAGCTGCCGATGTTGCGCGAACGGCTGAAGAACCAGTTCCCATTCTTCGGGTCCGACATGCTGATGACCGGTGGTATCGGCGAATCCGCAGCGCCGGGCGACGGCGTCGGCGACGTCTGGCTGGCCGCACAGAAGCTGGTCGCCGAGGCGCGGTGGCGCAACGAGAATCACGCCCTGACCCTCGCTAACCTCGAGAACGAGGTTGCGGGTTACGAGAAGGTTCACGCCCAGTTTCCGATTACGGACCTGCGCTGGGTAATCGCGCACGTCCCCTTCGCGACACCCGATCTCCTGAATCGTCTGCAGGCGATCGGCGCCACCGTGCAGCTCACCGGCTGGCGCTACCTGCAGGGCAGCACGATGAATAACGGATCGCCGTTCCGGATGGTGCTCGACAACGGCATCCGTGCCGGACTGCATTCAGATTCAGCCCACATTTCACCGCTCAATCCGTGGCTGCATCTCTACTACGCGGTGACCGGCGTCAACGCCGCCGGCGAACTGATCAACGCCGGACAGCAGATTTCCCGGCTGGAAGCGCTGCGACTCTACACGCGCGAGAACGGCTGGTTCCTGCGGATGGAGCAGAAACTCGGGTCGATCGAGGTTGGCAAGCTCGCCGATCTGGCCGTCCTCAGCGACGACTACTTCGCAGTGCCCGAGGAACAGATCAGGCGAATCCGATCCGTGATGACGATCGTCGACGGAAAAATCGTTCACGATGCGGGCGTGCTGAAGTAGCATGGCCCAACGTAGGGCATTCCTCACGGAACGTAGGGCGTCCCGTCAGGGACGTAGGGCATCCCTTCAGGGATGCCGCGCATAAAGGAGCCGCATGGCCAAAAAGACTGCACGCAAGACCGCCTCACGAGGAACGAGCAAGACCGCGGGCAAGAAGAAGACCGCCCGCCGCGCGAACGCGGCATTCATGGCGCCGGTGACGCCGAGCGACAAACTGACGCCTGTTGTCGGCAGCAAGCCGATCCCGCGAACCGAAGTGACGAAGCGGCTCTGGGCGTACATCAAGAAGAACAAGCTTCAGGATCAGACCAACAACCGGATGATCAAGGCCGACGCCACCCTGAAACCCGTGTTCGGCGGGAAGGCGCAGGTCAACATGTTCGAGATGACGAAGCTCGTCAACAAGCATTTGAGCTGACCCGCCTCCGCCAGGCTACGGCGAGGCAGGTTCCCAAATTGCGAGGGTGCGGCTCGACCGAGTGCCCTCGCCTTTCGCTCTCCAGTTGCCGCGTGGATCTCATGAAACCTGTCGCTCTGCTCTCGGCGACGATCCTCTTCGTGTCGGTGGCCGCGACGCCATCCGTCGTCGCGCGACAAGCGCCGCGTGAAGGCGCCGAAAACCCTCAGAACGTCGTCGGCGGCCTGCTCGCGCAGCAGGAAGGGCGTGGACGCCGCTCTGGCGCACCGGCGCCGCCGGCGCCGCGAGGACCATCCGGCCGTGTGCTGCTGCAAGGCGCGAATGCGAAGGACAAAGGTGTCTGGCTGCCCGGACCAGGCATCACCGGTGTGCCGGTGAAACCGATCGATCATCTGCCCATTCAGCCTTGGGCCCGCTCGGTCTTCGCGGATCGGCAGATCAACGAATTCGAGCCGCACACCCGTTGCAAGCCATCGGGCGTCGCTCGTGAATTCCAGACACCGTACGGCGTCGAGTTCGTCGAGCTGCCCGACCAGGGAAAGATCTACATCTTCGACATCGGCGGCCCCCATACCTTCAGAACGATCTACATGGACGGCCGCTCGCATCCTCAGGACGGAAGGCGATCGGCGTACGGCCACTCCATTGGCTGGTGGGACGGCGACACCATGGTGTCGGACACGACGAACTTCTCAGAGGGCTTCTGGCTCGATCGTAAAGGTCTGCCACACACCGAGCGGCTGCACACCATCGAACGCTGGACGCGCAAGGACTACACGACGATGGAATACTCGCTGACGGTCGACGATCCTGGTGCCTATACAGCTCCGTGGACGACGTCAGTCGTGCTCAGTTGGGAATCGGGAACCGAGCTGTTCGAGTACGTGTGCCAGCAGCAGAACTACGCGAGCGAGCTGATGGTCGGTGGCATGAAGTCGGTGGACCGTACAACGATTGTGGTCCCGTAATGCAGAATTCAGAATGCAGGATGCAGAAGGCAGGATGACGCCGCTGCCAGCGCTTTCGTTTGTGCATTCTGCATTCTGCATTCTGCATCGCCCTCGCCCATGACACTGCGAATCATCGGCGGGCACGTCTACGATCCCGCGAACGGCGTCAACGGTGACGTTCGTGACATCTGCATCGACGGCGGCCGCGTCGTCGCGGACGTTCCGGCGGGCGCGTCGACGATCGACGCGCGCGGTATGGTCGTCATGCCCGGGGGCGTTGACATTCATTCCCACGTCGCCGGTGCCAGCGTCAATCTGGCGCGCCGGCTTCTTCCGGAAGAGCACGATGCCGACCCGGCACTGCCTCCGGCACTCGTTGACGGGCACGGGCGTTCCGGCACCGGCGGCACTGTCCCTTCCACCTTCACGACTGGTTACCGGTATGCCGGACTCGGCTACACGACCGTCTTCGACGCGGCCGTCGCCCCGCTGACCGCGCGCCTCGCTCACGCGGATCTCGACGACACCCCGATCGTCGACGGCGGCTTTTTCGTGGTGATGGGGAACGACGACTACCTGCTGCGGCTGCTCGACGCAGGTGAGCAGAACGCGGCGCGCGATTACGCCTCCTGGCTGCTCGGCGCTGCCGGCGGCTACGCCATCAAGGTGGTCAACCCGGGAGGTGTCGAGCTGTGGAAGCGGGGCGAACGCACGCCGACACGACTCGACACGCCGGTCGGGTCCAGCCGCGTGACCCCACGCAGGATTCTCGAGACGCTGGTGGACGCGGCGAATCACCTGCGACTGCCGCACGCGGCGCACATCCACTGCAACAATCTAGGAGTCGCCGGCAACGTGACGACCACGCTCGACAGCATGCGCGCGGTGGACGGGCAGCGCGCGCACTTCACGCACCTGCAGTTCCACAGCTACGGCACCGACGACGAGGGGCGGTGGCGATCAGCGGCGCGGGAAATCATCGAGTTCATCAACGGTCATCCGCACGTCAGCGGTGACGTCGGTCAGGTGATGTTCGGCGCCGCTGCCACGGTGACCGCTGACGGTCCGGTGGAGTACCTGTTGCACAAGAGCAGCGGTCGCAAATGGGTCAATGTGGACATCGAGCTCGAGACCGGCTGCGGGATCGTGCCTTACACCTATAAAGAGAAGGCGGCCATCGCGGCGCTGCAATGGGTCGTCGGTCTCGAGCTGTTTCTGCTTGCAGCCGATCCGTGGCGTGTCGTGCTCTCCACCGATCACCCGAACGGCGGCTCGTTCATGTCGTATCCCGAGCTGATTCGGCTGCTGATGGATCGGAGCTATCGCGACGCGGAGCTGTCGCGCCTCAACGGGAAGCTGCTCGCCGGCAGCGCGTTATCGGACGGTCTCGATCGCGAGTACACCCTCGAGGAGATTGCCATCGTCACGCGTGCGGGTCCCGCGCGGCTGCTCGGGCTGGCCGCGAAGGGGCATCTCGGCGTCGGCGCGGACGCAGATATCACCGTCTACGATCGCCAGGATGACATCGCGCAGATGTTTGCCACGCCTCGCTGCGTCGTGAAAGCCGGCACGCTGGTTGTCGAGGAGGGGCAGTTGCGGCGCGCGCCCGCCGGTCAGCGTCTCTACGTGCGTCCCGAATTTGATCGCGCCGTCGAGGCACGCGTGCGGCGGCATTTCGAGCAGTACTCGACCGTGTCATTCGATCACTATCCGGTCGCGGCGCTTCCAGGCGCGCCCTGCGCCACCGCGGGCTGACGTGGAGATTCGCGGCGTTTTCATCCAGGACACCTTCGCTGAGGCGTTCGGCATGCGCGCGGCGCGTCTCATCATCACCGCGCGGACGTTCAGGTGGGCGCGCGCGGCGGCGCTGAAGCTCACCGGATTTGCCACGTCGGTCATTGCCTGCAAGTGCGAGGCAGGAATAGAGCGCGAGCTGGCGCCGGCCGACACACCCGACGCGCGTCCGGGAGTCTCTATCCTGTTCTTCACGATGGACATGGACAGTCTGGGAAAGCGTCTCACTGAACGGATCGGGCAGACGGTGCTCACCTGTCCGACGGCGAGTTGCTTCGACGGTCTGCCTGATGCGCCGGACCGGCTCGGCGCCGGTCGCGCGCTGCGCGTATTCGGCGACAGGCTGCAGATGAGCAAAGTCGTCGGCGGACAGCGGTATTGGCGTATTCCCGTCATGGAAGGTGAGTGCCTGATTCAGGAGAGCTTCGGCGTCCAGAAGAAGGGTGTCGGCGGCGGTAACTTTCTGATTCTGGCGACGTCGGCCGACAATGCGCTGACCGCGGCGGAGGCGGCGGTGAAGGCGATCGACGGCATGCCCGGCGTCATCCTGCCGTTTCCTGGCGGCGTCGTTCGCAGCGGTAGCAAGGTCGGCGCGCGAGGCTACAAGGGCATGATCGCCTCGACGAACGATGCCTACTGTCCGACCGTGCGGCCACGCACCAAGTCCGAGCTGCCTGAAGGCGTGCACTCGGTGCTCGAAATCGTCCTCGATGGACTGGATGCACCGGCCATCAACCGCGCGATGCGCGCCGGCATCGATGCCGCCTGTCGGCCAGGAGTGAAAGCGATCGGCGCCGGCAACTACGGCGGCAAGCTGGGGCCGTATCACTTTCACCTGCGGCAGGTGATGGCCGATGTCTGACACTGTCACGGGCCGCGGAGGTGCGAAGGCGCGGAGGAATCGTTCTCGATGAGCGACGTCGTCCGGCTTACTCTGCGCAGCGTCATCGATCAGCCGATCGATTGCGAAGGCATCACGCCGGATCGCCTCGCGCCTCTGGCCGAGGCGGACATCGCCAAGCTGACGGTCTGGGTCGGGTCGCGGCAGGCGCGCCTCGGCGACTTCTTCGACGTCAAAGGAGAGCGCAGCGACCGGCTCTCCATCGAAGGCGATCTGCGCCGTGTTGATGGCCTCGGTGTCGGCACGAGCGGCGGAGAGATTCTGATTCACGGATCGGTTGGCCGCCGTGTCGGCGCGGGAATGACCGGCGGCTGGATCGACATCCGTGGCGATGCCGGAGACGATGCCGGACTGGCGATGCAGGGCGGCGCACTGCGCGTGACCGGCAACGCCGGTGACCGGGTCGGCGCCGCACACCCGGGTGCCTCGAAGGGGATGGTCGGCGGCGAGATCGTGGTCAACGGTTCAGCGGGCACCGATGCGGCGGCCCGGGCGCGGCGCGGTCTCGTCGTCGTCGGCGGCGATGTTGGCGCCGACGCTGCACGCGCGATGATTGCCGGAACCCTCCTTGTATTCGGTCGGACGGGCGCGGACCCGGGGCGCGGCAGTAAACGCGGGTCCATCGTCGCCATCGGACCGATCGACATTCCGTCGACCTACGAGTACGCCTGCACCTATCAGCCGGGTTACGTGCGCCTGCTGCTGACGCACGTCTACCGGCGGTACGGTCTGACGGCCGAAAACGGTGCGTTGGACGGCAATTACGCTCGGTATTGCGGCGACGCCCCTTCCCAGAGAAAAGGCGAAATCCTCGCGTATACTCCGGGCTAAACGAAACTCCCAACGTCGACGCCCGACGTCCAAGAAATGGCGGGACAAACATTGGAAGTTGGAAATTGGAAGTTGATTGAGAGGCCATCATGCGAACCGTCCTCTCCCTGCTCGTCTTCGTTTTCGCTCTCATAAAACCAGCGCTGGCGTCGGCCGCGTGCGCGGACCTGACGAAACTGAGCACGCCAGCGGCGACGATGTCCGCCGAGGTCGTGGCAGCAGGCGCGTTCAAAGCACCCGGTGGCGCAGCGGCAACGGCCTACGCGCAGCTACCGGAGTTCTGCCGCGTTGCCGCCACGTTGCGTCCTTCTGCAGACTCAGACATCAAGATCGAAGTGTGGCTTCCCATGTCGCAATGGAATGGCAAGCTGCAGGCAGTGGGGAACGGCGGCTGGGCGGGCAGCATCCCGTACACGGCGATGGCCGCAGCGCTCGCAGGCGGTTACGTTGCGGCGGGAACGGATACGGGCCACACCGGTGGCACGGCGGCCTTTGCGATCGGTCATCCAGAGAAAGTGATCGACCTTGGCTATCGCGCCGTGCACGAGATGACGGCGCAAGCCAAGGCGCTCATTAACACCTTCTATGGTCGCGCGCCGCAGTTCTCGATCTGGAACGGATGCTCGCAAGGCGGCCGCCAGGGAATTACTGCGGCGGTTCGCTATCCAGCTGACTTCGACGCCGTGATCGCGGGAGCGCCGGCGGTGAACTGGATGCACCTGCACGCCGGGCGCATGGCGGCTAACCGCGCAGCCAATCGTAGCGAGGCGGCAAGCATTCCTCCGGACAAGTACGCCCTTGTTCACAGCGCCGCGCTTGCTGCGTGTGACGCCAACGACGGTGTCAAGGACGGGGTCATCGAGAACCCGCTGTCCTGTCGGTTCGATCCGCAGGTGCTGCAATGTAAAGGGACCGACACCAACTGTCTGACGCCAGCGCAGGTGGAATCAGTGCGTGCTCTGTATGCGCCGGTGACGGATTCGCAAACCGGCCAGGAAGTGATGCCCGGTCTGGTCCCGGGGTCGGAGCTGGCGTGGGCGATCGCCGCAAGCGCGCGGCCGGTCAGCACCGCCCTCGACGCCTTCAAGTACATCGTCTTCGAAGACCCGAACTGGGACCCGGTGACGTTCAATGCGGCTACAGACATCGAGCGGACGCTCCGTGCCGATCGCAACGACGTTCTCAACTCGGCCAGCACCGACCTGAAGGCCTTTTTCGATCGCGGCGGCAAGCTGCTGATGTATCACGGCTGGTCGGATACCCAGGTGACACCGCTCAACTCGATTAACTACTTCCAGAAGGTGGTGTCACGTTTCGGTCCCGCGACAGTGGGAGCGTCAATCCAACTGTATATGGTGCCCGGCATGAATCACTGTGCTGGTGGGCCCGGTACGGACGTGTTTAACAAAGTCGGGGCGATGGAGCAGTGGATGGCGACCGGTACGGCGCCGGACAGAGTCGTCGCATCACATTTAACAAACTTAACGATCGATCGGACCCGTCCATTGTGTACGTTTGGTCGTGTCGCGAAATGGACAGGGTCCGGCAGCTCGGACGACGCGGCGAATTTCGTGTGCGTCGCGTCGGAATCCATCCCGTCGACGCGCTGACACGCTGTCACGCTCTTGTCACTTCCGGACCGGCTCGCGCGCACGTAGGCTATCGAGAATGAGGGGTTCGGAACCGGCCAGGGCAGGCCGGCGTGCGCTGACTGCGATCATTTCCGCAGTCGGCATCGCGACGTTCGCGGGCGCGTCCGGTCTGACCGCGCTTGCCGCACCTGCGGCACGGCTGTTCCAGCGTGCCCCGGAGGGTGCGTGTCGGATCACCGGCAAGATCACGGGCCTTGGTTCGCCGCTCCCCGGAACTGCCGTCACGGCCCGCCGTGGCGAGATGGTGCAGGGCGCCACGTCCGCAGGGCTCGACGGCACCTTCCGCCTTGCGCTTCCGCCTGAGACGTATCGCATCACGATCGAGATGGCCGGCTTCGATCGCGTCGAGCGCGATGTCGCGCTGGCGGGACCGCCCTGCGATCAGGTGATCGACGTGACGCTCACGCTGCGGCCGCGCACGGCGTCCGTCCGAGGCGCAGCGCCGGCAGCGGGGCGCGGCGGTCAGAATGCAGTCGGACGCGGGCGAGGTGCAGGGTTCCAGACGCTCGAAGTGAATGCCGACGCGGCCGGTGCCGAAGCCATCGACGCCGGCGTTGCGGACATCGCGACCAGCGCGGGTCCGCTGCCGCTGCCTCCCGGCTTCAATGCGGAAGCGACGTCCGATGCGATTGCGTTCAACGGCGGAAACGCCCGCGTCGATCAGGGGCTGCTTGGCGATCGGCGTGATGCGCTGGCGCGGGGGGACTTTGCGCTCGTTGCCTCGGAGCTGGCGGCGCAGTTTGGCGTCGATGCTGCGGCGATCGAAGGACGGCTCGGCGGGTTTGGCCGCGGCGGTCCCGGCGGCCCCGGTGGTCCGGGCGGACCCGGTGGCCGCGGCGCTGGCCGTGAAGGCGGCTTTGCCGGTGGCGGACGCGATGGCGGCGGCGGTCGTGGCGGCAACTTCGCGCTCGGGCGCGGCGGCCGCGGTCGTGCGGTCCAGGCCACTGCGGATTACACGTTTGGTGGCTCTGCGCTCGACGCGTCGCCGTATCAGTTGCGCAGCGACGCCACGAGCACCGAACGTCCGTATACGCGTCAGAACTTCGGCGCCACCATCGGCGGTCCGATCAACATCCCTGGTGTGTACAACGGCACGAACCGAACCAGCTTTACGTTGCAGTATTCCGGTGGCGTCGGCAGCAATCTGTTCGATCAGTACGCCACGGTTCCCACGCCTGAAATGCGCACGGGTGATTTCTCTGCCGCCGGTATCCAGTTGATCGATCCCTCAACCGGACAGCCGTTCGTGGGCAATCGCATTCCGTCGGCGATGTTGAGCCCGCAGGCGCTGGCGCTGCTTCAGTACATTCCCGAACCGAATCTGCCCGGTGCCACGCGCAACTATCACTACGCGACCACCACTGCGTCGACGAACAATTCGGTCAGCGTCCGCCTTACGCACAACTTCACGCCGAATGCCGGTCGTGGAGGCCGCGGTGGCCGTGGCGGAGGCGGTGGACGCGCCGGTGGTGGCGGCGGGGGCGGCGGCGGTCGCGCCGGCTTCGCCCGCGGCGGCGGCCTGAACGTCAACCTGAACGTGCAGGTGCAATACCGCCGCAACGAAGGCGATCAGACCAATGTCTT
>Ga0111539_10000507_pt1 | contig 49442 bp, 44 predicted proteins | sample RhiMethybrSRZTD1_FD_79667 | JGI IMG/M metagenome (GOLD analysis project Ga0111539, IMG submission 79667) | Populus rhizosphere microbial communities from Tennessee, USA - Rhizosphere MetaG P. TD hybrid SRZTD1 (version 2) (version 2) | ecosystem: Host-associated > Plants > Roots > Rhizosphere >... | reverse complement strand
AGCAGGGAGCGCGATGAGCCGAGTGCCAGCTGCGTCCATTGTGATCGTCAGCTGGAATGGCCGGGCGTATCTCGAGGCCTGTCTCAACGCGGTGGCGGTTCAGCACAGCGTCGATGCAGAAACGATCCTTGTGGACAACGGGTCAACGGACGGGACTGCCGCATTCGTGCGCGAGCGCTTCCCGTGGGTGCGGCTCGTGGCGCTCGCCGAGAATCGCGGCTTTGCCGGTGGCAACAACGCCGGGGTGCGGGAAGCGCGCGGACGTTTCGTCGTGCTGCTCAACAACGACACGGTGCCCGAACCGGGATGGCTGGCAGCGCTGCTGCGCGGCCGTGATGCGGGTGGTCCGAACGCGTTGGCTTCGTCGCAAATCGTGTTCATGCACGATCCGCGTGTGATCGACAGCGCTGGCGACGGGCTGCTGCGATGGGGCGGTGCGTTCAAGCGACATCACGGCGCCAGTGTCGAGTCGGCCGTCGAGTCGGGCGAGGTGTTCGGCGTGTGCGGCGCGGCGTGTGTGATTCCGAAGACCGTCTTCGACGAGCTGGGCGGGTTCGACGAAGACTTCTTCGCGTCGCACGAGGACGTCGATCTCTCGTATCGCGCACGGCTGCTCGGCTATCCGTGCCTTTATGTCGCCGATGCGATCGTGAAGCATCACGGGAGCGCCACGCTTGGTCGCGTCAGCGCCTTTGCCGTTTATCACGGGCAGCGCAATCTCGAGTGGATGTACTTCAAGAACACGCCATCGTCACTGCTGCTGCGCACGCTGCCTGGACATCTCGTCTACACGGCTGCCGCGGCCGTCCACTTCACGCGCATCGGTCTGCTCGGTCCGTTTCTGCGGGCCAAGTGGTCGGCGCTCGCGGGTCTGCCGCGGCTGCTCCGCAAGCGCGCGCAGGTGCAGCGCACGCGGCGCGTCGGCGGCGACGCGATCTGGCCGCACCTCGAGTCGCGCTGGCTGGCGACCAAGCGCCGCGAGAAACAGTTCGATCTGGGTCTGGCCGGAGACAAAGGATGACGGAGCTCGCCGCGGCGGAGTTGGCCGCCGTCATCGTCAACTACAACGCTGGCCCCGAGCTGCGGGACGCGTTGCAGTCGATCGCCGACGAGATGGCGCGCCATCCTTCGGAAGGCGGCGGTCCGTGGGAAGCGGTGGTCGTGGACAACGCCTCGAGCGACGGCAGCATCAGCGTCGTTGCCGAGTTTGGCCCCCAGGCGCGCGTCCTCCGGAACCCCCTCAACGTGGGCTTCGGGCGTGGCGTGAACCAGGGAGTGGCTGCAACCACAGCACCGCTCGTTTTGATCATGAACCCCGATTGCCGACTCGAGCGGGGTGCGCTGGCGGTGATGCGTCGTGAGCTCGACGCTCGCCGGCAGTGTGCGATCGTCGGCCCGCGTGTGCTCGATCCTGACGGCTCCGAGCAAGGCAGCGCGCGAGGCGATCCGGACATGCTCACGGGATTCTTCGGTCGGACCGGCACGCTGCGAAATCTGCTGCCTTCATCCGCGGTCTCGCGCCGCAACGTGGTGAGCGGCCGTGAGAGCGCGACGGTGGACTGGGTCTCGGGCGCCTGCATGCTGATTCGGCGGCCGGCGTTCGATGACGTCGGCGGTTTCGATGCGCGGTATTTCCTGTATTGGGAGGACGCCGATCTCTGTCGCCGTCTCCGCGCGCGTGGCCACGAGGTCCGTTACGTGCCCGCAGCCGCGGCGGTGCATCGCGTCGGCCACTCCAGCAAGACCGCGCGGGCCGCGTCGATCAAGGCGTTCCACGAGAGCGCGTATCTGTATTACGCGACGCACGTTGCTCCAGGCGTGCTCAATCCAAAACGCTGGCTCGCTCGGGCGCTGCTAAGCGCCCGCTGCCAATGGAAGCTGAGGAACATCTAACTAGAGGATCTCCTCCACCAACTCCGCCACGTGTTCGCCGATCGATAAACACGACGTAAGCCCTGGCGATTCGATGCCCGCCGCCTGAACCAGCCGCGGGTTCTTCTCATCCCTCGCAATCAGAAAGTCCGAGAACGACTGCTCAGGAGGGTGGAGCTTTGCCCGGATGCCGCTGCCGCCGAGCCGGAGATCCTCGAGCCTCAACTCCGGCAGCAGCGCCTGCGCCGGCTCGAGAAACGCTTCGATGGGGAAGCGGTTGTCCTCGTAATCGTCCTTGCGGTTCTGATAGCACACCGTTGGACCAAGCGTGACGTTGCCAGCGATAGTTTTCGTGAGGTGGACGCCGAGACCATGTGTATGTGGCAGCGGATAGACGAGCCCGTTGACGAATCCGCGCTTTGACGGAACCAGCTCGACATACTCGCCGCGGCATGGATAAATCCGGTACTGCTGTCCGTCGAGCATCGCCGAGACTTCGTCCGAGTAGAGGCCGGCGGCGTTGACGACCGTGCGCGCGAGGATGGATTCGGCGCGCGTCCGCAGCTCGATGCCCCCGTCTCGTGCGTTGGCGCCAATCAGCGGCGAGCCTGGCAACAGTGCGACCTCGTGTTCGGTGCAGAGCCGCGCCAGCGTACGGACCAGCGCTTCGGCTTCGAGGATGCCGGTGTTGGGCGAGAACAGCGCGGTTTGTGCCGCCACGTGCGGCTCGCGGGAGCGGATGAACGTCTGGTCCACCAGCCGTAGTCCTTCGACACCGTTGCCTTCTCCGCGCACGCGAATCGCCTCGAGCGCTTCGACTTCCTTGTGGTCGTGCGCGACGATCAGCTTGCCGCAGCGGGAATGCGGCACGCTGTACTTCGTGCAGAACTCGTACAGCATCCTTGCCCCGTTCACGCAGTGCCGGGCCTTCAGGCTGCCTGCCGGGTAGTACATGCCGCCGTGAATCACCTGGCTGTTGTGTGTGCTGGTGCCCATGCCGGGCCGCGGCTCGCGTTCAAGCACGCACACGCTGTGTCCGCGCTGCGCCAGCGACCACGCGGCGGCGAGTCCCACTACGCCGGCGCCGATGACTGCGGTGTCAATCTGCTCCATGTCGAAGTACGATTATTGATCTTCGCCGCTGAGCATCGAGCACTGCGCATTGGGCATTGAGCATTCCGCATTGAGCATTGACCGCGTACTCGTGACCGGCGCCAGCGGCCAGCTCGCGGCGTTCGTCGTCCAGGCGTTTGCCGATCGCGAAGTCGTTGCCCTCACGCGGCAGTCGCTGGACGTGACCGATCCGGCCGCTGTGGCCAGAACGGTTGCCGGCGTCTCGCCTCACCTGATCGTCAACTGCGCGGCCTTCAACGACGTGGACGGCGCCGAGAGCCGGTCAACCGAGGCGCTGGCGATCAATGCCTTCGCCGTCCGTAGCCTGTCGCGTGCCGCCGATGCGGCTGGTGCGGTGCTGGTGCACTACAGCACCGACTTCGTCCTCAACAGCGACAGCCGTGAGCCGCATGGCGAAGACGTCCGACCTGGGCCCCAAGGCGTATATGCCTCGTCCAAGCTCCTCGGCGAGTGGCTGGCGATGAACTCGCCACGCGCCTATGTCCTGCGCGTCGAGAGCCTGTTCGGATCGCCGGCGGGATGGACCGGCCGGCGTGGCACGCTCGATCACATCGTGGACGGCCTGCGGCAGGGGCGCGAGGTAAAGGTCTTCACGGATCGGATCGTGTCACCCAGCTATTCGAAGGACGTCGCAGCGGCGACGAGGCACCTCGTCATGAGCGGAGCGCCGTCAGGCCTGTATCACTGCGTCAACGACGGTCATGCGAGCTGGCACGATGTGGCTGCTGAAGCGGCGCGCATTCTCGGCGTGCAGCCGAGGCTCGTGCCGATGACCGTCGATCAGATGCCGCTGCGCGTGCCGCGTCCACGCTACTGCGCGCTCTCGACGAAGAAGCTCGCGGCTGCCGGCTTCGCGATGCCCACCTGGCAGGATGGGCTGCGGCGATGGCTCGAGGACCGGGCCCGGGGGATAGAATGAGACCCGCGGACGAGGTGCCGCGGGCACAGGATTCACAACGGACTTAGGACTTAGGACGGACCAAGCACCAAGAACGGACCACGCACCAAGAACAAAGGACCAAGGACCAACACACGCATGGCCAAACGCGCGGTGATCACCGGTATAACCGGCCAGGACGGCTCGTACCTCGCAGAGCTGCTGCTCGAGAAAGGCTACGAAGTCACCGGCGTCGTCCGGCGATCGAGCGCGCCAAATCTCTGGCGCATCGAGCATCTGCTCGATCGCATCACGCTACGGCCTGGCGATCTGCTCGACCAGCAGTCACTGATGCGCATCGTCCAGGACGTCAAGCCGCACGAGCTGTACAACCTCGCGGCGATGTCATTCGTGCCGGCGTCGTGGGATCAACCGCTGCTCACCGGCGACTACAACTCGATGGGGGTCACGCGCCTCCTCGAGGCGGTGCGGCAGGTGGACACCGGTATTCGTTTGTATCAGGCCTCGTCCAGTGAGATGTATGGGCGAGTCCGAGAAGTGCCGCAGACCGAGCTGACGCCGTTCTATCCGCGCAGCCCGTACGGCGTGTCGAAGGTGTTCGGTCACTACATCACCGTCAACTACCGCGAGAGCTACGGGATGTTTGCGGTGTCGGGCATCCTCTTCAACCACGAGTCGCCGCGTCGCGGACAGGAGTTCGTCACCCGCAAGGTGACCGACGGAGTGGCGCGCATCAAGCTCGGGCTCGCCGATCACCTGTCGCTGGGCAACCTCGATGCCTGCCGCGACTGGGGTTTTGCCGGCGACTACGTGCGCGCGATGTGGATGATGCTGCAGCAGGACAAAGCCGACGACTACGTCATCGCGACCGGCGTCAGCCACTCAGTGAAGAACCTGGTCGAGGCGGCCTTCGGGCACGCCGGCCTCGAGTGGCAGAAGCACGTGAAGACCGATCCCTCCCTCATTCGTCCGGCCGAAGTCGATCACCTGATCGGTGATGCGTCGAAGGCCAGGAACGGGCTCGGCTGGAAGCCGTCGATCTCGTTCGAGCAGCTCGTGGCCATGATGGTGGACGCGGATCTCGCCAGGCTGTCAGGCACCACCACCAAGGCGCACTGGATTCCGAGATGACCGTCTGCGCATAGAAGACGAGCGTCGCACAAATGACTTTGTATAGTAAAGTTATCAGGCGACGAGCGTCGGATTGCACATGCGCTTACTGGAAATCGGGCTGAGTCGCGCCCTCCATATCCGCGAAGAGCGGCTTTCCCCGCGGCCCGACGCGTGCCGGCTGTTGTACATCAGCGATATTCACCTCAGAAACGGCCGTTCGGAGAGGCTGTGTCGGCAGGTAGTGGATTCCGTGATGTGCTCCGATCCGGATGTGGTGCTGCTCGGCGGTGACCTGGTGGACGGCGCCTCTGAGTTGATCAAGCTCGGTGAGCTGATTGGAAAGCTCCGTGAAGTCGCACCTGTCCTCGCCGTTGCTGGCAACCATGACCGCCAGATCGGCCTCGATCGCGTTCGTGAGGCCGTGGCCAATGCCGGCGGGCACTGGATCCATGACGGCCTTGCGCGGCTGAAGCACGGTGAGCGCGTGATCGTGGTCTCCGGCCCGGAAACCGCCGCGCCGGCCGAAGGCCATTTCCGCGTCCTGTGCGCGCATGACCCGAGAATCTGGAAGACCGCTGGCCATGCCGGTTACGACCTGGTGCTCGCCGGCCATCTGCATGGCTGCCAGTTGGTCGCCGCCGAGTATCGCGACCGCCTGTTCCCAGGCGCAATCTTCTACCCGTACTGCTTCCTGAGCCATCAGCTCGGTTCGTCGAGGCTGGTCGTCAGCCGCGGTGTCAGCGATCTCGTGCCGATTCGCTGGAGGTGTCCCCGCGAAGTTGTGCTGTGCCATGTCTGACAGCCTTGTCGCAGTTACACGCCTGCTGCGCGGTCTGCCGCTGTTCTTTAGCCCAGCGCCCAGGACGCCCCTGCGAGTCCTCTGCATCATCGCGCTCGACACACTGCATGTGATTCGCCATTCGCGACCATTGCCGCGAAAGCGAATCCGTGCGTTGGCGCTGCTCCTGGATTTTCAGGCGGGTACAAATGCGGCTTGGGATCGTAAGGATTTGTGCCACGCAGAGCACGACGCGATCCGGCAGCGGCTCGAGAACGCCGGCCTGCGGGTCTCCATCGACGAATATCTCGACCGCCTTCGAGATCTGGAAAGCCGCCGGCCGTCCATCGGTGGAGATAATCGGCGTTTCGACGAGGTTCGTTCGTACCGCGAGGCGGTCGTCCGGCTGTCACTGGCAACGGTGACCGCCGTTGCGTGGAGTACTGAACGTCTCGACGAGATGATCCGGGCAACTGAGAGTGACAGCGATCTGGAAGCGCTCTTTCGGATGGCGATGCAGTGCCAGATCATCGACGACGTGGTGGACTACCGCGAGGATCTGTCTGCCGGCTTGCCGAGTTTCTTGACCGCGTGCGCGTCGCTTCCGGTGGCCATGAAACTGACGGGCATAGCCGCCCGCTCCTATGGCGCGCGCCGCAAGCCGTTATCGAGCAGCGCGGTGTTTCCGCTTCGCATGGCCCTGAGTATCTTGACCGCGGTGGCGAGACTGTTCGTTCAGGGCGCTCGATACACGACGTCCTCTACGTCACTTCCACGGCCCTTTTGCGCTGAGCATTTGCCTCGCGATGGCGTCGGCAAGCAGCTGGTTGCCCCGCAGCGTGTAGTGGCAGCAGTCGTCGATGTAGACCGGAGACGGCTCGCGGTCGAAGATGCCGGTCGCATCAAGGAAGTTCACGCGCGACTTGAGTCCCGCTGACGCTGTGACGAGCAGGGGATAGCCTTTCTCGGCGCTCTTCCGGAACGGCGACGCATCCGAGCGCGCGACCTTCGCTTCCGCCGCGCTGAACGACCGGGTGGTGAAGTACTGGTTCGGCTGGAGGACGTGGAAATAGGGGATGCCGCGCGCGGCGAGCATGGTCTGCATCAGCGCGGAGGCCTCGGACCAGCTCTTTGCCGCGTCGGCAAGCGCCTGGGCGTCATCGCGCGGCGTGATGCTCGGCGTCGCGAGGATCAGCGACGCGTTCGACGGATTCGATGGCAGCGCCGCGAAGCGCGCGACTTCGGCCTGGTAGCTCGCGGTGGCGCTGCGGTGCAGACGCTCGAGGACGAAGTTGATCGCCGCGATGCGATTTCGCTGCAGCCGCCCGACCAGATAGTTGATGCGCTCTTTGTTCTGACTGATCGCCGCCAGTGACTGCAGTTTCTCGGGCGTCAGCGTCGCCTGGTTCACCAGATTCACGAGCGGATCCAGGTGCATGGCGCTTGGCATCGAGATATCGAGGCCGCGCTGGTTGTTGAAGCTCGAGAGCGCCACCTCGTTGAAGCCGTCGATGTTGAGCACCACGTCGAACGACTGCCCGATCGACAGGAAATACGAGAGCACCAGCAGCTGCTGGGGCTGCTTGTATCCCTCGTGGCTCAGGCAGAGCGGAACGATCTCCCTCGTCTTGAACGACGCGTCTGCGGCGAGGTCCTCGACCAGCCGGTAGACGCCGACCTGACAGAACCACGCACCGACCGACCCGCCGAAGATCCCGATGACGAATTGATTCGGCGATGTCTTGATGAACGGGTAGTTGTGTGGCGACGCGAAACCGAAGTTGTTCGTCGGAACTCGCGCCGGCGCTGATGCGGTGGCCCGCAGCGCCTCGGGAACGTCGAACGGGTGGCCCGGCCGGTGCGTCGGGCCGAAGTAGGGATGCAGGCCGTCGCCCGTCAGCCGCCCCTGCGTCGTCTCCGCGATCGGTTCGTACGGCTTCTGGTACGTGTAGAACAGCCGCCCGGTATCGTTGTAGAAGAGGAACAGCGCCAGCAGCTCCGCCAGCACGCAAAAGACGATGATGTTGACAACAACGACTGCGAGCGTTCGTCGCAGCATCAGGCTCGTCGCGCGACCGCTGCGTAATCGAGATGCGTAAAGAGCAGTCGGTTGATCTTCTCGACGTTCGCGTTGATCGTGTCCACGGCGTCGCCGAGCGCCGCGGAGGCGGGAAGCGGCTGCAGCTTGTCGTGCTCGGGATACGGCACCCGATAGCGGATCTCGATCTGCTGGAATCCACTCGCGATGAGCAGAAACTTCAGCGTGTCCGGATGCAGTGGGCGGACGTGCGTGATGTCGCGGATGAAGCTTTCGAAGAACGCGAACCAGCACGCGGGGTTGATCGTCTCGAGCACGATCGGCGCCCCCGGGCGCAGCGCCTCGAACGCGACTTCGAGCAGCCGCGTGAGATAGGCAGGCTCGAGGTGTTCGACCACCTGCGCCGCGAACAGTCCGCCCAGTGAGCCGCGTGGAACGCCGCGCAGGTACGACAACGCGTCCGCCTTCGTCGCCTCGAATCCCTTCTCGCGGCAGACCGCCACCATCGCGTCGTTGAGATCGATCCCGCGGGCCGTGATGCCTCCCTCGCGGAGCAAGGCGAGGAACTCGCCGCGGCCGCAGCCGATGTCGAGCACGTCGGACGCGCCGGCAAAGGTCGGCACGTAGTCGCGCAGCCGCTGTTCGATGTCCTCGCTGGATCCGCGGAAGGCGTCCTCGAAGCCGACGTACTTGTGACTGAGTGTCTCGACACTGGACGAGGTCGCTGGCACGGCCGCAGGTGTGACGCTGCCCGACTCGGTCCGGCTGAAGCCGGACACTACGCTGCCGAGATTGTGTGTGGCTTGCTGCAAGACGCCAAGCGACGTGCGAATCTCGGCGTGCTCGGTGCGGAGCGCATCGATCAGCGCCTCCATCCGGCGTTCTCGTGCGGCCAGCGCTTCCTGAAACCGCCGCACATCGTCTCGAGCGGTCTTGTATTCGTCGATGGCCAGCTCGAGCGGGCGAACGGATTCGTTGATGTATTGAACGGCCGCCGAGTTGAACGTCTCCTGACGACGGAGCAGTCGCGTGCGAATCAGATCGAGAAGGCGCCGCGGAAAGGAAGAGGGCGCCGTGGGCTCGGACTCACCGACGCGCCACAGGGTATTCAGCTGCTCGACAAGCTGCTGGCTGCGTGCCCTGGCGTCGGTGTCGCTCATGCGCTCGGCGATTATCGTCCGACCATGCCTTCGACAGGACTGCTGGCGCTCGCGTACATCTTTTTCGGAATGCGTCCGGCGAGATACGCCAGCCGGCCGGCGATCACGGCGTGCCGCATGGCCTGAGCCATGGCCACCGGCTTCTCGGCGCCGGCAATTGCCGTGTTCATGAGCACGCCGTCGGCGCCGAGTTCCATCGCCAGCGCTGCATCCGAGGCGGTGCCGACACCGGCATCGACGATGAGCGGGACGCGCGCGAATTCGCGGATGATGCGGATGTTGTTGACGTTCTGAATGCCGAGGCCCGATCCAATCGGCGCGCCGAGCGGCATGACCGCGGCGGCGCCGGCATCTTCGAGCTTGCGGCAGGCGATTGGGTCGTCGTTCGTGTACGGCAGCACGACGAAGCCGTCCTTGACCAGCACCTTGGTCGCCTCGATCAAGGCCTCGTTGTCGGGGAAGAGCGTTCGTTCGTCGCCGATCACTTCGAGCTTCACCCAGTTGGAGAGTCCGGCTTCGCGCCCGAGTCTCGCCGTGCGGATGGCCTCATCAGCCGTGTAGCAGCCAGCGGTGTTCGGGAGGATGAACATCCGGTTGGTGTCGATGTAGTCGAGCAGCGACTCCTTCGAGCGATCCGAGATGTTCACCCGACGAACCGCGACAGTCACCATGTCGGCGCCCGACGCTTCGTGCGCCTGCGCCATCACGGCGTGTGATGAATATTTTCCGGTGCCGACGATCAGACGCGACGTGAACGTCTTGCCGGCTATGACGAACGGTGTGTCAGTCAACTCCCGACTCCCAACGCGCAATTCCCAACCACTCCCAACGCCCAATCACCAATCGGTCATCAACAATCAACAAGCAATCGCCAATCAAAGATCGGAAATCAGAAATGCTCTCACCCGCCTCCAACGAAATTCACGATTTCGAGCCTGTCGCCTTCGCCGATGACGACGTCGGAGAAGGTGTGTCGCTTGATGATCTCCAGATTGTGCTCGATGGCGACGCGGCGCGGATCGATGTCCAGCTTGGCCAGAAGGCCAGCGACCGAGATCGGTTCGTCCAACTCGTAGCGGTCGCCGTTGAGCGTAATGACCACGTGCGGAACCTCAGCGTACTGCGCGAATTCCGCGTAAGTCAAGGTAAGCCATGAGGTTGTGAGGGCCTGGCCCAGGCCTGACCCAGGGCTGCCGGCCCTGACCCGGGCTTGCCGACGAACCGATAAACGAATCGTAGATGACCCTGTTCAGGCCGCTTCCTCGCACGCTGACCCGTCCGCTCGCCGTACTCGTTCTCGTCGCGTGGGTCGCGGCGATGGTCGTCCTCGTCAACCGTTCCTACGTGCAGGCGTCGCCGACGAATCTCGCCACCGATCTCGCGCGCTACGGTTCGACTGCGGTGTGGCGCGGCGTGTACTACCGCGGCGAGAAGATTGGCTTCACCGTCAGCCAGGCAACACGCAACGACGAAGGCTTCGAGCTGCAGGAGGACGGTCGCCTGCAGATGAATCTGCTCGGTCAGGACACGGCCGCGACGATTCGGACCACCGCGCGCGTGGACAAGGCGTTCACGCTGCGCTCCTTCGACTTCTCGCTCGATCCCGGCACGGGTCCGATCACCGTCAAGGGCACGCTCGATCGGCCTGGCGACAAGTACCGACTCGCGCTGGCGATCGACTCTGGAGGCGGCACGCGCACCGAGATCCGCGAGTTGGCTGAAGCGCCGGTCCTCTCGCTGAATCTCTCGCGGCTGCTTGCCAACGGCGGACTCGTGCCCGGATCGAAACACACGCGAATCGTGCTCGACCCGGCCACGCTGCAGAGCGCGGTGATGACCGTGACCGTCGGCGACCGCAGTGTCGTCCGCGCCAACGACACGATGATGCCCGCCTTCCGCGTCGAGACCGAATTCCGCGGACTCACGACGACGTCATGGGTGACCGACACGGGCGAAGTCGTGCGCGAGGAGAGTCCGCTCGGCTTGATGACGATTCGCGAGACGCCCGAGCGCGCGCGTGGTCTCGCCGTCCCTGGCCGTGTCCAGGCGGATCTGCTCCAGGCGGCAGCCGTCGTGCCCACGATGCGTGGGCGGATCGACGAGCCGCGCGATGTGCGGCGTCTGAAGCTGCGTCTCGAGGGCGCCGACCTGCCACGAGAGGAGATGACCGGCGCGGGACAGACCGCGGACGCGAACGTGATCGAGATCGTCGATCCGCGGACGCTGCAGGCCTCGCCGCGCGACATGACCGTCGATCGATATCTGAACCCGGAGCCGCTGCTCGAAAGCGACGCGCCCGAGATTCGCGCCGAGGCGGAGACGGCGGTTCGCGGCGCGACCGACGACCGCGGCCGCGCGGAGCGCCTGACGCGCTACGTCAACGGGCTGCTCGACAAAAAGCCAACCGTCAGCTTGCCGTCCGCGCGCGAGGTGCTGCGCACGAAGGTCGGCGATTGCAACGAGCACACCGCGCTCTTCGTCGCCATGGCGCGATCGATCGGCATGCCGGCGCGGATCGCCGTCGGCCTGGTGTTCATGCATGGCGCGTTCTACTACCACGCGTGGCCCGAGGTGTATGTGACTGAGAAAGACCCCTCGACTTCGCTCGGGGCAAGCGGACGCGGCCTCTGGCTGCCCGTTGATCCGACGCTGAACCAGTACCCCGCAGACGCCACGCATCTTCGATTGACACGCGGTGGCCTCGACAAGCAGGCGGTGGTGCTGCCACTGATCGGCCGTCTCAAGATGACCGTGCTCGAAGTCGAGCTCGCGCCCGGCGCCAATCGTCCGGTCGTTGGCCGCGCGCCCGACGCGATGGATCTCGGCACGCTCGCGAATGTTGCGCCGCCGGCCCAGTCGTCCTCGTCGTGCCGGTGCTCAGGGAAAAACAAATGATTGCGGTGCAGAACCTCGTGAAGATCTACGGCCGCTTCAAGGCCGTCGATGGCGTCACCCTCACCGTCGAGCCGGGCGAGATCCACGGCTTCCTCGGTCCCAACGGCGCCGGCAAGACGACGACGATGAGGATGATTGCCGGGTTGTTGAAGCCGACCTCAGGACGCATCGTCGTCAACCACCACGATATGGAGCGCGAGCCGGAAGCCGCCAAGGGCTCGCTCGGTTTCATTCCCGACCGTCCGTTCATCTACGACAAGCTGACCGCCGGCGAATTCCTGACCTTCCATGCCGGGCTGTACGGCATGACCAATGGCCAGGTCGAATCGCGCGTGGACGAGATGCTCGACGTCTTCGAGCTCAGTCAATGGAAGAACGAGTTGATCGAGAGTTTCTCCCACGGCATGAAGCAGCGCCTGGTCATGAGCTCGGCGTTCTTCCATCGTCCGCAGGCGGTAGCCGTGGACGAGCCCATGGTCGGACTCGATCCGCGCGGCGCGCGGCTGATCAAGGACGTCTTCCGCCGGATGAGCGAACGCGGCGTCGCGATTCTCATGAGCACGCACACGCTCGAGGTCGCCCAGGAGATGTGTCATCGCGTCAGCATCATTCAGAAGGGACAAATCATCGCGCAGGGCACGGTCGATGAAGTGAAGCAGATTGCCGGCAGCACCACCGACGAGCACCTGACCTCGGTGTTCCTCAAGCTCACTGGCGGCAGCGGGCTGCAGGAGATCGATGAGCTCTGAAGCGTTTCCGTACCTTCTGTTGCCGTCGTTCTGGGCGGCGCGCAACCGCATGCGCCGCCGCGAGCGGGGCGACTCGCTGCGTGGCTTGCTCTTCGGCGGCGTCGGCATCGCGGTGGTCGGCACGCTCTTCTGGGGCGCGTACTGGCTGACGCGGCAGCTGGCCGCGTACGAGGAATTCGGCGACTACCTGCTGCGACTCGGGCTCTCCTGGCTGTTTCTCTCGTTTCTCGCCTTCCTCGCCTTCAGCGGCATCGTGACGGCGCTCTCGTCGTTCTTTCTCTCTGACGATCTGCGTCTGCTGATGACCAGCCCGGTTGCCGCACGGCGGCTGTTCGCGGCGCGATTCACGCGGACGCTCGCGTCGGCATCGTGGATGGTGGTCATCTTCATGACGCCGGTGCTGTGTGGCATCGGCATCGGGCGATGTGCGCCGCTGTCGTTCTATCTGACCGCGGCTGCTACCGTCGTCCCGTTTGCGATCATCCCCGTCGCGCTCGGCTCGGCGTGCACGTTGTTCGTCGTCAACGTGTTTCCGGCGCGACGCGCGCGCGATCTGCTGATGCTCATGGGACTCGTGTTCGCGGCCGGCATCGTCCTGCTGCTGCGGTTCATTCAGCCTGAGCGTCTGCTGCGTGTCGAGTCGCTGCCCGACATCACGGACTTCTTCGCCACGCTGCAGTCGCCGATCACGCCGCTGCTGCCGTCGTTCTGGGCGGGCGAGGCGCTCTTCGCCGGCATTCAGGGCGGCGTTGACTGGCTGCACCAGGCCGCGCTCTGGACGACGGCCGGCGCGTTTACGGTGCTGGTGGCCGGGGCGCACGAGCGTTGGCATTTCACGGGGTACAGCCGATCGCAGGAGGCGCCGAAGACGCGGTTCGCGAAGTTCCGCACGCTGGACGCCGTGGCTGCGGCCGTGCCGCTGTCGCCCGTGCGCCGGCAACTGCTGGTGAAAGACGTGAAGGTGTTCCTGCGCGACGTGAGCCAGTGGGTGCAGCTGTTGCCGCTGCTGGCGCTGGTGCTGCTGTATCTCTATAACTTTCAGGTGCTCGATCTCGAGCGCATGGCGTTCATCGGCGGCTTCGTGAAGAACATCTATGCGTTCGTGAATCTCGGCATGGCCGGGTTCGTGATGGCGACGGTGGCGGTGCGCTTCGTGTTCCCTGCCGTGTCGGCCGAAGGCTCGGCGTTCTGGATCATCCGCACGTCGCCGATCTCGATGCACGACTTCCTGTGGTCGAAGTTCTGGACCGCGCTGGTGCCGGTACTGCTCTTCACCGAAGTGCTGACCATCGCCGCCAACCAGCTGCTCGGTGTCGATCCCTTCCTCAAGATCGTGGCGGCCGGCGCCATCGTCGTGATGACGTTTGCACTGGTGGGTCTGGCCACCGGACTCGGTGCGCGCTATCCGCGCTTTGGCGCCGACGCGACGCAGGCCGCGGGCTCGTACGGCGGCGTGATGTTCATGATCGTCGCCGTGCTGCTGATCATCGTCGTCATCGCCCTGCTCGGCTGGCCCTCGTCAATCTACATGATGTCGAAGACGGGCCTGGTGCGCTTCCGTCTCACCCCCGAGCGGCAAGCGATCATCGTCGCGTGCTTCAGCGCCGTGATTGCGATCGGCGTCGCGACGTGGTGGTTGGCGATGCGATCCGGTGTGCGCGCGCTGGAGGCGATGCGGCAATGACACGAATCTCATACCCTCCGCCCTCCAGGAGATTCGCCGGGGCGGCCATTGGCGTCGTCGCGCTGGTCTTCACGGGCATCTGGTTTGTGGGTGTTGTCAATGGCCGTGGTCGCTCATTCGGTGAAGTCGTCGTCTTCTTGCTGTTCGGCGCCTGCGCCTACGGCCTGAATTGGCTGTATACCTCTGGTCTCGCCGATGAGGTGTGGGATGCCGGAGACCATCTGATCGTGAGGTTCGGCTCGACGTCTACGCGCGTGCCCATTGCCGATATCGAGAGCGTCACCGAGTCCACGTTCACGCATCGCGGACGCATCACGCTCAAACTGTGGCGGCCGGCGCCATTCGGCAGCGTGGTCGCCTTCGTGGCCCCGCGGGATTTCCTGACGGATCTGGTTCCACTGGCCAGGGGCCGCATTGCCGACAGTCTGATGGAGCGCGTCGAGCGCCGGCAACGGACCGAGTCGTGAAGAGCGCCGGCGGGTCTCATGAACGATGAAATCCGAAGAACAACAGATAGCCGTCAGCGTCCTTGACCTCAAATCCCCGCAAACCGTCATCGCCTTCGCTGAGTGGTAGGAAGAACTCCACATTCCGCGACGAGAACTCTGCCGCCAGTGCATCGGGATCCGGGACGTGGAGAAAGGCGTCCCAGCGAGCGATGCCTTGCTTGATATCCCGCGTGTAGTTCGGCACGGGTTCGACGCCGATCGCCTTCAGGATGATCGTCGCGCCGCCACGCCGGACAATGCCGAAGAAGATGTCGTCAGGCTCGGGGCCTTGAAACGTGATGTCGAACCCGAGACGATCGCGGTAGAACGCCAGCGCGGCCGGGACACTCCTGACAATGAAGAAGGGTGCGATGCCGGCGATTTCTGGCTTAGTCATGTCTCGCGCCTCGGCGAGCTAGCCGCGCGCCGCTAGCGCGCGATGGATGAAATCCCACACCGGTTTGTCGGACTCGCTCGGTGCCCACGCGCTGTTCGCGGGATAGGCTGCCACATACCCCGTCATTGACGCGTCGATCGGCTTGCCCATCAGGCGGCCGAGGAGCGCGACCCACTTCGTTGCCAGTTCCTGCGCACGCGCCCCTGCGGGATCTTCGGCAACCACCGGCCGAATCTCGTCGAGCAATCGCGTCCACTCACTACGCAGGTCGGCGAGCGCCTCCGGAGACAGCGATTTCAGCCGGTCCGCTTTCGCCTGGACGAGGTCTTCGTACTTCTTCTTCCATGCGTCACTGTTGTCCTGCATTTCAATCACCTCGATGATTCGTCGATACAGTGTGGCGTCGGGTGTCTGTCCGCCGCGAAGCGCCTGCTCGGCCTCCTCGAGCGCGGTGATGGCCTGGTCGAAGAGGCGTCTCTTGTCCTCGAGCAAGCGTCGCTGCGCGTGCAGCGCCCGAGCCAACTCCTTGGGTGTGCGTGTGATCAGCAGTCCGATCTTTTTGAGAGGTATCCCGAGGAACTTCAAGGCCACGATTTGCTCGAGCCGTTCGACATCGCGAGCCGAGTAGGCGCGGTAGCCGGCGCGCGTGCGTTTCGGCTTGAGCAGCCCGATGCGGTCGTAATACCGCAGCGCGCGCGGCGTGACGCCAGCCAGCTGCGCAAACTCTCGAGTGCGGAATGTGCGGTCGTCGTTGACAGTCATGCCTGAGCGTTGTTGCTATCGTCAGGCATGACGCTGCGTCAAGGTCAAGCACGCGCACGCTGAAGCGTACGCGCTACGGTTGGACGCGCTCTGACGGCTTGGTGTACTTGTTCCTCGGATCCTTCCCGACGATGTGCTCGACGTCCTGGTTGTTTTCGTTGCAGATGTATTCCATCAGCTCAGTGTCCGACTCGTAGGCGTGTTCACCATACAGCGTGAACGGTCGCGTATACGCGCCAGGATCGTCGATGGTCACCTCATACAGCAGCTTCCCGAACTCAGGACGACGATAGCGTTCGATGGTGTGCAGCTTTTCGGTGTGCGGGTGACCGGCAAAGTCGAACCAGAACCGGTCGTTGAAGCCGACGGTGTCGATCACCAGCGAGTCGCCTTCGAAGCGGCCGACTGAGTGGCCGTACCACGTCAGATCGGGATCCTTCGGGTGAGGCCGGCCGTCCATGAAGATTTGCCGATAGCTGTGGATGTTGCCTTCGAACAGAAAGAACATGTGCGTCGGCGTCTGCAGGATGCGCCACGGATACGGCGCCTGACGCGGGACACCGGTGGGCAGGCACAGCGCTTCCGGATCGTCTTTTGACAGCCGTTCCAACGTGACCTTCAGTGCCCACGGCTGAATCGGGAGCTCCTCGCCGGGCTTGAGCGCGTCGTTGATGTCGTAGATGAAGCGGCGGTCGGCGGTCCAGATGCCTGAGAAGTCCACTTTGCCGTTGGCAGTGCGCGGCGTTGGTCGCGATGCCGCGGGCTTCGCCGCGCGTGCGCCGTTGTCTTGTTCAGCGGTTACCGGTGCTGCCACGCAACAACACAGCACCGCGAGAACTGCGAGCCGTCGCGACATGCGCTGAATACTACCGCCGCGATGCAGCTTGCGCGAGCGTTTTATGGACGAGCTGGTAGTCGCACGGCGCTTCATTCAGAATGCACCCACCTTCGAGACTCCACTCACAACCTTCTTCGTACGGAGCGCGCCGTGAGCACGACCATCACCAACTATGACGGTGGGATTGTCACCACTCCGCAGCAGCACGTGCATCCCAAGACCGTTCAGGAACTGCAGGAGATTCTGCGCGACACACAGAAATACCCGAGTCCCGTGCGCGCGATGGGCAGCAATCACTCGCTGACGCCCTGCGCGGCATCCACAGGCACCGTCGTCAGCATGGACGGCTTCACCAAGATCGTGAAGATCGACACGGCGAAGAAGACGCTCACCGCGCAGGCCGGTGTGCAGCTCGTAGACGCGGCTGCGGCGATCCGCAAGAAAGACCTGCAGTTCATGCTGAACATCGAAATCGGCAACATCACGCTCGGGTCAGCGGCCTGTTGCCAGACGAAGGACGCCCTCGATGGCGTTGAGCTCGGACAGGTCAACTCCTATGTGACGGGGCTCAAGTGGGTGAGTCCGTCCGGTGAGCTGATGGAAGCTTCTGAGAGCAAGAATCCCGAGCTGCTTCCCTATATCCGCGCCAGCTACGGCCTGGCCGGTATCGTCTACGAGGTGACGTTCAAGCTGAAGCCTCTCGAGATCATCAGCTTCGACTACGACGTCCACGACGTCGAGGACTTGAAGGACTCGACGATCAAGAAAGCGATCGCCGACAACCAGAGCATCGTCCTGTGGACGATCGGCGACGACATCGTCATCCAGTCACGGAACAAGGCGAAGAAGTTGAAGCATGAGTTTCTGGCCGACGCGCGAGAGTTCGGTTGGAACTTCCTGGCCGCCTATACCGGCCGCGGCATTCGCGATCGGTTCGCAGGTACGGGTATAGGGAAAGTGAAAGAAACGTTGGGTGGAGGACTCGAGCTGGCGTTCTATCGCCTGCTCAGCGCCGGCGGCGGGTTCACGCTCGAAGCCCCGGACAAGACGATCAACTACTCGAAGACGCCGCAGTCGGCGCGCTACGCGTTTACGTTCTGGGCGTTTCCGCGAGCGGACTACGTGAAGAACCTGAAGGATTACGTGAAGTGGGCCGACGCGTATTACAAGCAGCACAAGTTCCGCTGCAACATGCCGCTCGGGTCGTACTTCATCCGCAAGGATCGCAGCTCGCTGCTGTCATATACGTGGAACGGCGACACCATCTCGCTCGATCCCATTCACGCGCCGAGCGACCGCGAGCCAGACGCGTGGCCCGCGTTCCTCAGGGCCTTCAACGACTGGGCCTTTCAGCGAGGCGGGATTCCGCTGCTCAATCAGAGCCCGTTCGTGAAGAAGGAGCACGTCGTCGCCGCGTACGGCGATCGATGGAAGAAGCTGGGCGACTGGCTCAGGGTTGTGGACCCGGAGCGCCGCATGGTCAACGAGTTTTTTTCGGATCTTTTGTAGGGCGACGCATGCGTCGCCCCTACAAACGCTGGGCGACGACGGCGGCGCCTAACAACGCCGCTTCGTCCTTGAGGATCACGTGCACCGGGATCTGGGCGACGAGTTCGGTCAATGGCGCTTTGGCCCGGAACGCATCGATAAAGCTCCCGGTCGTCATCGCCGGCAGGATTTTCCGCGCGATTCCGCCGCCGATATACAGCCCCGCTGTGGCCATCGTCCGCAGCGCGAGGTTGCCCGCTTCGGCGCCATACGCGCTGACGAACATCCGGAGCGCCTCGGCACACCACTGACAGCGCCCGCCCAGCGCCGCCTGCGAGACGAGCGCCGGCGCGACTGGCGATTCCAGGTCCTGGACGACCGGGCACTCAGCCCCGCGATGAGTGAAGCGATGGAGGTTGAGCAGACCGGGGCCGCTGAGCACCTGCTCGACCTCGGCTCGCCCATAACGGTCGCGAAGCATGCGCACCAGCTCCAGCTCTCGATCGGTGCGCGCGGCGAAGTCGGCATGGCCTGCCTCGGTCGGCACGGGCTGCCATCCGTCTACCGCCCGGTGGAGATACGCCTGGCCTAATCCGGTGCCGGCGGCGATCACGGCTCTCGAGCCGTTCGCGTGGGGAGTGCCGTCCTGCAGCGTCATGAGCTCGTCTGCCGCGAGCACTTCGATCGAGCTCGCCATCGCTTCGAGATCGTTCAGCAGGCGCGCTTGGCGCGCGCCAAAACGCGCGCCGACCTCGGCTGCGGCGATGCGGTGGCCGACATTGGTCAGCGTGGCATGATCGTCCACGACCGGACCGGCGACCCCCATCGCCACTGCCTCGACCGTGACCCGCTCCTTGAGATCGCCGGCAAACGCATCGAGGATGTCGGCGAAGCGAGCGAACGACGCCGTCGCGTAGCTATGGACGGCCAGCGAAACTGGCCGTGGATGCTGTCGCTCGAAGAGTCCGAGCAGCGTTTTCGTTCCGCCGACATCACCAGCGAGGAGCATTGTCGATCCGACTAGATTATATTGGTGGCGCGTGGCCACTCCTGGAACCACCACCGTCTCGCGACGTCAGGTGCTCGAGCGCTGCAAGCACCTGCGAGACGATCATCTGCGCTACATGCAGAAGTGGGGTCTCATTCATCCCGCCCAGCGCCACAACGGCGAGGCCTCGTACGCATTCACCGACGTGACGGTGATTCGTCAGGCTGATGCCGAGCTGGCCGGCGGGGCAAGCTTCCGCGCCGTCATGCGGAATCTGCTGGCGTCACGCGTCGGACAGCTGGCGTTCGATTTTCGTCTGGAGGCCGAACCGGCGAAGGTGCTTCAGCTCAAGCGTCCTGAGCCGCCGCCACTGGCAGCATTGATGGACGCTGCGCCGCGGCTCGAACCGACCACCGCGTCCGCGGAGCGTCAGTTCATCGAGGCCTCGTCGCTCGACGATGGGGATCCGGGACACTTCGATGAGGCGTTAGCGGGATACCGGCGAGCCCTGGAGATCGATCCCGATCTCGTACCGGCGATCATCAACCTCGCCAACATTCATTACTCCCGGAACGAAATCGCCGAGGCCCAGGCGCTCTACGAGCGCGCGATCGGGCTCGAGCCGGAGGTGTTCGAGGCGCATTTCAACCTCGGCAACATCTTCCACGACCTCGCTCGCTACTCCGACGCCCGCACCTGCTACCGGGACGCGCTGCGCCTCAATCCCACGTATGCGGAGGCGCATTTCTATCTGGCGGTCACGCTGGAGAAGAACGGGCAGTCGCAGGAGGCGCGGCTGCACTGGAAGGCCTACCAGGAGCTGGCACCCAATGGGGAATGGGTGCACCTGGCGAAGGAATTCTCTGATTAGTACCGGTACTCGTCCGGGTTGCGCTTTTTGGGCGCGCGCCGCAGCTTGTAGTACTGGCAGTCCTTGCACCACGCATCGGGGTCGAATCCGGTCGTCCCCGCATAGGGCTTGACCTCGCGATGCGTGCAATACGCCGCGGGCACGCCTTCCTCGACGGGCTGCTGCCATCGGCAGGACGTGAAGCGCACGAACCCGGTTGACTGCGCGGGTGACGTGCCCTCGGTCGCTGCCGGCGTGTCTTCGGGCGGATTCTCGCTGGGCGGGCCCATCGGGCCGTTATTGAAGTTGGACGCCAACGGCTTTCTCCAGCGCGCGGAGCGCGCGAACTTCCTCGGGCGCGACGAGGGTCAACGCATTACCCGTTGACTCGGCGCGGCCGGTGCGGCCCACCCGGTGCACGTAGGCCTCGGGTGTGTCCGGCACTTCGTAGTTGACGACGTGGGCGATGCCATCGATGTCGAGCCCACGCGCGGCGACGTCGGTCGCGACCAGCACCGGATACGTTCCCGTCCGGAACCCTTCGACCGCCGCCATCCGCTGCTGCTGCGTCCGATCGGCGTGCAGTGATGCCGCCCGGATGCCCATCCCGCTCAATCGGCCGGCCAACTTCTCCGCGCCAATCTTCGTTCGGCAGAAGATCAGGACCGGCCCGGTCGCTTCGTCACGCAGCCAGCGGGCGAGCCACTGCGTCTTCTCTCCGGCGGCAACGGTCTGCACGTTGTGCGAGATCGTCTGAGCCGGTCCGCCGCGCCGTCCGACCTGCACATACTTGGGCTCGTGCAGGAACTCCTGCGTCAGCTTCAGCACTTCCGCCGGCATCGTCGCCGAAAAGAGCAGCGTCTGCCGCTTCGCGGGCAGCGCCGACATGAGCCGCTGCACATCAGGCCAGAAGCCCATGTCCAGCATCCGGTCTGCCTCGTCGAGCACCAGGATCTCGAGGCCCGAGTAGTCAACAGACTCGTGCCGCATGTGATCCATCAGGCGGCCTGGCGTCGCGACGACGATGTCCACGCCGGCGCGCAGCGCGAACTCCTGCTGGTCCATCGGCACGCCACCAAAGACGGCGACGCTCGAGACGGTCGTGTGATAGGTGAGACCCTGCACCTGATCTTCGATCTGCACGGCGAGCTCGCGCGTCGGTGCCAGCACCAGCGCGCGGGTGCGCGGCGGCTGCGGCGGCGGCTCGTTCAGGAAGCGCTGAAGAATCGGGACGAGGAACGCCGCGGTCTTGCCCGTGCCGGTTTCGGCGCATGCGATGACGTCGCCACCGGCAAGTGCCAGCGGAATCACGCCGCTCTGCACTGGCCTCGTTTCCTGCCAACCGAGATCGCGAATGCCCGAGAGGAGTCGATCGTCGAGCGAGAGCTTGTCGAATGGAATCGGCGCGGGATCGAATGGCGATGGCTCGTAGGCGAGCACGGGCGGCTCGGGTCGGGCAACTGGCTGTGGGTGCGACCGGCGGCGCGGGGGTCCGCGGCGTCGTCCTCGTCTCTGTGATGATGGATTGACTGAACTCAATGGATTGCTTTATCTGGTTTATCTGGCCCGGAAGGTGATGATGCCGCGGACGGGGTCGTAGGGAGACACGCCAACCGTGACGCGATCGCCTGGAACCACTTTGATTCGGAAGCGGCGCATGCGGCCGCTCAACTGTGCGAGCACTTCGTGCCCGGCGTCACACTGCACACGGTAAAGGCCGCCCGAGTGGACAGCCACGACGGTGCCTTGCATGTCGATCAGATCGTCTTTGCTCAATACCTCGTCCTTACTCTGCTACCGACGCGAAGGCGTGAGCCTTCACGAAAAGCCAGCGGCGTGTAGCAATCAGTGTGCCACATCGCGAGGCGGCGATCAAATCCATCAGATTCTGTGATTTCAGAGCGCTCGAACGGCGGCTTCCACCTGCGCGGCGAGCGCGGCATAGTCGTCGCCGCGCAAACGCAGCGGTCGGCCGAAGGCCACGCGCACGCGCCCGGGCTTTACGAAGGAGCTGCCCATCGGCATCAGCTGATCGACATCGTCGATGCGGATGGGCACGACCGGGATGTCGAGCCGAGCGGCAATCATGCCGATGCCCCCGCGGAAGGGTTTCATCTGTCCGGTCGGCGATCGCATGCCTTCCGGAAAGATCAGGATGGACCAGCCGTTGCCAGTCATCTCCCCGATGTACTTCAGCGTCTGCCGCGCGCCCGCCTCGCGCTGCGGCAGCGGAAACGCGTTGAAGAAGAACGCCGACAGGTAGTAGTTGAGCGAGTTGGTGAACCACTCGCGCCACGAGTGATCGGCGGGGAAGAAATGGGCCTTGAAGAACTCCTTGGCCATGGCCGGCGCGACGCGCGCGCGCAGGCGGCCGGGAAGAGCCGAGATGATGACCGGCCCGTCCATGTGGCTCTGATGATTCGCGGCGAAGATCACCGGGCCGTCGATGCTGCGCAGGTGCTCGAGACCGTCGATCCGCGTCCAGGCGAAGGCGCGGGTCAGCGGGACGATCCACGTCGCCTGCGAGAGCCGGCGTACCAATTGCACCGGCCACGTGCGGTTCCACGACGGAAATTCAACGGGCTCCTCGACGCCTTCCGGGGTCGGCGGCGCTTCGACGAGGCGTTTGAGGTCGGCGACGCTCGCGACCTCGGAGAAACGGCCTTCGTCGAGCCTCGTCTGAAACCGATCTTCGAGCGCCACCATCAGCTCGACGCGCTCGAGCGAGCTGAGTCCCAGTTCGTCGAGCGTGGTCGCGCCGCTCACCGCGCGTCCGTGCGCGAACCGCGCGAGGAGCGCTTCGACTGAGTCCCCGCCGAGAGTGGCAACGGGAGAGCCCCCGGCGCGCACCCAATCGCGGATGGCGCGCCGTTTCAGCTTGCGCGTCCCTTCGGTCCGCGGGAGCTCGGTGCCAGGCCAGATCGAAGACGTACGGATGCGCTGATGATCCTGCAGCCGCGCGTTCGCCTGGCGGATCACCGCATCCACATCGGTGCCAGGATCGACGACCAGTACGGCGTGCACGCGCTCCTGCGCACCTTCGACGGCGCCGACCACGGCCGACTCGCGGACGCCCGGCTCCGCGTCGAGCACACCTTCGACGTCCTCAGGAAAGACGTTGAGGCCGTCGGGCGTGACGATCATTTCCTTCTTGCGGCCTTTGATGAACAGCCGCCCCTGCGCATCGCGCTCGCCTATGTCCCCTGTATGTAGCCATCCCTCACTATCGAAAACACTGTCCGAGTTGGGAGTTGGAGGTTGGGAGTGGTTGGGCGTTGGGAGTTGGGCGTTGGGAGTTGGCTGATAGTAGCCGCTCGTGACGTTTTCGCCTCGTACAAGGATTTCGCCGTCTTCAGCGATTCGGATCTCGACGCCCTCGATCGCGGTCCCTACCGATCCTTTGCTGGTCTTGAACGGATGATTCAGCGTGACGATCGGCGCCGTCTCGGTCAGTCCGTAGCCTTGAACGACGGCAAAGCCAAGCCGGCGCCAGAATTCCTCGACATCAGGCGGCAGCGGCGCGGCGCCGACGACGAACGCCCAGAACTTCAGTCCGAAGGCCGAGTGGATGCGACGGTACTTCCACCAGCGGCCAGGAATAGAAATGCCCTGTGGCGGGAGTTCCATGGCTTCTGGAAACGCGTGCACGATGTGCTCGCGGAGCACGTCGAGGATCTTTGGCACGCACACCAGCACCGAGACACGGCGCGTCTTGATCAGCCGCAGCACGTCGTGCGGGTTGAAGCTGCGCGTGAAGATCACCGTACCGCGGACCATCGGCGGGATGCTGCTCGCCATAGACTGGCCGAACATGTGGCTGAGCGGCAGCAGGTTCAGGAAGCGAAGCGGATGAAACGGCACCGCGTACTTGCGGTACTTCAGCACCTCGCGTTCGACCGGGACGATGTTCGCCAGGACGTTGCGATGGCGGATCACGACGCCTTTCGGTTCAGCTGTGGCGCCCGACGTGAAGATGATCTGGATGATGTCGTCGCGCGAGATGGGGACGGACGGCATCACCCCGTCGGCGCGCCAATCGAAATCGGCAAACGGCCAGACGTGTTCGAAGGCATGTCCGGCCGGAAGTTGTGCAACGTCCTCGCCGATGAGGATGAGGCGCGCGTCAACGAGGCCACGAACCTTGAGCACGAACTCGGCCGACGAGCGATAGTCGATGGGAACGGCGATGACGCCGACGAGCAGGCAGCCCCAGTAGCAGGCGACCCATTCCGGACGGTTCTCTCCCCAGAACACGACCTTGTCGCCCTTGCTGAATCCGGCGGCGGCGAGCGTGCCCGCGAACCCTCGTGCCGCGCGGCCGACCTCTTCGTACCCGTGCGCCCGTCGGCGGTAGCCGTCGTCATAGACGAGGAACTCGCCGCGGATCTGGGCCAGGTCGCGGAAGAAGTCGATCAGCGTGTTTCGCTGCACCGCTGAATTATGATCCAGGGCATTGTCCACGCCACCAGCCGTCGCCGTCGGCGCGTTGTATGACAGCGTCCTCCAGTCGGCCCTGCGCCAGTTCTTCGAGCGCGCGACGCTCGACACGGAGGTCACGCCCTCGGTGTCTTCCGACGGCCGGCTGTCGATCGAGCCGTCGGCGAATCCGGCAGCGCTGATCATCCGGTGGTTCGGTACGCGCTACACGCTGCGCGTGCCACCGCGCTGGCCGTTCACGGCGCACGAAGTGCGGCTGGCGCAGGCGATCGGCGCGGTGCTGGCGGCGCGATACATCGCGATTCTCAACCCGCGCGTCATCGCCGAGCGCAACGACTTGTTCCGTGGGCTGATCGAGGACCGCTACGTCGGCGCCTTCCTCGATCATCGCCCGTACGCCATCGAGGCACGTGAAGCGAAGGCCGATCGCATCGCGTCGGTGATCGAGCTGCTGCGCGTCGCGGCGCTTTCGAGCTACGAGAACCGGCCGATTTCCACCGGCGTGGTGCTCCTGGGGACCTCGAACGATCCCTGCCGGCCCGATGCGCCGAGGTCGGCGACGGCGCCGGCGTATACCGAATCCACGACGGCGATCAAAAGCCTGTTCCGGCTGGCCGACGGCGTCCGTACGGTGTTTCTGGCAAACTCGGAAGGCCGGCTGCTCGACATCATCGACATCGAGCGGTGGGCCAGCCAGGTGAGCCGCCACCAGACGCTGCAGGTCCCGTGCGCGAAGGCCTATCAGCCGCACGCGCGCGCGACGCTGCAGCAGGGCCACGTGTGCGCCGTGCTGAGCCCGTCGCGCGAGATCAAAATCTTCGCCGAAGGCGCCGAGATCTTCACGTTCCGGGGCGCGAGCTGGCACCTGCTCGACCTGCAGGCGAAGTACAAGCAATGGGCCGACGCCGTTGGTGACGAGGCGCTGGCGATGCGGATCTTTCAGACGGCGCTCGACCTGGCCGACGCGCGAGAAGGCGCGCTGTTTCTCGTCGCGCGTGACACGGCCAGCGCCGTTGAAAATCTCGTCGCGCCTGCCGATCGTCTCAACGTTCCGCACGACGGAGGCCGCGACGGGAAGCCGTCACGACGCGATCTCCTGGATCTGCTCGAAGGCCGCTCACTCACCGACCTCGATCCCAACGTGCTCGCCGCCCTCGCGTCGCTCGATGGCGCCATCGTCGTCGATCGGAACGCGCGGCTGCTCGCGGCCGGCGCGATCCTTCGTCATCCGCCATCGGCCGAGCTGGAAGCCGGCGTCGTGGAAGGCGCGCGCACGACGGCGGCACTCGCCGCGAGCAAGTTCGGTCCCGTACTCAAGGTCAGTGAGGACGGCATCATCACCTTCTTCGACGGCGAGAAGGTCTGGGATATTTAGCGACCAAGTCCTGGGTGTTTAGGCAGATCCCCAATAGCGCCTCATCCGGCGAACGACTATGATAGGCGTCCCCCTATGCGGTTCTTTCTGAGCGGCGCCACCGGATATATCGGTTCAGCTGTCCTTGAGGCCGGACTTCGCGCCGGTCACCACGTCACCGCGCTCGTGCGCGATCCTGAAAAAGCCGAGCACGTCTCGTCGCGCGGCGCGACCGCAGTCATCGGTGAATTGTCGAAGCCGGCGTCGTACGCCGCCGCCGCAGAGCAGTGCGACGTGGTGATTCACACGGCGCTCGAACATTCCAAGCGCCTGCAGCTCATCGATCGACAGGCGATCGACACCTTGATGGCCGCGGCCGGCCGTCGTGCCGATGCCGGCCGCCCAGCCTGCGTCATCTACACATCAGGTGTGTGGGTACTTGGGCATACGCAGGGTGCGAATGAAGACGCGGTTCTCGATCCGCCGGCCCACGTCTCGTGGCGTCCGGCCCACGAAGCACTCGTGCTTGGCGGTTCGCGCGGCGGTCAGATTCGCACGGCCGTCATCCGGCCAGGCGTCGTCTATGGCGGGGCACGCGGCGTCATCGGCGATCTGCTGAAGGACGCGCGAAACGGGCTGCTTCGCGTCGTGGGCGACGGCCGCAACCATTGGCCCTGCGTCTACGATCGCGATTTGGCCGACGCTTACGTCCGCGTGGCTGCGGCGCCGGATGCCTCGGGTATCTTCCACGTCAACGACGAAGCCGACGAGCGCGTGGACGACATCGTCGATGCGATCTCACGGCATGTGCGGACGCGCATCGATATCCGCCACGTTCCGCTTACCGAAGCCCGCACGAAGATGGGCACGTACGCGGATGCCCTCGCGCTCGATCAGATTGTCAGAAGCCCGCGCGTCCGCGCGTTGGGATGGTCGCCGACGCTGCATTCGGTGGCCGGCAACGTCGCTCGTTTGCTCGAGGAATTCCGCACGGCCTGCGAAGCCGCCGCATAGTTCACGAGTCATCGAAGTCCCGTTTATCCTCGTCGGTCACACCCGGTAGAAACTCGAAGAACGCATCCAAGCTGCGATCCAGCGCGCGGCGGAGCTGTGGGATCGTGCCGTCGATCGTGTGCAGCGTCAGACCGGCCTCGCCCTCCTTCAGCCGGAGGCGGGGCTCGTCGGCCGCGACGAGCGTGCCTTCGGGGACCAGCCGGATGCCGTAGACCAAGGTGTAGCGCGCCATAAGCCTGATGACCCTCTCACGCGCGGCGCCAGTGCACCGCGACGACGACTGCAAGCAGCGCGGCGCCGGTGAGCGCGACTGCCGGCGACGGCACGAAGAGCAGCGCGGCGGCAACGGCCACCAGCGCCCGCTCGAGCGGTGACGCGGCGCGGCGGATCCATCCCGCGGCTGACACGGCGATGGCCAACACCCCGAGCGACGCCGTGGCCACAGACCACGCGACGGTTCCGGCTGAGGCTTGCAGCAACAGCCCGAGTCCGCGTGGATCGATCGTAAACGCGAACGGCACGATGAAGGCCGGCGCCGTGTACTTCCACGACAGCATGGTCGTACGCAGTGGGCTGGCGCCGGTCAGCGCCGCGGCCGCAAACGGCGACAGCGCAGTTGGCGGGCTCACTTCGGACAGCACCGCGTAGTAAAACACGAACATGTGCGCGGCTACCTCAGCTACGCCGACCTGCACGAGCGCCGGCACGATCATCACCGCGGCGATGATGTAAGAGGCCGTGACCGGGACCGCCAGCCCGAGCACCCAGACCGCGAGCGCGGCGTAGACGATCGTCAACAGCAGGCTGCTGCCGGCAAGTGTGACGATGAGTCCGGCGACCTTCAGCCCGAGCCCGGTCAGCGTGATCACGCCGACGATGATGCCGGCGGTCGCGGTGGTCGCGGCAACCGAAAGGACACCGCGTCCACCCGCGGCCAGCGCGGTGGCGAGACGCGTCGGCCAGAGCGCGGTGTCGCGATTCACGAAGCTGAGCGCGACGCCCAACACGGTCGCCCAGAACACCGCGAGGTAGGGCGTGAATCCCAGCACCATCAGCACGACGATCGCGGCGAGCGACGCGAAGTAGTGCCAGCCCTTGCGAGTCAATGCGCCAAGCGTCGGCAGGTCAGCGTTGACCGGCCGAAGCGCAAGACGGCGAGAGTCGCCTTCCACCATCAAGAAGATCGACAGGTAGTACAGGAACGCCGGGATCGCGGCCATCACGATCACCTGCAGATACGAGATGCGCAGGAACTCGGCGATGAGAAACGCCGCCGCGCCCATGACCGGCGGCGCCAGGATGGCGCCGATACCCGCCGACGCGAGCACGGCGCCCGCGATGTCTGCGGGATAACCGGCGCGCCGCATCAGAGGCCAGGTGATCGATCCCAGCATCACCGTATTGGCGACGCCGCTGCCGGACACCGCGCCGAGCAGATAGCCGGCCACCGTGACGGTGCGCCCAGGACCCGCCCCGTCGCCGGAGCGTCCGATCGCCGCCATCGTCCAGTCCACGAAGAAGCGGCCGGCGCCGCTGTATTCGAGGATGGCGCCGTAGATCGTGAAGAGGATGATGTAGGTCGCCGTCACGTCGAGCGGTACGCCGAAGATCCCCTCGAGCGTCATGTAAAGCGTGCCGATGAGACGCGCGAGCGAGTATCCACGGTGTGCGATCAGATCCAGGCCGATGCGATCGAGCAGGGGACCGTAGTAGCCGTAGACGAGGAACGCTACTGCCGTGACGGGAAGTATCCAGCCTGACGTTCGACGGGTCGCTTCGAGGACTACCGCGATGGTGATGAGTCCGAGCACGACGTCAGTGGTCGTCGGTGTAGCGGCGCGATGGACGAAGGCATCGAGATCCACGAGCGGCCACAGCAGCGCGACGAGCGACAGCACGATCAGCCCGGCATCAATGGCGGTTGTCGCGACGTTTCGTTTCGAATCCCGACTCAGAAACGTGATGAGTAGAACCAGTAGCAGGAAGCTGATGCGATAGAGGTGCGTTTCGACGTAGCCGACGGCCCAGTAGAGGGCATAGGCGGCAAGCGCGAAACCCAGGACCGAAGTGACTCGCGACGGCGAGCCAGCGCCTAGTTCGTCCACGCCTGCTGGTCGCGGTAGTAGCGAATTGCGCCGGGATGGAAGGGGATTGGCGATCCCGTGGTCGCCGTCTTCAGTGAGAGCACTTTCGCCTGCGGATGAATGGTCGCCAGCTCTGGCTGCTTCTCGAACAGCACGCGCGTGATGTCGTGCGCCAGGTCCTCAGGCATCGTCTCGGAGACGACGAGCAGGACGGCCACGCCGACGACGGGCACATCGGTGTTTTGTTGATACATGCCCTTGGGGATGATCGCGCGGTAGTAGAGATTCGCGCCGTAAGTCTTCTCGAGTTGCCCCAGCGTGGAATCGGTGGCGATGAACCGCGCCCGGATGCGCGGCGTGTTCACGAGGTCGAGCACCGACGCCGTGGGGAGACCGCCGTTCCAGAAGAACGCGTCGATCTTGCCGTCCTTCAGCGCGTCCACCGACTGCGCGACGCCGAGGCTCTGCGGCCGGATGTCCTGCTTGGTGTTGAGACCTGCCGCTTCGAGGATGCGATAGCCGAGCGTGGCGGTGCCCGAGCCTGCCGCACCCATCGAGACGGTGTGCCCTTTCAGCTGTGCGACGTCGGTGATGCCGGAGTCTTCGAGCGTGACGAGATGTGTGTAGCTCGAGTAGAGCACGGCGAGTGTCCGCAGCTTGATCGGACCGAAGTCCTTGAACTCGTCGCGCGCGAGCACGGCGTCCTGCGCGGCGTCGGACATCGTGAAGGCCAGATCCGAGGTGCCTTGCTGCACGAACTTGAGGTTGTCGATGGATGCGGCGGTGACTTCCGCGGTCGCCTCGACGTTGGGCAGGCCTTCGGTGATCACTTTGGCGATGCCGCCGCCGTACGGATAAAAGACGCCGCCCGTGCCGCCCGTTGCGATCGACAGCCGGCGCTTGCCGCCGCCGTTCGAGCCGCCGGGCGCGCACGCCGACAGCGCGACGAGCGCGGCACAGAGAGTGAGAAGCCAACGCGACCGCATGAGGCACAACTATACTGGACTCTCCCCATGGCCACGCACACCACGGCCGCTCCAATTCTGGTCACGCTCGACGACATCCGCGCCGCTGCGACCCGCATTCGCGGCGTGGCGCGCCGCACGCCGGTGCTCGACGTGGACCGTCTCGCGCTCAAGTGCGAAAACCTGCAGCCAAGCGGCGCGTTCAAGGTGCGCGGTGCGTGCAACATGGTGGCGCAGCTGCCGCCTGACGCGCGGGCCGCAGGCGTCATTACGTACTCGTCGGGCAATCACGGCCAGGCGATGGCGCTCGTGGCCCGCTCGTTCGGCATTCCGGCGGTGGTCGTGATGCCGGAGACGGCGCCGCGCGTGAAGGTCGATGGCGTGAAGCACTTCGGCGCCGAAGTCGTCTTCGCCGGCACGACGTCGGCCGATCGCAAGGCGCGCGCGGAAGATCTCGCCGCACAGCGCAGCCTGACGATCGTGCCGCCATTCGATCATCCGTGGATCATTGCCGGCGCCGGCACGGTTGGACTCGAGATCCTCGAGCAGTCGCCACAAGCGACGACGATCTTCGTGCCGATGGGCGGGGGCGGACAGATCTCCGGCGTGAGCGCGGCGGTGAAGGGCATGCGCAGCGGCGTTCGAGTCGTCGGCGTCGAGCCGGCGGGTGCGGCGAGGATGTCGGCGTCGCTGGCGGCGCAGGAGCCGGTCACGCTCGAGCGCGCGTCGAGCGTCGCCGACGGATTGCTCACGTTACGCCCCGGCGATCTGACCTTCGCGCACGTGCGTGCGTTTGTTGACGAAGTCGTCACCGTCGATGACGAGGCGATGATCGCGGCCGTGCGCTGGCTGTTTCACGAGGCGCACCTCGTCGCCGAGCCGAGCGGCGCTGCTGCCGCCGCCGCCGCGCTGCGTGCTGGCACACCCGGCGCAGTGGCGGTGGTGTCAGGGGGTAACGTCGATCCCGTGGCGTATGCGGGCTATATCGGTGGAGGGACGTAGTAGAGCGGGGGCTTCAGCCCCCGCGTGTCACGATCAGGCTAAAGCCTGCGCTCTACGCTCAGGATTCGTCGCGCTTCCTCGATGCCTTCGTCAACGCTCGTGATCGCGCCATCGAGCTGCTTCTCGTAGACCTGCTTCAGCACTTCGCCGACGCGCGGGCCCGGCGAGAGCCCGAGCTCCAGCAGATGCCGGCCGAGCAGGAGCGGCGGCGGAGGTTGATGCTCGACGCCGAGCGCGCGAGCGCGCTCGATGAACCAGTCCATCGCCGAGCAGTCGAACGATCCTGTCCGGCCTTTGCAGTCCGCGCGCGCGAGACGCGCCAGCAGTTCCAAATCCACTTTTTGCGCCAGACGACGGAAGGCGCCGTCGCCGACGTTCGGCGCCTTGTGAAACATGCCGGGCTTGAGATGCTGCGCGACCAGGCCGATCACTTGGTGGCGCACCTCGAAGCCGTCGATGGTGTGGATGTTCAGCCGATCGAGCAGCGACTCGGTTGGCTCGACGCCGGCCTGCTCGTGATCGAGTGATCGGATCCGTCCATCCACGAACGCCGTGGTCGCCGGCTTGCCCAGGTCGTGACACACGGCGCCGAGCATCACGGTGATCATCTGCGGACGAGGGAGGCCGACGCTCTCCTTGCGTGCCTCGTCGATCACCATCAGCGTGTGTATCCAGACGTCGCCTTCGGGGTGCCATTCGGGCTCCTGCTCGCAGCCGACGAGCGGACGCATCTCAGGCAGCACGCGATCGATCACGCCGAGGTCGAGTGCCAGCGTGAAGCCGGTTGACGGCCGCGCCGCCTTCAGCAGCAGCTTCTCAATCTCGCCCCAGACTCGCTCCGCCGGAAGATCGTCGAGCGGAATCTCGCTGCAGATCCTGCGGGTCTCCTCGTCGAGGGTCAGCTCGAATCGCGCCGCGAACTGGATCGCGCGCAGCACGCGGAGGCTGTCGTCGCCGAACGTCGCCGGATCGACGACACGCAGCACCCGCTCTTCGAGATCGCGCCGTCCGTTGAAGGGGTCTTCGTAGTTGCCCGTCAGCGGATCGAAGGCGATGGCATTGATGGTGAAGTCGCGGCGGCGCGCGGCCTCCGGGATCGACATCGACGGATCGCCGCGCACCTCGAACCCCTTGTGGCCGCGGCCGCTTTTCGATTCGCGGCGCGGAAGGGCGACGTCGATGGCGCCGATACCGGCGTCCGCGCCGACAAGCTTGTAGACAGGGAAGCTGGCGCCGACCGCTTCCACGCGGCCAAATTGCGCGAGCAGTGACGGGAGCCGCTCCTCGGCGATGCCGAATACCTCGAGGTCGATGTCCAGGGGCTCTTGGCTTTGGGCTTTAGGCTCTGGACTCTGGGCTGTTGGCGTTGGGCCTTGGGCGTTGGGCCTTGGGCGTTTCGCGATGCCGTGCGCAAGCAACGCATCGCGTACCCAGCCGCCGACGATGAGCGCACGGCCACCGGCGTCACGAATGGCGCCCGCGAGGTCGCAGACGAGGGCGGGAGCTGTAGTACCGTTCACGCGTCGATTATGACCGTACCGACCGATGCCACCGTCGCACTGCTCCACGATCTCGTCGCGATCGACTCGGTCAACCCTTCACTGTCACCGGGCGCACGCGGCGAGGGCGAAGTCGCTCGACGGATCGCGCGCGAGCTCGATTCGCTCGGTCTTCACGTCGAGATCGCTGACGCTGCTCCCGGACGTCCCAATGTCGTCGGTGTGCTCGATGGCCGCGAGTCTGGCCGTTCGCTGATGTTCTGCGGACACACCGACACCGTCGGCGTGACCGGCATGCGGCAGCCCTTCGCGGCGGAGATCCGCGACGGGCGTCTGTACGGCCGCGGCGCGCAAGACATGAAAGGTGGCGTTGCCGCGATGATTGGCGCGGTGCGACAGATCGTCGAGACTGGCGGTCTCGCGCGCGGCCGCATCATCATCGCCGCAGTTGCGGACGAGGAACATGAGAGTGCCGGCGCCGATGCGCTGGTCACGAAGTGGCGCGCTGACGCAGCGGTGGTGACTGAGCCGACCGGCCTCGACGTCGCCGTCGCGCACAAAGGCTTTCAGTGGATCGCGCTCGAGACGCGTGGGCGCGCCGCTCACGGCAGCCGGCCGCTCGAGGGACGCGATGCGATTCTCCGCATGGGTCGCGTCCTCGCCAGGCTCGAGGCGCTCGATCGCCATCTGCAGCAGGGGCCGTCGCACGCGCTGCTCGGCACGGCGTCACTGCACGCGTCGCTTGTCGAAGGCGGTCACGAGTTGAGCAGCTATCCGTCGCGCGCTGCGCTGCAGTACGAGCGGCGCACGCTGCCGAGCGAATCGTCCGACGTCTCGCTCATTGAAGCGAACGCGATCCTCGCCGAGCTGAAGGGCGAAGATCCCGAGTTCGAGGCCGATGCCCGTCAGGTCTTCGGCCGCGACGCGTACGAGATCGACGCGGCCAGTCAGCTGCCAGCGATGCTCGTCGATGCTGCCAAAGCCGCTGGGTGTCGCGCGTCGATCGCCGGCATGACCTTCTGGACGGACGCCGCGATCCTTGGTGCAGCCGGGATCCCCTCAGTCCTCTTTGGCCCTGGCGGAGCAGGACTCCACAGCATTGAGGAATACGTCATCGTCGACGACGTGCTCCGCTGTCGTGATGCGTTGGCGAACCTTGCGAGGGGGTGGTGTTGATCGTCAGGTCAAAGGGCAAAAGGCAAAGGGCAAAGGCGAAGTCAAAGGTACCAACGCAGCGCCATCGTGACGAGCATCACCAGTACTGCCAAGACTGGCAGGCCAAAGGCGAGGATAAGTTCTGCGCGGCGCGTCCATTTACTCAAGGCTCGGACCTATACCTGTGACTTTCTTGCCAGCTTCCATTGATGTCCGCACGCGGGGCACTTGAACGGGAACAGATCCGGCTCGCCAGTGGGTTCGTGTTCGTCCGAAGAAGATGGGCGCCGTGGGCTGTCAGCGAGGATGTCGCTACAGACGTCCACGCACTCGTCACAGATGGCTACGCCCTTGTTGCCAGCGATGACCTTTCGGACTTCCGCCTGCGATTTGTTACAGAAGGAACACCGAAGAACCGACCCGGCATCCTGCGACGTGCCCATCGCGAGGTCAGAGGCTCAGCGCGAGGAACCAGACGACGCCGATGAGGACCATCACGACGCCAGAAATGGCAGCGACGTTTCTGCGCGTGGCACCGATGTCCGTGCGCGAAAGAAGAACGAGTCGAGGGAAGACCAGCGGCAGGCCGATAGCAATCAAGAGCAAGGGGTTTGTCACAGACCAATGCGGTGCGGCCCAGTTGGCCAGCACAGAGCACGTAACCCCGTAAACGAGGGGAAACCACTCCTTCAAGACGCGTCCGGCCGGGTACGATTCCGTGCGGGAGAACCGCAGTAAGTGCGTCACAGAAGGCAGTCTACACCTGTGACCTGCGCCTTTGACCTATACCTATACCTGGACCTTTGACCTCGCCTTTGCCCTTTGACCTCGCCTTTGCCCTTTGACCTTTGCCCTTTGACCTGACCGGCTATCCCGACTTCTCCCCCAACAAGGCTCTGAGCACGAAGCCGACATTAGCCGGTCGCTCGCCGAGCCGCCGCATGAAGTACGGGAACCACTCTTTGCCGAACGGAATGTAGACACGCATGCGGTAGCCGTCGGCAACGAGCGACGTCTGCAGATCGCGGCGAATGCCGTAGAGCATCTGGAATTCGTAATGGTCGCTGCCGATGTTGCGCTCGGCGGCGTAGCTGCGGGTCTCGGCGATGATGTGCTCGTCGTGCGTGGCGATGGCGGGATAGACGCCATGATCGAGCAGCAGGCGCATCTGCCGCGTGTACGCCGCATCGACGTCGGCCTTCTGCTGAAACGCCACTGACGCGGGCTCCTTGTAGGCGCCTTTCACCAGGCGGACGCGCGCGCGGAGCTCGTTCATCCGGCGGACGTCCTGCTCGGTGCGGTGCAGGCTCGACTGCAGCGCGACGCCGACGTTGCGGAATTCGAGGTGCCACACCGTTTCGAAGACCTCGAGCGTCAGCTGCGTGAACTCTGAGCTCTCCATGTCGATGCGCACGAAGAACTCGTGCCGGCTGGCCGGCTCCAGAATGCGGCGCAGGTTGTCCACACACGTGGCCTTGTCGATCGTCAGGCCGAGCTGCGTCAGCTTGAGCGAGATATTGCGCTCGATTCCGGAGGCGACGATCGTTTCCATCAGCTGGACGTATTCACGCGCGGCAGCCGTGGCGGCCTTGGTAGTGCTGACGCTTTCGCCGAGATAGTCGAGCGCTACGCGCATGCCGCGGCCCTGCAGCGTCCGCGCCGCGTCAATGGCTTCGTTGACGGATTCGCCGGCGATGAATCGCCGTGCGAATCCCTGTGGCGTCATGCCGTACTGCGACGCGAGGCGCTTCAGCGTGACGCTGCGGGCGAGAAGAGAAAACATTTAAATGCGCAATGCCCAATGCTCATTGGCCAATGGCCAATGGAGACATGTGTCAGCGCCTTGAGCATTCGGCATTGAGCATTGTGCCTTGTGCATTCTTGGATTGCCGCGCTACGAGTCGAGCAGGTGGGCGATCGAACGCGCGTAGTAGCGGAGGACATTCCGGTTGCGCACGCGCACTCGGCCCCTGTTCACTACCAGAATACCGCGGGATTCGAGCGGTTCGAGCGCCGCGTCCACGGCGTGTGCACCGCTCTCGACGCCGAGGTTTGCCCTGACCGCGCGGAGCCGATCGATCAGGGCGTCGGCCCGCTGCTCGAGCTCGCGGCGCGTCAGCGACGGCCGCATGGCCGACGCGACCAGCGCCGTCGGCAGCACTTTGTAGGCCGCGCCGATCGCGCGAATCACGGCGTGACTGAGGTCCAGCACCGCGCGCCGGGAATCGGAATCGATACCGGCGATCGGAATCGGCGCCGCGAAGGTGACGAAGGCACGCGACCGGTATCCCACCGCATAGCGCACCATCTCGGCCAGCTCGCGGCTGAACGGCCGCTGTGACCGCTTCACCCGTTGGCGTGCCAGCACGTGATCTTCCAGCACCACGTCATACGCCACGGCCGTGGGCAGCACGATGAGGTGCGGATGCCGTGCCTGCAGTGCCGCATGCATCAGGCCGGTCTTCGGCATCTTGATCTCGCCGCTGTAGCTGCGCCCGCCTTCCGGGTAGAAGAAGAAGTCGCTCGTGCGTAGCAATTCGCCGACATACGCCTTCAGTGTCAGGAGATACGCCGGGTCCTTCGTGTTGCGGCGAATGGGAATCGCGCCGGTCACATGCCGATGGATGAGGCCGAGCGGACCGCCGAACAGATTGATCCCCGCGGCGATGACTGGCGGTCGAATGCCGTTGTCGTCGAGCACGAGCGGCTCGACGAGATAGTCCGTGTGGCTGCGGTGATTCGAGGCGTAGACGACACGCCCGGCGCGCGCCGCGGCCTTGGCCACATCGACGTGCTCGCCGATGCGCTCGATCTTGCGGAGGATGGGATAGAGCGGATGCTTGAGCGCCCGGTAGATCGAGTAGCGCTGACGCGTGCGGAGTTCGTCGAGATACCCTTCGATCCGCTGGCGTGCCGCCCGGCCGCTTTCCCCGTGGCTGCCCAGGAGATACTTCGCGATCTCCTCTCTGGAGAGCACCGCGCGCGTGATTTCGTCCGCGACCATTTGTTAGAGGCGCCCGCAGATCGCGTCCGCGTATTCCATCGTCGTCGCGGTGCCGCCGAGATCCCGCGTACGAACCTTACCCTCGGCCAGCGTGTCGGTGACCGCCTTCATGATGCGATCGGCCATCGCGTCTTCTCCGATGTGCCGCAGCATCAGCAGCGCCGAGAAGAGCAGCGCCGTCGGGTTGGCGATCCCCTTGCCGGCGATGTCAGGCGCGCTGCCGTGCACCGCCTCGAACACGCCGATCTCCTCGCCGAGGTTCGCGCCAGGCACGACGCCCAAACCCCCGACGAGCCCGGCGCACAAGTCGGACACGATGTCGCCGTAGAGGTTCGGCAGCAGCAGGACGTCGAACTGCGTCGGGTTGATGACGAGCTGCATGCAGGCGTTGTCCACGATCCGGTCGTCACAGACGATGTCCTGGTAGTGCTCGCCGACGTTGCGCACGCACCGCAGGAAGAGTCCATCGCTCATCTTCATGATGTTGGCTTTATGGACGGCGGTGACGCGCTTCCGGTTGTGACGGCGTGCGTACTCGAAGGCAAACCTCGCGATGCGAGTCGAGGCTTCCTCGGTGATGATTTTCAGGCTCTCGACGACGCCGGGCACGACCTCGTGCTCGAGTCCGGCATAGAGATCCTCAGTGTTCTCGCGCACGATGACGATGTCGATGCCCGAGTAGCGTGAGGGCACTGAGGGGATCGTCCATACCGGACGGAGGTTGACGAAGAGGTTCAGCGCCTTCCGGAGCCCGACGTTGACGCTGGTGAAGCCGCCGCCGACCGGCGTTGTCACCGGCCCCTTGAGCGCGACCTTGTTCTTCTGGATCGAATCCAGCAGTGTCACCGGCAGCGGCGATCCGTGGCGTTCAATGGCCAGCACGCCGGCCAGGTGCGGTTCCCACTCGGCGCGGAACCCGGCAGTCTCGAGAATCGTGACGACGGCACGCGTGACCTCGGGGCCGATCCCGTCACCCTCGATCAGCGTGATCCGGTGAGTCACTCTCGCGCTTCCCAGAAGAGCAGGGCGAGCGCGCCGACCATGTTGACCATCATCAGGCGTGTGGACAGCGCGTGCAGCTCGTCGAAACGGACGCGACGCGCGTCGCCTTCCGGCAGGCGCGACGGCAGTCCGCCAACCTCGCGGCGGATCGCATCGGCGCTTCGGAGCACGAACGCGCCGGAGTAGAGCGCGATGGCGAGCATCGCCACGACCAAGGGAATGCGTACGGCGAGGCCGCGCGGCCGGGGGCCGAGCACGGCCATCAACGCCAGGGTGAACAGCAGCAGCGCGCCGGAGCCATAGGCGACGTAGTGAAAACGTTCGAGGATGGACGTGAACACGGCTCCGCCGAGCTCGCGTCCTGTGGCCGGTACACTTGCCTGCAGCACTTGAAACGTCGCCGGTGCGACGACCGCGCCCAGCACGACCATCCCGCCCAGCCAGACCACCAGTGCAAGGATGTACACGTACCGCACCGCCCGCATGGGGTCATTATAATGACCAGCGGAGGTCGTCGTTCGTGCACGCATCCTCGCGCGTATCAGCGCTGCGCAACATCGCCACTCGTCTGCGCATCGATTCGGTGCGTTCGACTACAGAAGCCGGTAGCGGTCATCCGACCACCTGCTGTTCTGCTGCCGACATCGCTGCGGCGATCTTCTTCTCGGAGATGCGCTACGACCCGCGCAATCCGAGCAACCCCGACAACGATCGCTTCGTGCTGTCGAAAGGGCATGCCGCGCCGCTGCTCTACGCCGCGTGGGCGGAAGCGGGCATCATCCGCCGCGAGGATCTGCTGACGCTGCGGCGCTTCGACTCCGATCTCGAAGGTCATCCCACGCCGCGGCTGCCGTGGGTGGATGTGGCCACCGGATCGCTCGGGCAGGGCATCTGCGCCGCGGTCGGTATAGCCTTGAACGCGCGCCGCATCAACTCCGACTACCGCACGTATGCGCTGCTCGGCGACGGTGAGATTGCCGAAGGCTCCGTGTGGGAAGCGGCACACGCGGCCGACCACGAGAAGCTCGACTCGCTCTGCGGGATCGTCGATGTGAACGGTCTTGGCCAGAGCCGGGCGTCGCTGTGGAACCACGACATCAATGCCTACGTCGCGCGCTGGCAGTCGTTCGGATGGCATGTCATCGCGATCGACGGCCACGACATGAACGCGATCCTTTTGGCCTTCGACGAAGCCCGTTCGACACGAGGCAAGCCGACGATGATCGTCGCGAAGACGATCAAAGGCAAAGGCATCTCGTTTGTCGAAGGGAAGCCCGGCTGGCATGGCAAGGCCTTCAAGAAAGGCGAAGAGGCCGACAAGGCGATCGCCGAGCTCGAGACGCAGTTCGTGCCCGAGGAACTGCCCGCCGCGCAGCCGCGCCCGCGTCAGGTCCCGCGCCCAGCGTCGAAGACGCCCGCGCCGCTGGGGCCGCCCGCGTACGCACTCGGCGACAAGGTCGCCACGCGCGAGGCCTTCGGCGACGCCATCACCCGGCTCGGCGCCAACGACGATCGGATCGTCGCGCTCGATGCTGACGTCGGCAATTCCACCTTCAGCGAGAAGTTCGAGAAGCAGAATCCGAAGCGGTTCTTCGAGGCCTACATCGCCGAGCAGGTGATGATCGGCGCGGCAATGGGACTGGCCGCACGCGGCGCGATTCCGTTCCCCTCGACGTTTGCCGCGTTCCTGAGTCGTGCCAGCGACTTCATCCGCATGGCGGCGATCAGCAACAACAACGTCAAGATGGCGGGCAGCCACGCCGGCGTGTCGATTGGCGAAGACGGTCCGTCGCAGATGGCGCTCGAAGATCTCGCGATGATGCGAGCCCAGCCGAACATCACCGTGCTCTATCCCTGCGACGCGGTGAGCACCGATCGCCTGGTCGAGCGCATGGCCTATCACAACGGGCCGGCCTACATGCGGACCTCGCGGCCGAAGACGCCGGTGATCTACGGCCCCGACGACACGTTCCTCATCGGCGGTCTCAACGTGCTGCGCGAAGCGGGAAGTGACGTGGCCACGGTGATCGCCGCCGGCGTCACGGTGTTCGAGGCCCTCGAGGCATACGAGCAGCTCGGCAAGCAGCGCATCAGCATCCGCGTGATCGATCTCTACAGCGTGCAGCCGATCGACACGGCGACGCTCGTGCGCTGCGCGCGCGAAACCGGCGGTCGTCTCATCACTGTCGAGGACCACTACGTCGGCGGCGGTATCGGCGATGCGGTGGCTGCGGCCGTCGCCGGCCACGGCTTTACGGTCCATCGTCTCGCGGTGCGCGAGATTCCACGCAGCGGCGCACCAGAGCAGCTGCTCGACTACTACGGCATCTCGGCACGTCACATCGTGGAAGCCGTGACAGAAGTCGGAAGGCGGGTCTGACCGGCGTCAAGGCGGGTCTAAAGACCCGCCTCTACACCGTCCTCGCACTCGTCGCGATCCTTACGCTGAGCCCGCACGCGCAGACGGGACCGCCCGGCATGCGCGATCCCGCGTGGTCTCCCGACGCCAAGCGTCTCGCGGTTGTCGTCCTCGATCGCATCTGGACGATGCAGCCCGACGGACGAGAAGGAGCGGAGCTCACCAAGGCGGCCGGTGTCGAACGTGAGCCGGCGTGGTCACCCGACGGCAAACGCATCGCCTTTGCCGCCGACCGCGGCGATGGATTCGATCTGTATGTCGTGAACTCGCACGGCGGAGTCCCCGAGCGGGTGGCCGTCCTCGAAGGTGACGAGCGCTGGCCGTCGTGGACGCCGGACGGCCGCATCGTGTTCGCCAACCGCTCGTCGGACACGACGCAGTGGGATCTCTTCGCCATCGATCCTGATGTGGCAATCGACAAGCGCATCCCGCTCCGGTTGACGCAATCTCAGGATGACGAAGTGCAGCCGCGTGTGTCTCCCGATGGACGACGGCTGGCGTTTGCGTCGAATCGCGGCAATGACGAAGGCGATTTCGACATCTGGCTGATGCGCCTGTTCGACAAGAACACGCCCGACGAGACCGGCGGTCGTGGTCCGGCATTTCGCTTCGCGCGTGTCGCCGGATACGAAGGGCATCCGGCCTGGTCGCCGGACGGAACACGGCTGGCCTACTACGCCGTGCGCGACGGACTTGGCTCGACGTGGGTCGCCGGCGTGGCGCCAGTGATCGAGTCTGGCGCGGAGACCAACCGGGCCGCCCTCGCGCCTGGCGCTTCGGCGCCCAGGCCCCTGGCGCCGCCAGTGCTTGCGTCGCGTCACGGCGGAACCATTGCGTGGTCGCCGGACGGCCAGATGCTGGCGATTGGCGAGATTCCGGAGCCCGAGCCGTCGTACAACGGCAATCCGCAGCGCGATCGATCTGATCCACCGGCACTCTTCAGTCTCGGCCGCGCCTATCAGCTCTGGACCGTGCCCGCGCCGCGCATGATCGATGAAGGCGGACGATCGGTCGTGGCGCCCGCCGTGCCGTCGCAGGCCGCGCTCACGCGCGCCTTCGACAGCGTGTGGGGCACGTTGAAGCGGCTCTACTACGACTCGGGCAGCGGCTCGGCGCAGTGGGAGGCGCTGCGTGCCGAGTATCGTCCCCGCGCCGAACAGGCACGCACGCAGACGGCGCTCGAAGACGTCGTCGATCAGATGGTCGGGCAGCAGCCGCTGGTCAAACCCCTCGTCAGTTCTTCGCGCGCCATCGTCGTGTCGGCACATCCCCTCGCGTCGCAAGCCGGGCGTGAAGTCCTCGAGCAGGGCGGCAGCATTGTCGATGCGGCGATCGCGGTGTCGTTCGCGCTGGGTGTGGTCGAGCCCGATGCCTCCGGCATTGGCGGCGACGGCCAGGCCGTGCTCTATCTCAAAGGCATGTCGGAGCCGACGGTGATCGAGTTCAAGGATCAGACGCCGCGCGCGGCGACGCTCGATACGCCAGGTCTGCTGCGCAACGGACGTTTGCCGAGCGATGGGCCGATGTCGGTCAACATCCCGGGCGTCGTCGCGGGCCTCGACTACCTCTACTCGAAGTATGGAAGCAGACGAGTCAGCTGGGCCGACCTCGTCGCGCCGGCCATCAAGTACGCCGACGAGGGATTCGTGCTCGATGCGACGCTGCCCTCGAGCGTGGCCGAAGGGCGTCAGTCGTTCCTGAAGTACACGGCCTCATCGCGAATCTTTCTACCGAACGGGCGCGTGCCGCGTCAGGGCGAGCGGTTCTTCAACCGCGACTACGCCGCGACGTTGAAGACGATTGCCAGCGAGGGTGCGTCTGCGTTCTATCGCGGCTCGATTGCCAAGCGCATTGCCGCCGATATGTCACTGAACGGCGGGCTGATCACCGAAGCCGACCTGGCGCAGTATCGGGCGGTCGAGCGAAAGCCGGTGTCGGGCCGGTTTCGCACCCACGTGTTCTACACCGGCGGACCGCCAGTCAGCGCCGGCGTGAGTGTGATCGAGGCGCTGCAGATCTTCGGCAACTACAGTGCGCGGCCGCGCGCCACGGTGACTCGCGACGCCGACTACTGGCACTACTTGATCGAGTCGTGGAAAGCGCGCGATCGGATCGCGCGCATTGCCGATCCCGCGCAGTGGGCGGTCGATTTCGACGAGCATCTGCAGCCGTCTCACGCCGCGGAGCTTTTCGCGCGCATCCGCCGCGACACCGCGGCGCGGTTTTCGGAAGACTCCGAAGAAGTGGCGGCTGGCCCCGAACGGATCGGGAGCGGCACGAGCGGATTCGTGCTGGCCGATGCCGACGGCAACATGATCGCGGTGACGCAGACGCTCAGCACGTGGGGCGGCTCGTTCTATGTGACGCGCGGTCTCGGGTTTCTCTACAACAATCACCTGCGCTCGAACCGGACCACGCCTGGCTCGTACGGGCAGCTGATGCCGTGGACGCGTTCGAACACCTCAAATCTGCCGCTGCTGGCTTTTCGCTCGCAGGACGGCCAGACAGCGCCGGCGTTCGCGGTCGCCCTGGCGGGCAACGCCTGGATCCCGGCGTCCACCTACTCGATTGTCACGGCGCTGGTTGACGGCGGGCTCTCGATGCAGCAGGCGATCGAAGCTCCACGATTCCTGGTCTCGCGTGATCCCGCGGATCCGATTGGCACGGGCGCACGCATCGAGATCGAGGACCGCTTTCCGCGTACGGTGCTGCAGGACCTGATGACCCGCGGTCATCGCTTCCAGAAGATCGGCCGCAAAGGCGAGCTCAGATACGGCTATGGGTCAGGGGTCCTCGTCGATACGCTGCGCGGTCGCGTCGAGGGCGGCGCTGATCCCCGACGCTCGCACGCCGCCGTCGCCGTCGAAGGAGGCGCATCGCTGTCGCAGTAAATTGTCATGGCACGCGACGAAGCGCTCGTCACCATCGCGACGTTCGAGACCGAGCTCGAGGCCTCGTTCGCCAGGGGTGCGCTCGAAGCCATTGGCATATCAGCGCTCGTGCCTGGTGAATGGGGCGGAGGGTTCTCCGGACTGTACAGCGGGGGCGCACGCCACGCAGAGTTGCAGGTCTTCGAATCGGATCGCGACCGAGCACTGGTCGAACTCCGCCGCCTGCAAATCCGCATCGTCCCGCCACGCCACCGCGCCTGACCTATACCTTGTACCCTTGTCCTGACCTTTGACCTTTGACCTTTGACTTGTACCTCAGACCTTTGACCTCGCCTTTGACTTTTGACCTTTGCCTTTTGACCTGACTAGTTACCCGGAAAGTGTTCTGCCTCGGTGACACGTCGTGCCTGCGCCAGGTGACGACGGGAGTGCGCGAGCATCACGGCGAATCCCGATCCCAGCGGGATGCGAAGCCAGCCGGCGACCGGCATGCGCACGCTCGCCCGTGCGAGATCGACCCCGTTGGCCTGCCGCAGGCGGTCGATGTACTGGACCTGATACGCGCGAAACGCTGACAGGATCTCGCGGCGCGTCCGCCCCTGACCGGGCTGCACATCGTCCGGCGCCTTGAGCCGTACCCGCATATCGCTGAAGCGGACGGACAGCCGTCCGAGCCAGTTGTATTTGAACGGCCCTTCGCCGTAGACGCCACGCCGGATTGCTTCGGAGATGCCTTCATCCAGGACGGGCAGATACACGCGCGCAGTTGCGTTGAGGTGATCGAGGCACTCGGCGATCGACCAGCTGTCCGAGCTGGGTCGCCACAGGAACTGCTCGTCGCTGAGCGGGTTGGTCAGTGCATCCGCCTGCGCGGTGAGCTGTTCGAACTGGGTGCGGAAGTCATCGATCTCGGGAGCCAGCGCGGGCCGCCCAGGCGTTGCCATGGATCCGTCGGATTGTAGCAGGCGCTATCTCGGCCATTGCACAGTTTGCACAGCATTTGTGACGCCTTCCGTTGACAACGCCCGCGAAGTGCGAGGCTCGGTACGGGTTGTCCCTTACGGATGTACGCGCGATTGTCACTGGTGCGCCACTTGCAGCCGTCTCGCAGGTTGACCTGCGCGCGTCACGTGGCGTGCAGGCATGCCGGCGCAGCGGGGCAACACACATGAGGTCTGCATGTCGAGCTTCCTCTCCTTTCGACGCAGTGTGATTCTTCTGGCGCTGCTCGCGTCCTGTGCTCTCAGCGCACCCGCCGCGGCGCAGTACTTCGGTCAGAACAAGGTCCAGTACCGATCCTTTGATTTCAAAGTCCTCCGCACCGAGCACTTCGACATCTACTTTTACGAGAGTGAGCGGGCGGGGATCGACATCGCAGCGCGAATGGCGGAGCGCTGGAGAGTCCGTCTGGAAAAGCTGCTCAAGCACGAGTTGAGCGGACGGCAGCCACTCGTCCTGTACGGGTCGCATACCGACTTCGAGCAGACCAACGTCATCGGCGGAGCGATTGGCGAAGGCACGGGCGGTGTGACCGAGCCGATACGACGCCGTATCGTGCTGCCACTCGCCGGGCCGCTCGGGGACACCGATCACGTGATCGGCCACGAGCTGGTGCACGCATTTCAATTCGACATGACGACCGGCCCCGACAGCCCGCCTGGACGGAGCGGCATCGATCGCTTGCCGCTGTGGTTCATCGAAGGCATGGCCGAATACCTGTCGATCGGTCCGCTCGATCCGAACACGTCGATGTGGATTCGTGACGCCGCCCGTCAGGAGAAGCTCCCGGAGATCAAGGACCTGAACAACCCGAAGTACTTTCCGTACCGTTGGGGGCAGGCGTTGTGGGCCTACATCGGCGGCCGATGGGGCGATGAGATCATCGGGCAGCTGCTCCTGACGGCGGCGGCGAGCGGCGGCGATCTGGATAGCACGTTCGAGCACGTGCTCGGGGTGAAGACGAAGGAGCTCTCCGCCGACTGGCACGCCGCCATTCAGCTGGCTTACGGCAATGTGCTGGCGGACGCCAGCCGGCCCGATCAAATCGGCAAGCTGGTGATCGGCGGCAAGGGGATTGGCGAAGAGCTGAACGTCGGACCGTCGATCAGCCCGGACGGGCAGTGGATTGCGTTCCTCTCGACGCGAAGCCTCTTCTCGACGGACCTGTATCTTGCCGAAGCCGCGACTGGAAAGATCGTCCGCAAGTTGACGAGCACCGCGACGGATCCGCACACGTCCAGCATTCAGTTCATCTACTCGGCGGGCGCGTGGGACAGCGCCAGCCGGCAGCTCGTCGTGGGCACGGTCTCGGCCGGCCGCGCCGCGCTGGCGATCTTCGATCCGCAAAAGGGATCGCGCATACGCGAGATTCCGGTGCCTGACGTCGACGAAGTCCTCAACCCGACGTGGTCGCCGGATGGAACGGCCATCGCGTTCTCGGGCATGCAGCGTGGTCTGACCGACTTGTTCATCTATGACCTGCCTGCGAACCGGCTGCGCCGGTTGACCAACGACGCCTTTGCTGAAGTGCATCCGGCCTGGTCGCCCGACGGCAAACGCATCGCCTTCGCCACCGATCGGCTGACGAGCGATCTCTCGTCGCTCGCCATCGGGCCATATCGGCTGGCGCTGATCGATCCACAGACTGGCGCCATCGAAGCGGTCCAGGGATTCGAACGGGCCAAGCATCTGAACCCGCAATGGGCGCCCGACAGCCAGTCGCTTTATTTCATCTCCGATCGTGGCGGCGTCCCCAACGTCTATCGCGTGGGACTCGGCGCGCAGGCCTCGTCCGGCATCACCCAGTTGACGACGCTCGCCACTGGCGTGAGCGGGATCACCGCCACGAGTCCGGCATTGTCGGTGGCGTCACGTACAGGAACCGTGGCGTTCAGCGTGTATGAGGACAGCAAGTACGACATCTTCACTGTGGACGGTAAGAGCGCCCGGCCACTCGTGGAAATCCGCGAGAACGTCGCGATGCTGCCGCCAGCGGATCGCAAGTCCAGCGACGTCGCACAGGTGCTCGAGTCGCCTGCCGAAGGCTTGCCCGAGCCGTCGAAGCCGGACGACGTCCAGCCGTACAGCGCCAAGCTGCACATCGAAGGCATCGCGCAGCCGGTGGTCGGCGTCGGCGTCAGTCGCTTCGGCACATCGTTTGGCGGCGGGCTTGCGATCGCTTTCAGCGACACGCTTCGTAACCATCAACTGGTCACGGCGTTCCAAATCAACTCGGGTCTGGGCAACAGCACCAGTTTCAAGGACATCGGGGCGCAGGTCGGGTATTTCAACCAGGCGCACCGGTGGAACTGGGGGCTCGTCGGCGGACAGGTCCCATATCTGAGCAGCGGCTTCCAGAGCTCGCTCAGTCAGCGGCCGAACGGCGACGTCATCCAGACCGATCAGCTGTTCGTGTTCAGGCAAACCGAGCGCAGCGCCTCCGGCGTCGTCGCGTATCCGTTCAATCGCGCGTCACGCATCGAGCTGCAAGGCGGCGCCAGCCAGATCTCGTTCGATCAGATCGTGACGACGCAGTCGTACTCGCGGGTCACGGGCGCCGTCTTCCAGAACACGACGGAGACGATCCCCTTCGGCGAGACGTTGTCGCTGGGAACGTCGTCTGCGGCGTATGTGTACGACACGTCGATCTTCGGGGCGACGAGCCCGGTGCAGGGCCAGCGCTGGCGGTTCGAGGCGTCGCCGACGTTCGGCACGCTGAACTTCACTGGCGTGCTGAACGACTATCGCCGCTATTTCATGCCGAAGAACTTCTACACCATCGCGGTGCGCGGCATGCACTACGGACGGTACGGCAGGGACTCTTCGGACTCGCGTATCTTCCCGCTCTACATCGGGTACCCGTGGCTCGTGCGCGGCTATGACGTCGGGAGTTTCGACAACAGCGAATGCGTTGGCGACGCGACGACCTCGTGTGCGGCGATCGATCGATTGGTGGGGAGTCGTATGTTGATCGGCAACGTCGAGTTCCGCTTCCCGCTGCTGCGTCCGTTCGGCGTTTCGGGCAACATGTACGGACCGGTGCCGGTTGAGGTCGCGTTCTTCGCCGATGGCGGCACGGCCTGGAACGCGGGCGAGCGGCCCGAGGTCCTCGGCGGCGGGCGCGGCGGCGTGTCGTCGGCTGGTGTCGCGTTCCGCGTGAATCTCTTCGGCTTCGCGGTGGGCGAGGTCGACATTGCCAGACCGTTCCAGCGTCCGGGCCGCGGCTGGATCTTCGGGTTCAACCTGATGCCCGGTTGGTAGAGGAGGCCTCATGCATTCACGATTCAACACGTTGATCGTTGCGTGCGCGCTCGCGTTGTTGCCGCTCTCAGCCGCCGCTCATCACGGGTGGGCCGGCAACAGCGACGAAGAATTCGAGATCTCGGGTACGGTGGCGACGCCGGTCAGCCTGGTCGGGCCGCACGCGACGATGAAGATCAAAGCGTCGGACGGACAGGTCTGGGATCTCACGCTTGCGTCGGTGCCCCAGACGAAGGGTGCTGGCCTGACGGAGGAGGCCATTCCGGTCGGATCGGCGGTGACGGTGCACGGGCACCGGAATCGCGACCCGAAGAAGTTCGAGATCAAGACCGAGCGCGTCACCTTCAAAGGCAAGACGTTCAACGTCTACCCCAATCGAAGCTAGTCCCCAGGCCCGTCCGAAAGGACGGGCCCACGCTTCGTGCACAACGGACTGGATCTTCACGCTGAAGAAGTAGATGATCCGGGACAGGGGAGGCTGCCATGACTTACGAGCCAAGAACCACTCTGGCCCCGGTGAACCCGCTGGAAAGCGGGATGACCCGCGCCGAAATCGTGGCCTTCTTCAAACGCCGGCAGGAGGCCTGGGAAGATCTCGACGCCAAGACGCTCGCCGCCGACTACACCGATGCGAGCGTGATCGAGAGTCCGAGCGCTGGCGTGCACACCGGCCGCGATGCAGAAAAGGCGCTCGGCGCGATCTTCGATGCGTTCCTCGACCTGACGATGACCGTGGACGATCTGGTGATCGATGGTGACACGGTCGTCGCGGTTCTGAGCTTCGAGGGGACGCACATGCGCCCGCTGCTCGGCTTCGAGCCCACCGGCAAGCGCTTTCATCTGTCGGGAGCGTTCGTCCATCGGTTGAAGGACCGCAAGATCATCCACGAGCGACGCATCTACGACTTCACCGGCCTGCTGGTGCAGATCGGCGTCCTCAAAGCCAAGCCTGCCTGACGCATGTCCGCGCAGGCTGAAGCCTGCGCTCTACAAGACCCGCTCGTAGAGCGGCGGCTTCAGCCTCCGCGGCCCATCTGAGGTACAGTCGAAAAAGACACTCGAGATCTGTCCTTCCTATGATTCCGACACAACTCAATCGACATCACGTCAGTGCGGCCATGTTCTGCGCGGCCGTTGTGCTGGCCAGCGTCAATCTCGCATTCGCGCAGCCACGACCGTCGCTGCCGCCGAACAGTCCGTTCGTGGGTGGCGTCCCGGAAGGGATGGCGGTGAAAGACCCGCTCCCGCTCACCGTGCTCGACGTGATCCAGCGCGCGCTCTCGCACAACCTCGGCGTGCTGCTCTCCGAGCAAGGGACCGAGCGTGCATCAGGCACGCGCGCGGTCGCGCTCGCCGAACTGTTGCCGAATGTGACCGCGAGCGCATCCGTCTCGCGTCGCAAGAACAACCTCGAAGCATTCGGGTTCCCGCTGAACGCCAATCCCCTGATCGCGACGTTTCCGAAAATCGTCGGGCCGTTCACGGTGTATGACGCGCGCGTCTTTCTCTCGCAATCGATTTTCGATCTGAGCGCGTACAACGAGATGAAAGCCGAAGGGCACAACCTCACCGCGGCCCGGCACTCGTATCGCAGCGCCCGCGATCTCGTCGTGCTCGTGGCGGCGAACGCCTACCTGCAGGTGCTGGCCACGAGCGCGCGAGCCATGTCCGCGAAGGCGCAATACGAGACCGCCGACGCGTTGCATCGTCAGGCGCAGTCGCTGCGCCAGAGCGGCATCGTCGCCGGCGTCGATGTGATCCGCGCCGAAGTTCGTCTTACCACCGAACGGCAACGGACGACGTCGTCCGACAACGAATTTCAAAAGGCCAAGCTGCAGCTGGCGCGCCTGATTGGCCTCCCGGCGGGCCAGGAATTCACGTTGAGTGACGAGATCCCGAACGTGCCGAGGCCGGCAATGACGCTCGAGCAGGCGCTCGAACGCGCGTACGCGCAACGCCCGGATTATCTCGCTGCTCTGGACCGCGTGCGTGCGGCGGAGGCGTCGCGGCGCGCGGTCGTCGGCGAAGGGCTGCCGACCCTCAAAGTCAGAGCGGACTACGGAGCGATCGGCCTCACGGTCGGCGGCGCGCTGCCGACGTTCAACCTGACCGGCGAGTTGGGCGTGCCGATCTACGAAGGCGTCAGCCAGCAGGGAAAGTTGGCAGAGGCCGACGCCGAGCTGCGCGACCGCCGCGCCGAAGCCGACGACATGAAGACAGAGGT